>TARA_B110000211_G_C14093525_1_pt1 | contig 33284 bp, 19 predicted proteins | sample TARA_B110000211 | Tara Oceans TARA_B110000211 (sample SAMEA4397516) | marine metagenome | biome: Polar Biome; feature: [DCM] deep chlorophyll maximum layer (ENVO:01000326); material: water (ENVO:00002006), including particulate matter (ENVO:01000060) such as... | depth 30 m
ACTGTATACCATTCTCTATTTTGTCAAAAATATGGAAAGGTCACATGGATTATTTTAATGCATTTGACGATAACTTATATAAAGCGATTAATATAATAGCTAAAGTAATCGAAGTTTTTAAAAATGAATGTACTGAATTTAAAGGGCTAGGTAGAGAAAATGGTATACGTGAACAACAATTATATGCGCATTACCTATTATATCAAGATGAATTAAAACTGGCTATGACTCTAATAAAGTCACCCGCAAGCTTTGGTATATATAAAAAATCAGATGATGAGATATCTAAAGAAATTGAGCAAGCTACTTTTACTTCGCTTAAAACAGGAAAAACATTCACATACTCTCGCTCTTTGCCTAGGTACCGCATTGATATACAAAAATTTTCAGCTGCTATTAATTTCATTTTTCTTGCTGCAAGAAATGCTCTTCAAAGCTTTACAGGCATGCGTATTAGTGAAACACTTTTCATTGAATTTGGTTCCCTCATTGATGAAGGGTCTTACTTTGGCGTTAAATCCCATCTTACAAAATATGCTGCAGAGGGTGGGAGCGACGAAGTCTGGGCTACAGCCCCTTTCTCCAAGCGTATTTTTGAAGTAGTAAATAAGATTGCTGATGCTGCTTTTATAGGAGTTGAGAAAGGAACCTTAAAAAATTTGCAAATTGCTACCAATTATCAACAGTGGCTTTTTCATGGAAAATTAAAGTTAATGCCTACCCAAAGGCAGGCCGAATTTATGCGAAATTTCTGTGAAAGAAATAACATAATATTAACTGCTGATACTATTTTAGAGTTTAAGAGGTTAAACCCCAATTTACACAATATGGAAAAAGTTAATTCTGAAATATACGCAGGAGCAACTTGGCCCTACCGATCACACCAAAGTAGAAGAAGCCTAGCTGTACATTCTAGACGCTTAGACCTGTTAGACCCAGGAGAAATTTCATGGCAATTTAAACACCTCACAAGGGCAATGGCAGATTGGTATGGTGAGGGAGGAGATCTAAATAGTATTTATCAAGATCAAATCCCAGAAATAATGATAAAAGAACTTGACCGTATGAAAATTCAAGTTGCTGCAGAAACGGCCATTAGATTACAAAACACATCAAACTTGTTCGGTAAAGGAGGGGAAACACTTGAGAAGCAACAAAATTTGGCCGAATCAGCCAAAGTTTATCCCAGCTTAAAAAAAGCAAAGCAACTTGCAAGAAAAAATCAAACAGTAGTGATGAGCTTAGGGAATGGGATGTACTGTCTTAATGGCCAAGACTGTAAAATGTCAGGAGTAATTCAATCTTCTACTTGTAACCCAAAATGTGAAAACCTAATAGCTGATGAGGAATCTACAGGCGTCTGGTTAAAACGTTATAACTTCTACAGAGAAAAACTAAAGGATGCCCAGGAGGCAGGTAAATCAGAAGCAATCTGTGAATATTTAAGATTAGAGTTAGAATATTACAAAGATGCTCTTAGCTATTATAAGGTGATTGTATGAATACTAGAGTTGAATTAACAATTATAGCCGCAGAAAAGGCATTAAAAGAACTTATCGCTGAAGGTAAAAAGATAAGCCAATACGCCATAGAAAAAAAAGCAGGATTAGGAAATGGGGCGTTAAATTATAAACATGATAGTTATCTAACATTTAAAACAAAGATAGACACATTAAAACTTAATACTGAAACAAGCTCTTCAATCGACATTGAGCTAAAAAAGAAGCTAGTTAACGAATCAAAATTAAAAGATAAATATAGAATTGAGAAACAGAAATATAAACTTCGTTGTTTAGAACTTGAAGCTAACAATAGAGAGTTATTGTATGCGTTATTTAAAACACAAAAATACCTAGACTTCCTTGAGGTTAAAGGTTTAGCTGATAGCAATGTTTTGAACTTTGATTTAAACAGGTTTATGTCAAATAAGAACTCATAATTTACTGAATCATATGCGCTGATTCTCGGCGCTGATACAAATTAATGACCTTGTAACAGGTTTTGTTATAGGGTCAAATTAATGTAACCAAGAAAAACTATAACCCTTCCCTAACAAGTCAATTTTTAGCTCTTTCTGTATCTGTTTACTACAGCGCATATAGACAGAGCGAAGTTCGTTATCGTAGCTATCTGGTTTAAAACCGCGCTCTATCGCTTTTTGATACCATTCGTACCCTTCACTGACATTGCCAAGTAATATGTTAGAAGCACCAATGAGAGTACAGGGCCGAAAATCAGATGGAGTTAAGATGTTGGCCTCACTCCCTAGTTTCAAGGACTCTTTGTATTGGCTTAAGTCACGAAAGACACCACCTGAGGTTGTGAGTAAGGCCGAGTTTAACTTCTTATTGCCTTTAGAAAACTTAAAGGGATAGTTAGATTTAACAACTCCAAGCACTTCCTGAGATGACTTTCCCTTTCTGTAGTCAGCTATAGCATTAACTAAGCTCCAAGGCTTATTGCTACTTTTCCATTGTGCTAGGTGGCTTTTAGCTCTATTTATATAAAATGCCTGGGTGACATCCTCATTGTTAAAACCTTTATCTTCAAGCCATAAAAAATCTTGCTCATTAATAGCACCTCTTTGGAGTCGAATTAAAATTTTAGCAGCGTGGGAGCCTACCTTTATTCTATTTATGCCAAATTCAGGAAAATCACAAAAGTTCTTTAAATACTGAGTTTCTTGTAACCTAAATTTTTCTTTAATCCTATTAGCTAACTCTTGTTTCTCTACAGCTTTTAACCTTTCAGCTTCTTGCTGTAATACTAATTCCTGTTGGTCAAAAGCCGCTGAATAAATTTCTATAGCTTCAGTTATCTTTGGTAACTTATCATTTGAAAACTCTTCACCGGTGGTTGCTTTTAGCGTTTTCGCATTAACTTTCATTTTTAAACAAAAATTAAAGAATTCATTTGAGTTGTCATTTTCTTCTAGGTGCTCAACAAGATAAAGTAAACATACGTAATCCTTACCCATCAATAGAGATAGCTTTCCTATATCAGAAGAACTCACTTCAGTAGAGAAATACCTAAACAAAATTTCCATAAAAGTATGGTGAATTGGAAAATTTGATTTAGGAAACAATGTCTTTGCTTTTTTTACAATAGGATTCAATTTAATACCTTCCTTGTACTAGTCCAATTTAATTTAAATAGTGAACTTAGTTTACCCCAAGAGCCTTATAAACCGCATCAACAGGATCACTATAAAAGCTCACCTGAAACTTAGTAAAAGTTTCAGCCGGAACTGTTGGTATATCAGTTGCGGATGCCATTGGTAGTAATACTTTCGTTGCTCCAGCTTCTAGTGCCACTTGCATACTTGATGCTAAATCTTGTACTGGGTTTACCACACCACCAAGTGTCATGCTGCCCAAAACAACCATCTGTTCTTGCACTGGCTTATTCAATAATATTGAACAACAAGAAACTAAAGACGATAAGCTTGCAGAATGGCTATTACCTGAACTTTGAAGATCAACAAAATGTAGGTGAAATTCATGCTCTGAAAAACGAGAGCTAGCAGCAATACGATTCAAGTTACCTTTAAAGTATTCAAAACCAACGCGTACTTGTTCCTTGGCAGAAGTGTCTGAGCCAAAGCCTGAGGTTGAGTGTTTACCATTACCCGCTGTCATTTGGCTTTCAAGGCGATATACGCCTAACTTACCACCGGAACCATTACTTACGAAGTGGACAACACCTGCATTAGTAATACCTGCTGGAATTAAGTTTGAACCACCTTGTTCCGGTACGTTAACGAAGAACTCTTCTAAAGTTTCGTTATCAATATAACTAAAATTAACATCGAAAAACTCCATACCACCAATTTTCTTAAGTTGTTCTTTTACACGGCGACGCACTTCAAGCGCATAGATCAAACAGGTTCTTACATCATCTTTGGTGTAATCACCATGTGGCACCAATAATTTAAGCATGCCCGATGTCGTTCTACGCACTCCAATAACATCACGTTGGTTTAAGTTATTACCTAGTTTAAAGAATTTATCAATAGAGTCTGCGAACGTTGTTTTACGCATCTCTCGCATGTATTCGGCTAAGTAATCCGTGATTAAACCAAAGCGATCTGTAAAAAACTCTGGACGCATTTTAGGTATTTCCCAACCAGGAATATATCCATGAAAACGATCAAAGAATGCACAGTCAATCATCTCATCAGGAAATGGCGCTAATAGATGGCTAGTTTTAACCAATGTTTCAACGCTGTGATCTATGTTGCCAACAAATACCATTGATGCTTTTGCTTCAATTGAGTCACGGCCACGAGAGAATGATCCTGAAGCCATATAATCTTTCATGATTTGAATGCCGTCTTTATCTTTAAAACGGATACCTGCTACTTCATCAAAAGCGACAACATCCCACATACCAACCAAACCAATTTGGCGAGATGACATGTTATAAAAAAGATTAGCAACAGTTGTTTGACCACCCGAAACTAGTAAGGAGTTTGGTGAACATTCTTTATAAACATGAGATTTACCAGTACCTCTAGGGCCAAGTTCACACACGTTATAGTTATTTTCAACAAATGGGATCATGCGAGCAATCAAATGCCATTTAGCTCTTTGTTCTAGATTAGCTGGCTCCATGCCTATTGAACGAAGTAATACATCCATCCACTGATCCATTGTGAACTTTCTACGCGCATTATATATTTCATCCATGTTCATAGATGGCATTTGAATAGGCTTTAAGTTAAAAACACTAAAAGGCGATATTTTTTGGCCTTCTTCATAGTAATAACTCAAGGTGATAATGCACCAAATTCCGCCAGTTAATAATTTCTCGTTTTGCTTAACAATATTATTAGGTACTACTGCATCTTTAATACCTAAATTTGTCAGACTAGCCTCATAAATATCTTTCTTTTGATTAAGCTTAACTGATACTTTATCAATTATTTTATAAGTGCCCTTTTCTCGAATAAGCGATTTTGCTTTTTCAGCTTCATCAGGTCTTATGTAGTTTTCAGTTAAAATCTTTTTAACATTTTTCATGCCTTCATTGATCTGTTCATCTTCCGCAGATGAGCAGTACATGCCAAGCAAATATTCTAATACGTATACAGGAACGTTAGCTCCTTCTTTTAATTGCTTTGTTAAATCCTTGCGTACAATTCGACCTTTAAACTCAGACTTCATCAAGTCATCTATATCTAAGCTACGAAGATCAGCTTTTTCTTCTTCAAATGTTTGAGAAGTGGGCTCAATTATTTGCTCATCTGTATCAAACTGCTCAGTTTGATCATCATCATGCAAATGAACATGAACATCTACAGTGACGTTCTTTTCATTGTTTGTGTCGCTTAAGCTATCATCTTTTATTTCATTTTCATTGTTCACAACAATACTTCCCTAAAAAAAGTCATCTTCAAAAGCTAAATCGATAGTCACTGAATGTGTTGTTTTAGTTTTACTTTCAGTATCTTCCATTATCAACTTATAACTGATGGTACGGTCAAAACCACTACCTTCTAATTTTACTTGAACGTTTCTTTTACGCTCTTCCATCTTGTCTGATGCAGAATCAAATAAGACTTTCTCACTTGAGCTAACTTTGTTTCCATCAGGATCTTCAATCCAAATCTGAAGCTCACGAGATTTATATTTATCACCAATAGGATCAGCTTGTAAAAATTGAATGCGATCAATGTTTGATACTATTTTCACAGGGCTATTTAACGGTACAACGCCAACTTTCTGTTTAGTTTGCTTCTGTTTAACCGTTGAATGAATAGCACGCAAATGCATAACCGGAACACAAATCTCTTGCGGCATAATGCCACCATGAATAAACTTGGCACCACCAACAAAATGGAACCTGTTACTACCGCGAGGGACAATAAATTCGGCATCAGAGTCTGGATCAACGTTCGACGTATTCGACATTTTACCAACCCAATAGCTATCACCTGTTGGTAAGTTTTCACCAACCAAGTAACGCTTCTTAGAAAGTTTAGTACCTGCTGGTTTAGTTTTTAACTCAGTTCTATCAGACTCAGTAACATCACTTTGGTTGAATAAGAAGCCATGATCCGCAGTTAAAATAACCCTACCGCCTTTTAGCTTGTCAAAAATACGAATAATCAACTTATCCACTTCTTCAATCGCATCGCGTGCAGCTAAAAAGGCTTCGTTCTCAGTGCCACCATCGTCACCAATAGCATCAATCTTATTGTGATAAATATATATTGCAGATGAGTCTTGAGCTAAATCCCGATATTGCTGATTTGTCCATTTCATCACTTCATCATAAGTACAGGCAATACCACCATGCGCTTGAAGAATTTTATGTCGATTATCTGTACCGTGAGCAGATATCCCATCAAGTTTATATTCAACATTTTTATTTAAATGAGCAGTAAACTTTTTGTGAGGAAGTAATGCTGCCATACCCGCTTGCGTATATGAGGGAACAACACCTAACTGAGATTTAAGTTCTGATTTATAACGGTTACGGTTATTAATAGAATCATGAATTTCTTTTGCACACTCATAACGGAAAGCATCAGAGATGATGACAAAAACACGCTTAACACTAGGCTGCTGCAATACTGCTTGAACTTCTCGATTATAAAATTCATATTGATTATGAATAAACGGTAGCTTCCAGTTTTCAAGTAACGATTCTTTATCGACTAACTTGCCCCAAGCAATCGCAAAATCATGTAAATACCAATCAACATACAAGCTTTCAATATCATCAACTAAACCAGTTAACTTTAATATGTCAGAGCCATTCTGCGATGCTCTAAGCGAGTTTTCTGAGAACACTCGATAGGATGTGTCAAACTGATGTATTTCTTCTTCATAAGCCTTATAGAGCGCACTAGCAGTATCAAACTTCTTAGCCCCTAGCGCTTCAAAGCCATCAACATACTTTTCTTTAAGCTCATAAAATTGTTTCGCTGATTTTAACGCTCGATGAATGGCCGCATACTTTTGATCTTGGTAGCACCAATGACTCCTCAGCCTAATTGACACCCAATCAGCAATATCATTTGAATTGTAAGCGGGCAAATCTTTGGCAAGTAACTTAAGTAACGCTTCTTCTGCGTCAACAAAGGTCTCAACATAAAGTAATTCACTAGGTTGTTTAAATTCAGCCAATTTACTTTTTATCTCTAATTCAAACGACACATTTTTAGCTATTTGATTGTATGACTTAGAAAGCGTTCTACTCTCACGCCACGCTTTTACAAAGTTAATAACCGCCGCTCTTTTAGCTGCGGTATTACCCACTAGCTCTTGAATATCTTTAGGAAGTTTATCGTTAGTGTTTTTATCAAGTGAAATAGGCAGTAAATGCGAGGATAAACTTTGCGCAAAAATTGAGTTACCAACTTTGGCACCAGATGACTGTAGCCCATGATAACAGTCTGTCACCAATAGCTTAGTTATTAAATCTTTTACTGAAGGGTTTGTGTTCCCTTCAGCTACTTTATCAGCTATCCAAAAATCTGCGGTCAGATAACCAAATTCTACAAGAGCCTGTTGCCAAAATGATTTGTCTAAACCGTATTTAGTAATTTCTTCAAGAACCTCGTCTGCTTGCTCAGCAGAGTTACTGTATTTGCTTATTAGCTCATTTAATACAGCGGTAAAACTCATCGTTTCAACTTTTGCTAACGTTGCAACCATTGCAAGTTCTAATGCGTTTTTATCGGCATTCTTTGGTAATAAATTTCTTAACTTCGCATAACGTTGCTTATTAGCAAAGAACTTTTTATAACGGCTAACAAGCTGACGAAACTCCATTCTCATGCCTAATTCATTAAGGATCATAGAGCTTGAATCCGCATAAAACTCTTGAGCATAAAGTCGGATATCGTATAGCCAGTCTCTGCTAGGTTCATTAGCAGGCTTGTTACTGTAAAGTAAGAACTGCTGCTCCGGCTCTAGCAACTCAATACGTTGTTTAACCTCAAAATGAGATTCAGAATCGAGCGCGATGGCTTGAATACCTGCTGAATTCAACTCAGCACTTATCGTTGGATACTGTTCCTGAAACTCAATATCTTCATCTTGCCAAAATACCAAACGGCATTTTTCAAACTTGGCTAAAATACCTTTTGTTAGTTGTTCTACGTTCATTTCCTAGCCTTTAAATTCTCTAATTTTCTCAATACAGATAATTCTTGGTACATTGATTCAAATATCCTTGCTTCTTCTGTCATAGGAATAAAGCAAGATTTTATATGGTTATATGCAATGCCTAACACATCGTTTTGTACCGCAGAAAGTTGTACTACTAATAAATGTACCAATTTTTTGTTAGCCAACTCTTTAGAATTAACACTGAGCATTAATTCCTTATAGAGCAACCATAATTCAACGTTCCTCCTACTTGTCGATAGCAACGCCTCCTCAATGAATGGCTTTGTATATATATTCATGAATACAAACCATAATGCTATAAATGATTTTAAATCTTTAAATTGATGCCTAAATAGTATTCCTCTAAATAGGCTTAGCAGCGTTTTTGCATTAAACGCCATGTTATTTGACGATTGTACTAACATTCTAAAAAACAATTCTATTGCATAAACAGAATTTCGATTGCTATCAAATAATTTATTAAAAATTGGTTTGAACTTAGTTTCATTATAATCGACAACATTCTTTGCATTTAAGTAATAACAAACTGTTGAACATAAAATATCCATTCGCATATTAGGTTGGAATACCCCTAACTCACAGAACTTTGAAATTAAACTGAAATATTCATCTTCTGAGATAAGCTTTTTATGACACAAATATTCAATGGCATTAAATGAGTTCACACTAATCAGCTTATCATTGTCAATAGTCAAGAATTGGTACATATACAAATCATCTGTCAATAAGAACGCATCAGAATCCTTAAGGGCATTACTGTAACTTTCAAAAATATTTTCTTCTTCTTCATCATCGTTGATGAGTATCAATTTATGAATATACCGATTTATTTGATCTATTATCTCTGTAGGTATTAAGTTATGAATACTCCCAGCTAAGGGATGTGTTGATCTTGATAACTTATCATACACAGAATTCAATAATGAAAATTGTGTTGTAGCTGCTAGTAGCTTATCTAGTATTTTTAACTCATTTAGTATTAACAAAGAAGTTTCTTCTAGGATCAGCTTCCCATCAGATAGGCAATCTAAAAATTTAATTTTATCTAATTGAGGTGAATGACAAATCTTATACTCAAGAGTATCTTCAGATGAATGCAAAGACATTGCCCAGCTTGTATAAATATCTCTTGTATCACTCAAAAAATTTTCTAACATACAAAATGGCACAGGGAGACTACCATTCCGAATGGATTTTTTATTGTGCTCCCACTTCTGTACTTGTTCTTTAGTAACCCCCGAAATTTTATTCATTGTTTCAATAATCGAGTCAGCACCGCCGTCAGGATCTATAAACGCTTGTTTTAATATAGCTGAGTCAGGAAATTTCTTAGTGTAGCTAGCAAGTCTTGTTTGGAATTCTTTTACTTTTTCGTCATTATTTTCATGTTTTGGAGACATTAAAAAGTAAAGTAAAAATCTTCCTTCATCATCACAATTATCTTGATCAACAATTGAACCATATCTATCAATAGCTTGTTTCAATTGCTCGGGATTTTCTGAATTGGAGGAATAAACTGATATCAAAGTTTGGAGTAAATATATCTTCTCACTTGGTTCATTCGTTTTGGTGAGTAACTCTTTAATAATACTTACAGCATCATTGAAAAGACCTAGTTTCAGGCATAAATTTACATAATAGGACAACTGATCTTTTGTAACATTTTCAGCCTCAATGGCTGTTTTAACAGCATCAAAAGCAGCTCCTATTTTCCCTTGATGTTGTAAAGAGGCTGCCTTAATTATTTCCCAGTTAGGAATATCGATTCCCTTTTCAATATTTTTTACAGCAATATCTTCAGCTTCTCTCCAATATTCTGAGGTCAAAAATGCTTGAGCCAAGTGTAGGCAATCGTCAGGTGTTAACTCTCTTGTTTTAATGAGTAATTGCCCTAACTCAATTAATTTTATAGCTGAACTTGTTTCATAAGCACTTAGATATCTGAAAAGCTGTTCTGCAATGACTAATGATTCTTCAAGTTCACGATATCGCTCATATAAGTTTTCAGCATATTCTTGCCTCTTGTCAGGATGTTGATTAGAAAGGTTAACAAACTCTCGTATTGCTATAAGAGCTTCGCCATCATGATAGCTTCGAACAATATCTTCATACTTACTGGCAAGCTCGCTATCCAATTGCTCATCAGCAATTTCAGCGGCAACGCAAAATATCATTGGGGCATTGTGATTAGTGCTTTCAAGTAAGAGGTTCTCATACTTTTGAACAAGCTCTAAGGTTTTACTGGGCTTCTTTTTATGGTAATAAGATAAAATGAGCAAACCACAGTCGTCGCTATCTAAATTCACCAACCTATCGACAAGCTCTATAACCTTTGAGTAATCAAAGGTATTGAACAACAACCTAGAATAACAACGGATTAACTCTGGATGGTTTGGCCGCTCACTGAGCATTGCTTCAAAATGTTCAAACAGTTCTTCAATCTTATTAAAGTAACCATAAATCAAAGAACTAACATCTATAAGAATACCTAAATCACCAGGGTAACCTAAATGCTTCGCAGCGACCCAAGCCCTAGTAGCGAAAAATAAAGCATCTTTCATACATAATAAATCGTATTCTTCTTTTCCTTGGAGAGGTAATACCTCATCTTTAACAAACTTTTCATTTGAAGCTTTAAAGAAAAGTCGCCTCGCACTCATTGCATTAAAAAGAAAGGTTTCGCGCTCATTAGGAAACTCGGTTTCCCTATTATCACTAATAAGTTGTTCTAGCTCTTGGAGCTTACCAGCCATCGTTAGTATCATCATTTGCCCTACTAACTTTTCTGGATACTTAGATTTCAATAACTCTAAGGCTTCGTTTTCTTTATCGACTAATGCAAGGCATTTAGCTTTAACAATGCAGTTATGATATGTGCTTGTACCAATTTCATCAGCTATCTTCGTAAGCTCTTCTGGTGAAGGAATATTGTCTAACTTAAAACGAGATTCTATGTACCCTAATTTATATCGATCTTTTATATCAAAGTTACTAGCCAATTTATGTTTTGCTTCAGCTAAATCGTATTTCCCCTCTAGAGTTAATAAATTACCTTCCTGATAATATAATTCTGCTTTTTCATTCGGGGTGAATTCATCTACTCGTTCATCTAGTCCGTCAAGAATTTTTTTAGCTAACAATAGTTTATTTGAAACCAAGTAATCAGAGCATTTTTTTAATTCCGTTGCAATCGCTCCATCAGGATTCTGAAGCCAAGGAGCGTCGCATTTTTCTTCTAGGCTTTGTAACAAAATAGGCTTTTCTGATATGGTTTTTGAGATTAATTTTATACTTTTATCGGCATCTTTCGACTGGGTTTGAATTGTTCTTTGCAGTTGATTCAAAGTTAATTTATTTCGAATTCTTTCTGCATAATATCCATATATATCAAGTGACTGTTCTAACAATTGATCTGTAGGGATTTTTACGGAAATTGTTTTATTGGTTTCTAACTTACCCTTATGATTTTCAAACCATTCGTCATCGAGCCAAAAGTAATATATTGGACATTCCCATAACTTATTTTCATTACCTTCAAGATCAACCACCGCAACCATTACTAAAGGCTCTTGCTGATAATAGTAATTAAGAGTTTCTACTTTAAAGTCATATGAGATATGACTTTTATCTGCACTATATGATGGAACTGTCGTCCCCTTTAATTGCAAATAAAAACTGTAGGATACATAGCTTTCATTTGACTTGAGCTGTACCAAATAATCGATACCAAAATCAGTATCACCATCTTGTTCTTTTGATATCCACGATCTAGGTCGTTTTACCCCTAGGGCATCCCCTGCGAGTCTTCCTATTTCTTGGCTAATTCCTTCTCTAGGCAGATTACCCATTAGCACCTCGTTGGGAGATATTAACTGCTGCTCGAAGCTTTTCTTTAAAGTAATTGAAAGAAGGCATATCAATTTGAGTAACATCAATTGTACCGTCAGTAACTAAATTAATTTGTTCTTGAACGGGGCTAGCTCCGTTTAAAGCTATATCTAGTTGAGATTTCAATGGATTTGGCGCTGCATCATTTCCAGATTCATTTTCTAAGCTGTCACAGTTTTGATATGGGTTGTTTTTCACTGCACACAATAACCAAGCTTCTGATTTTGGCATTGGCATCATTGGCACACCAAATTCTGCATAGTCCTCATCAGCAAAGCCCTTCTCCATAGAGTTAATCTTATCTTGCCAATGACCTCGTCCAGCAGAAGCAGTTCCGTCGGCATCCCTAAATAAAATAGCAACAACTTTCTCGTTTAATTCTATCGCTACAGATTTAGCTTTATTAGCTAGTGCTCTAGCGTTCTGATAGTAATATTGTGTTTCTACGGGTTTCTTCTTTCCTCGTAGCGACATTGCTTTTTTTCTAGCTGGTAGCTTGTTATCGACTAAATATTTCTCTGAAACAAATGTCACTCCCTGATACTCAATATGTGAATAGTCATAACCTAAAAAAAGCTCTACAAGTTTATCGACAAAATATGCCATAGCACCTGGTTGGTACTCAGGACAAACACACTGACTTTGGTCATTAGAGCAAATGCCAATATCTCCTCTACCTTCACCACTTAACAACAAATGCATTATTGAGTGTCCACAAGGTCTAACATTTGAATTTCTTTATAAAGCTGAGTTAAGTCAGTGTCGATAAAAGCTTCTCCTGGCCCCATAACACTTAACTTTTCATTAAGTGAAGGTATCTCAAAAAGCTTTCTAGCTTTAGTTATGCCTTTATTATTTTTATAGAGATAAATAATTCCATCTCTAGCAACATCATCCTCAATAAAGTTAAGAATTAAAGGGCTGTGGGTTGTTACTAATATCTGATTATCAGATTTTACTAGCGTATCGATAAGCAGCTCAACCAGCTCTGGGTTAATTCCATTTTCTATTTCATCAAAAAGGAAGAACTTTTCACTATTTGAAAGCTGAGAAAAAATAGCCATTAATCTCAGCATCCCATCATTAATATGTCGAGCAGTTGTTCTTACTTTAGTTCCTTCATAGTTTTCAATAACAGAAAGCTCTTTCAAACCTGAAGTAAGAGCTTTTGTTTCTATAGCTTTAAGTTGATGATAAATATTTTGTAGTTTTGAAGTTAATTTCGATTTATTTTCTTTTCCTGACTCGTGTAGAAAGGCAGATAATTTCTCTCCTCCCAAGCCAAGTTTCCCACCTGATGACTTATTATTTTTTCTTAATAGTGATGGTGAAATTAAATCTAACGAACTGATGGCAAGAATTGCATTTTTAATTACTGAAAGCTGATGATCATTTTTCTTCAACTTCATTGTTGAAAGTATCGAGCCCTCATACTCCATAAATAGAGAGCCAGGAGACATTCCACTCATCATAAGTTCGCCATTTGATACCTTAAGAATGGATATCCCATCAACACTGATACTCTCTTGTGTGCAATGAAGTGTTGACCTATTAAAACTCCCTGACCAAATAACGTCTTCACCATGAGGCAAGACTAAATCAATTTCAAAATCAATATTTAACCTTTTAACTAGCTTTGAATTTATATCAGATTTATCCCACTCCCTTTGATCCAACCAACCACTAACTCCACCAACCATTAAATTCGCTAAAAAGTCTATCGCTTGTAGTACCGTTGATTTACCACTGCTATTCAAACCAACAATACAATTAAAAGTTGACAATTCAAGCTCAAAATCAACCAAAGATTTAAAGTTGTCAATTTTTATTTTTGTGATCATATTACTTTCTCCGGTAATTTACCGTGGATGGCTTTTACGTCGGCTAGTAGGTTACCGAACTTTCCGTAGTTGGCTTTTACACCGTCATCTAAGTCGAGGGTAATACGCATTTCGGCGTAGTGTTTTAGTTGTTCGTCGAAGGTGCGTAGTTCGGCTTGTTTTTTCTCTAACGATTTAAGTTCTGTTTCGATACGTCTTGCTTCGGTTGTTGTGGCTTCTATCTTTTGTTCCGCTAACAACGAATGTTGGGCTTCATATTTACCCATTAGTGGTGTGACATACTCAGTACGCATACGTGATAACGTGCCTTCATTATAGCGATGAAGATAAACTAAACATTCAAAGGCTTTTTCTTTACCTGAACTAAACAACCAATAGATAGGACGTTTTTTATAAGTCTTACAATGATCTTTATAAAATTGTTTTGAGAAATACCGACGAACAGTATCATTAGCACTTTCATTTTTCGCAGGTTTTAAAGCGTTAAAGCACAAGCTTTCAGCAACAAATTCTAAGTTCTCTTGGAGATGTTTTTCACCCCAAACTGTTTTTACAAACTCGCGGAAACGAGCTGTGGCATCATCGCCAAATAACCAGTCTTCTGAGGCTAATGGCACAATGCCATCATCATCGGCAGGGAATTTTTGATAGGCACCTTTAGCAACTAATTCTTTAAAACCGCTATTACCTGTATTTGCGTAAATAGGCCCCTCTCCATTCAGAGAGAAACGTCCCATCATACAACCTAATGAATAGCTCATTAACTCTATAATTCTGTTATTAAAATATATATTTTTATCTGCTTTGCCGTTAGTAAAAATAGTATTTTGTACAAGACTGATTTGAGAAAGAGGAACTATCGGAGATAACTGGTCATTAAGATTGTAAAGTTCAATAAATATGCGGTTAATTTCTTCCTCTTTTTTTACTGTTTCTTCTATAAGTTTTTGGCTTTCATTATGAATACTCTCTAAACAAGAACTGATACAGTTTAAGCTTGTGGCCTTTATAATAGGTAAAGCTCTAAAATTCCATGATGTCTCTGAACTATCCCAGTCTAACTTCGATATTTCTAACACCCTTTCTGCTAAGTGAGATATTTTGTCTGCATACCTATCATCAAAGATAACAGGAACTTTCTCAAGATCACCTGAAACTATACTAATTGTTGGAGATACCATTCTAACAATATGTTGCATTACAATAGAATTCATAAAAGCAAGTACATATAGTGAATTATCGGCTTGAGGAAAGCCCTTTAACCCTACAGAAGAAAAAACAAAGCCTTGAGGGTCTAATCTACAACTAAAAACAGAAGACGTAATTTTCGACCATGTAATTCCAGCGTGAAAATAAAGATCTCTAGATGGGAGATTGTTACCCATTTCCAACAATTGAGAATATGCACTTCCACCAAGCTTTATTACTTTTTCATGATTTCCGTACCACTTTCTAAAGTCACCACCTTTATTTAGAGGAAAGTAAACGCCACCACAACTAAGAGCTTCATCCAAAGAGCTAGAGTTTTTATCCAATAAAATTAAACTTACTTCATGCCAATATCTGACAAAAGTTTCATCATCACCTGTAGAAGTACCTTGTTTGGGTTTAATATAATGTTTTAGGTTTCTATTCTCAGAAAAAGCTTTAAGTACATTATCACCAGCCCAATATGCAAGAGGACTTCCTGGTATTTTCTCAAAATCCCCTGAAGATAAGTGAAAGTCTAATAACGGATCTCGGATTAAAAAAACGTTGTTTTTATTAGCTGATTGTGGAGCTTTATTTAAGTTTGTATAAACTCCTTTATAACCATTGATTGGTGTATTTTGCACGCAAAATGCAGAGCATTGTACTATTTTTGAGTTAAGTTCAGGAAAGCTGTTGTAGCCAATTTGCATAAGACACATGATGTTCTTACTTTTTAGTAGCCACTCCCTAAGCTTTTCATAACTAGAAAGAAACATCCATGATTGCATATTAACTTGTGCGTTATAGCCACTTTCTGTTAACAAGCTAAATGAACGCTCCATAAAAATAGAAAACAAATCAGACTTTGAATTAGGAAATTTTTTTATCGCAAAGCTTTTTAATTCATTGCCCATCCATTTGCTTCCCATATAAGGTGGATTAGCAACTACTGCATCATATTTCTGAGCAAGGGTTATGGCTTGATTAATGATCGGGGATATATTTATCGCAGCCTGTTTCGCAGATGGATCTGTTCCTTTTTCTTTTGCTTGTAACAACTCTTTTAAAGCAACTAAGTTTTGCAAATGCTGATTGTCTATTTGAATTAAAGAGCCAAGCGTTTTCGCTTTAATGAAAGCTAATTTTAATATTTGCAATAATTCAAAGTAATCTTTATAGATTCCCACCTTCGAGGGAATGACAGCAATAGACTCATCAAACAATCCCCCTGTAGAGCCTTGCTTCTGGTTTTCTTCTAAGTTCAATGCTTTCCAAAGCTCGCCGACATCTAAGCCTTCTGTTGATTGCAATGAGTAAACATTAAGCGACACTTCACCGTCTTCAATACGTTGAAAGATACGTCTGTCATCTTCACGGGCTTTCATCATTAGCGCAAAGCCTGCTAGTTGTGCAGCTCTATCGTCAATATCTAAACCATAAATATTTTTAGTTAAAATAAGCTCTGGTATTTCACGTAAGCGATAACCTCGCTCAAGATATATTTCGCGTAATACCTCATAGACTTCAACTAAAATATGGCCGCTACCAGCGGCTGGGTCGAGCACTTTTATCTGCTCAGGATCGATACTGGTTGGCGTGATTGCTTTAAGCTGTTCTATTACATCATCAGACTGCTCTGCAGGCTCAATGTAATATTCCATTTTCCCTTTTAACTCAGATTCAGGATATGTGGCTAGCCATTGTCTTCCCAGTGAGTTTTGTACTAAGTATTTAACAATCCAGTTAGGGGTAAACAATTGTGTGGCGGCGGGAATGTCTTCAGATTTAACTACTTTACCGATAACAGAATCTTTATATTCTGAAATATAAAACTGATATAACCAACCGATTACTTCAATCTCACTCCAGTCTTCTTCTGGTATTTCATACACTAAACCTTTTAATATTGAGTCAGTTTTAGTGAGATTATCTGGCAACAATAATTCAGTGGCATCGTCAATAGCTTCAAACATGAATGGCATAATGTTGTATAAGCGATGACATTGGCCTAGCAGTAGCTCTCGGTATAACTCTTCTTCTTTATTTCCTGCTAATTGCAATTCGATAATATGGTTTTTATCTAAATACCCTTGCCCACTTGAAGAAAGGGGATCTAAGATATCGACCACATCAGATGCATGGTCGAGAATTTCAGGCAGGCTGTCGGCATTATTTGGGTTACTAAGAACACGGAAACCATGATCTAAATAATCATGTAATTCCATATAGCGAATAGCTGCTAATCGGTTAAACCATGTATAAGCCATTTCACGAATGAAAAGGTCATACCGCTCTTTATGGGTTGCTAAAGACTTCTCTTCTATCTTTCGTTCAAGTGCTTTACGTTGCTCACCCTGTTTCTTGGTAAAAGCACGACCTTCGATTATCGCTACACCACCTTCAAATTGAACGTCTGCTATTTTGTCTTGATAAATACCAAACTGAGCTGCACGCTTTTTAATGGCTTCAATAAATTGAGACCGTGCTTTAGGTGCGTATGCTTTTAAATTTTTAGTGTTCATATTTTCCTATTATCCTTTCCGTGGTAATTTTGATGGCTCTTCCACTGGGTATTTGTTCTGTATTAGGCTACTTGATACGCACTTTGTTATTAGCTGCAACTAACGTAGATAACTTATCTCGTAAAGCATTTAGGTAAATGTCTATGTCTTGCTCGGTTTCGATAACACCTGATTGATTTACATCGCGCATCACGCTGCTGGTATCTACCGATACAATTTTCTTCGCTGTAGGCATAGCTACTTTTGGAGGCTGTGAAGGCTCAATTGCTGGATAGTCAACACCACCTAATGTGTTACCAGAGCTAGTGCTATTATCTACGCCTGTACCAGCTGTTAGGGCTTTTGCTTTTTCAGCTTCTGCTTGGGCACGTTTTTTATCTTCTTGTTCTATGTATCGGTTAATTAACTCGTAAGCATCTTCTTCAAGGCTTGCAGCTTCAGTAATTTCTTGATGAATCTCAGCGATACCTTGTAAATCACTTAACCTTTTAAGTGAACTCTGTAATGGATATAGCGCCTTATTACTTATATCACTAGGTATGGCAGCATCTTTAATTTGTTGCTGTACATGGTCAATTCTAAGTTGAATTCGGCCTAATGCATGTTCGCGCTTTTCTTGTAATAAGGTTTCATTAATTTTTGCTACATCGCTAATCAATGGTTCAATATTACGAATATCTTTGTATGGACGAGCATTGTTGTAGATAGCTTGAAGCTTGTGTAATGCCTGCTTAGCCTTATCGTCTTTTTCTAAGGCATTACGATTACGATCAAACTCTTGATTTAATGCTATTGCGAGTTTTTGCCATGTTGAGAACTGAGTTTCGAAGAAGTTCTCTAAATCTTGATAGTCTTCTTCAAAGTCTAATAAATCATTATCACTTGATAATAATAGCTCGATAAACGAGAAGCTTGAGTGTTGTTCTGTTAACCCTGCTAATAGAACTATGCCTTGCTCTATTTCTCTACCCCCTGGGTATTTACCTGTTGAGGCTTTATTAGAGAAAGCATCAAGCTTAGTTTTCATCTTGGCTAAGTTTTCTTGGGCAATATTGAATAGCTCTTTTTCGCTAGCAGGGGCATTTTTACCAAAGAAGTCTTTAAACAACTTAGCAGCACGCTTAAGATTAGCATCGGACTGTTGCTTAATGCGTCTAACACGCATTTCTGCACGTTTTCTCACTTGAATTAGATTATCGTAAGCATTCCTAAGTGGCACGTCTTGTTGGCGCATTTGGAAGTTAATTTTATTAGACAACGCCAAACGCGACATGATGAGCAGTATTTCTTCATCATTCCAACCAAACGGACGTTTAGAGAAACGTTTAACTATATCCTCTGCTGTGATTGTTCTGCTGGTGTCATCAGCCAAGGTTATGTGCTTTTCAACTTCTAAAGACGCTATAGGATTAACTTCTTCGGCTTTAAGATCTAACCCTATTTGTCCAACATCATCGGCGATAAGAGTGTTTTGTATTTCACGGCGAATATCACCAGGAAACGGTTTAACTAGTTTAAGTTTGCTAAAGGTGTTTTCTATTACGTATTTATAAGTTACATCTAAGATGGTAGTGATTGAGCTACCTCTTGGATTTTGCTCTGACCCTAGCGCGTAAAATTCAGCATCTTTTAATAACTCTTCCACTTCAAGCTTAATACGACCATTACGCTTTTGGTTTTCAGCGCCTTTTTGATTTAAAAGTTGCTGTTGCTCAGGGCGATTACCGCTAGCTCGGCGTAAAAACTTATCCGTTTTAACAAACGTTATGATTTCATCAAATACTTTAGTTGTGTCGGCTAGCTTGATAATAATGGAGCCATTGCCATCTGAAGAGTGATTAGCACAAACAGCAGTTTCATATTCGCTGTAGTTAGGATCAATAGGTGAAATAATTTTAACAACTAAATCATTCTCTTGAGAGCCGTCGCGCGGAATACCATTGCAGAAGCGACTTATCGGAAAATCTTGCTTGTTTTCAGGGTAACGATAGATGTTTTGTCTACGTAGAATTTCATCAAAAATGATATTGCTAAGTTTATTGGTTTCATCAGAAAGTTCTATTTCAGTCTCTCTGATTTCATTTTCGATTTCTTTTTCTTCATTGGTTAAGAAGATGTACTCATCACCTTGGCGAGCAATAAGTAAGTTTTGCTCTAATGAATTAAGTGCTTGTTCTATTTCACGTCGAAGTGCTAAACGGTCTTCATCTACTTTGCTAACACATAGGGTAACAAGGTTATCTAGTGTTGACTTAATGGCATCAACATAACGCACTAAGAACAAGGTTTTTAATATGTTTACGCCAAAATCTGATATAGATTCTTTTTCTGCCGCTTGTAAAACATCACGCTTTACTGCGGTATCTAAAAAGTTATCAATAGAGTTATAAAAATAATGCAGCGGTATTAAAACACCCACTTCTTTATTGGCAATTATTTGCGCAGCACTTTGGAAGGCATCAAGTAATGAACGCTCACCACGAGCCATGTGCATGCCTGCGGCACCGGATTTACTTAATCCTGCAAATATATCTTGCACTAACTTATAGTGGTAAGGAACAAATGGATAACTATGAATAAAGCTTGTTGCGTCTTTATAATTTGCTAATTCAGCTTTGGTAGAAGAGTCAAACGCTAATTGGTTGCGAAGGATATCGCCTTTCTCATCATATAGTTTTGATAGTAACTCACGCGCTGGTTGTTCTTTTTCGAGTAAACGTTTCTCTATTACTTCACTGGTGTTTGAACTTGAAAGAGATAACTTTTCGAAGCGTGCTTGGATTTTTGAAAAATCATGGTTTTTAGAGCCAGACATATTCCCCAAAACGACATCGATATCTTCTTGAGAAGTTACCACAACCCATGAACGACCTTCACAAATGGTGCCTAGATTTTCAGTGATGGTTTGAAGTTTAAGCATCATCTGAGTATTTTTACCAATGAACTGACCTACTTCATCGACAAAAAATAAAACACGACGTTCTTGGTCGGCATCTAAATATTCTTTAACCCATTTACAGAAGTTTGCTATGTCTAAGGTAAAGTTGTTTTCTAGTTGCTCAACCCATTGGCGTGCGGATTCTGTTGACTGATCCGTAACGTTAGCCAAAGCTTCTGCCATATCATCACGGTAGAAGTCATAAGCATCACGCTCTTCAATCCAGCTAGCTGAAGTTAAGTTGTTAAACTCCTCTTGGAATTTAACAAATACACCACGGCTGTCTAGTTCACGCTCTAAGTGCGCAATGTGGGGGTGATCACCACTAAAGCCCATTTGCTCGTTAAATACTTTAAGGAATACTTTTAAGATGGCATCGTCACCATCGTCGGTATTGGCACGGCTGTCGATGTTAAACAAAATAACAGTATTTTCTTTAGTAACCGCAGTATTTATTTCACTAATCAGAAAGCCGTCTTGAATTTTATCTTTAAAGAAATCGACTGCTTTTTTGCTTTCACCCTTATTTTCACCAATGCCAAGTAGTTCATTTTTAGCATCAATGTTTTGCAAAAGGTATGAAAGGATTTTTATGAAGTGTGATTTACCAGAGCCAAAGAAACCACTTACCCAAATACCTAATTTACCGGAAGCAGCCTTAGCTTTAGGATCACGCACTGATGGCATGTAACAATCGAAGAATTTTTCAAAATGGGTAAATAACTCTTTGGTAACTACATATTCATCTAACTCGGTGAAGACAACATGATCTTCACGTTGATCCGCTTTAACAACACCGTTAATTTTACGTTCGATATCTTTAGTAAATAACTCTTTAATTTGCATATTTGACATAAGTTTTTCTTCTCTAGTAATCCGTTATTTTGTGAAAGACTTGAAAGTCCTTTTCATTAATTTTTGCAACTGAGCAGATATAATACATTTACAATATGAATGTGATTGTAAATGTATGTACTCTTTATAAGTTATGGTACGAGCTTAAATGCTCGGTAATACCCATTACCTTCCATAGTACTAAAGGCTTTTAGTGTTAAGCCATCCCACTCACCAGGGTAAAATAATACCGTTGGCACACTGCCCACTTTTGCATGTAAAGCATTCAATAGGCCATGACCACGAATGATCGGCCAAGCACTACCTAACCCATGCAATAAAATGAACTCAGTTTTTGATTCTCCTGAATTATCTAAATCAATTTTATTCGCAATAAATTCGGCTACTCTATTTTGTTCAAGAGGCCCTTTTAATGCTTTAAATAAAGCTTCATCACCACGTTCTTTTTGTGTTTTAAATGCACGTTCTGTTAGCTTTCGAGCTTCGAGCATTTCAATAACAATTTCAAACAAGTTGATGTTGGTAAACGTTCTACCACGCTTATTCATTTTCTCATTCATGAAAGTAATATGTTCTCTTACTTCAAGTTCTGACTCTGCTGGATAATCAAACACATAAAAGCCAATTTCATTACCTAAACCTTGGTTATTAAGAAAGTCTACACTTTCTATTTTTGGCATTATTTGATCTAGCCTAGCGGTTAAGCTTTTTTGTTTCATAAACCTAGACCTCCATTGCCGCGATAATGTCATCACGGTTCATGTCTGTTAATAATGTTCTTACTTCAGGTAGCAAGTAAACGTTTTGTAGCTTTTTATTGCGTGTTGTTTCGATATAACCCGCATCGGCTAATACTTTGAATGCTACTTGAGCAACTTTATAGGTTGAAGATGCTGTCATTTGGGAGAATTCAGGGAATAAGCGTGAACGTTCATCCCAAAATGATTCCCAGTCCGTGCTGTCGATGTTTTCACGAAACATACGCTTTGCATCAATAAAAATATTGCGCATAAAATCGGCAAGCATTGTTGAGTTGATCAGCGTTGCGGCAAACATTAATTGCGTTGAAAGCTCGGTACTGCCAAAAGCAAGTTGTTCAATAAACTCGTCGCTTAAGCCTTCTAAACGTTTTTTAATTGTTGCCGCATTACGTTTAGATGAAGCATCTGAGCGCTTTTGTAAAATATTTTGATTTACAATAGCATCAGTCCATTCTTCTTTTGATGGCTTTTTAAGGAGTAATTCTGCGACTATTTGGCTTTCACGGATCATTAAGCTACCACCAATAAGATCTCCTAAATATGCCTTATGGCTTTTCAAGTTTTCTTGAGGTGTCATTTATAGCTCCTCTTCATCAGGCTTGTAACCAGGAGCTATAGCTAGGTTTTCGGCACCATAGAGAGTTTGCCTGTTACGTAGCCACAATTGATATTCACCGCCTTCTAATGAAGCTTCTTTGGTACAGTCAACATTCCAACGCCTTAATAAATATCCTGCTAAAGCAGCCCGTACATTCAACTCTAAAACCTTATTTTCCATACCATAGTCTAATTCTATAGCGGTTGGATGTTGAACATTGTTTGGGTGCGGAACTAGCTGCAATGGCATCATTCGCATCCACTGATGATCTTCAAGTTTATCTTCATGGTTATCTAATGTCTTTGGAAGAATGGTTACCTTGGAGATGCGGGTAAGTACAAAATCACGGAATGAATTTGATTTGCGGTCAAATGCACGAACATGCCAACGAAGACCATTATCAACGATGCTGTGGGGTACTAATTCACGAGCAGCAGAGCCACTGCTTAACGATGTATAGATAACACTTACAGGCTTTTGACTGATTATGGCTTGAATGAGTCTGGCGACAATAAATATATCGGGAATATTAAGCTGGCTTGGTGCTTCTACCGGAAAGACAACATCACCAATGGCATCATAGCCATCCGTTATTTGGTTAGCTAGCTTAACTAACGTTTTACGGGGATCGTGAGTAAATAGAGGTTTGAACTTTTCTGTTTGAATATACATCCGTTGTTTATTGTCGTAACACATATTATTCGGACACAATTCTTTATATAAATTTAAGTCTGCCGTAGCTCCGGACATCCCTTTTTCAAATTTAGTTACGACTTCGTTACGAGTGACTCTGCCAACAAAAAGTAACTTAAAGTCAATATAGGCAAGCCTTTGTTTCTGAGAGTAATTCAGGTTATCTAAATTCATTATATAGTACGTATCAGCTTTATGAGTGAACACAGTATGTTTTAAATTCAAACATACTTCAAGTGATTCTGCTATTCAAAAATTGCCTATTAGTACCAGTGTACTTTTATCGCTCCTAAAACTTGATACTAAGATTAAATAGTTAAATAGATATATAAAAATATGAAAAAATTTCAGTCCATCTCAGGTAAGAGATCTTGAGGTTTACACTCTAACGCAGCCGCTAAGATGTATAACTTATCCATGGTTATATTGACTTCACCTCGATCAATACGGCCAATATAACTTCGATCTATTTGACTTTTTACAGCGAGTTTATCTTGAGATATTCCTTTAGCTGTTCTTACTGAACGAATTTTTTCTCCAAACCGCTTAGACAGTTCACTCATTATGAATTTCCTAATCAAATGAGCGACTATTCCATATTGCGGATTATAATATCACAGAGTATAATCCCACGGATTATACTCCTACGGACTATAAGCAGACACAAATAAGTTTATTATTTCTAGGATAAAGAAATGAAATTGAACAAGTTGCTAGCTCAAATTATTTCAGCTCCTAATTTTGACCATTTTTCGGCTGTAGAGCTCAGAGCAGCCTATATAACTATTCATTCAGATAAAGCTTTGGATCCCAGTGATGCTCGACGGTTTGTTTATGCTGAACTAGTAAAGTTAGTCAAAAATGGTTGGCTACGAAAAAACGTTTCAAAAAAAAGAGAGATTACCACTTACATTAAAACAAGTTCATTTAATGTAAATAAAATTATAGAAAATGATGAAAAAGAAAGTAATATAAATTTTAAAGTTAACCCCTCTTCTAACACTATTCAAGACTCTCTAAGACAACGTTTAACTCAGTATAAAAATGAATTACTGATAAGTTATGGTGAATCAAGTGAATATAAACAACTTTGTAACGACTTCCCTGATTTATATGAGCTTCTACAGCCTCAATATAATAATGCCCGTGAACAAAACGCCAGATTACTAGGGCAAATAAAAGCAGTAGAAAATTTAATTAACGATGGTAGCAGTAAAACAGTATGAAACTAAGAAAATGGCAATCAGGGTGTGTTGATAAAGCATTTGAACAATATCTAAATGGAGAAACTCATTTTTTAACATTGGCTACTCCAGGTGCCGGTAAAACATTTATGGCATCCGAATTAGCTAACAGACTTTTAAAAAGAAATTTTGTCGATTTAATTATTTGTTTTTCTCCTTCTTCTATTGTTTCTCAAGATTTTACTGAAAGTTTACAGAGAAAAACCCAAGAACGTTTTGATGGGCTAATGGGATCAAAAGGTCGATCGTTAACTTATCAAAACTTACAATTTTTAGATGTTAGCTTTTGGCAACTTTTTGAGAGATTCAAGGTTTTCGTTATCTTCGACGAAATTCATCACTGTGCAGGATCTAATGTTGAGAATGCCAATGCATGGGGAGAGCAAATAATACTAAATATTCAAGATAAGGCTAAATTTACATTGGCGTTGACGGGTACTCCTTGGCGATCAGATACTGCACCTATTGTTCTGTCGAATTATATGCATCCGAGCAACAAAATATCTTGTGATTTTGTTTATGGTCTTGCTGAAGCCATTAAAGATAATGTTTGTCGTATACCGCAGATAGTTGCTGTAGATAATAATAATATTTCTGTTGTTGATAACGAAGAGACCAAAACCTTCAATAGTTTTAAAACTTTATTGTGTCAGTCAATCATTCCATACAAGGAGGTTATTGAAAATACAGCTGTTATTAAATACGTCATCTCATCTGCACACCAAAGATTAACATCAATTCGAAAAGAATCTCCTAATGCTGCTGGATTAATTATTGCGTCATCTGTCGAGCATGCAAGGAATATTTCAACTCTAATGAAAACCTATCTCAGCGAGGATAGCGTTGTGGTTACCTACAGAGAAAATGAACCTACAAATATTATTCAGGGATTCAGGTACGCTCAAAGTAAATGGATAATTTCCGTAGGTATGATCAGTGAAGGCACAAACATTCCTCGGTTACAGGTATGTTGCCACTTAACGAATATAAAAACAGAAATGCATTTTAGACAAATTTTGGGGCGCATACTTAGAGTGACAGGTTCAAAAAACCAGGAGGCGGTTATGTACATGCCCGCTGAGCCTAAACTTTTAGAATATGCTTACCGAGTTAAACAAGATGTTCCTTTTGAAGCCGATATTGTTAAATTTGAAAAGATGAAATCACGGATTGAAGACAAGGTTGATAATAAGATATCTACCAAACTAAAATTCGATAATAAAAAGACTAAATTAATCCAATCAGAAATAAAGCTAGGTGATACTGAACACTTTGTTGATGCTGTACCTTTTGAGCAAGTTACGGAAACATCTGACAAACACTTTTTAACAAGTTCGTATGAACAAGTAGTTAATATTTTTGGTCGATTTCAGCAAGAATCAATTGAGCTAGGGTTAAGTGAATTGAGGTAACTATACTCACGTTTTAAAAAGCTAAAATGATATTATGTGAATTCATCAGTATTAATGGAAAATAACGTGTGACTGTGCCACCAATTGCATCGACTATGACCATTCAATTACATACAGCGTTTTCACTTAACAAATGACAAATATTCTATAGAGCAGTCATTAGATTGATTATATAAAGGCCGCTTGGGAGCCTAAACCGTACGTTAATCCGTAAATCATAGTGAGTCAATTATGTGCTAGTGAATTAACCAATTTAGCCAATCATGCATCAGTTGAACTATGCCAAAGTAGGTTGCTCTAGTGAGTTATGGTGCACAAATCACTATATCTTCACTTGAATTAGATTTGATATTCTTGAACACCAGAAGCGGCTAGAAGGGCATACAAATCAGCCACATTATTTCTTTGTCCTCTTTGCTGACAATAGGAAAATATCACCCTTTGTTTCGCACGAGATAATGCTACAAAAAAAGTCGACAGCCCTTCGGTATCACCTGGTTTATAGGACCACCAAGCGTTATCGTCGATCCCCATAAAAATAGTTGTATCGAATTCTAGCCCCTTACTTTTATGGATAGTCATTAGGGGAATATGATTCGTACCTTCAAATTCATCCAGCAAACTTCCCCAGGAGCTTTGAGTATCAACACAGTATGTAAAATACTCTTCAAGTGCAGCCAAGTTTATTTGAAGTAAATCTCCCGTAGCGTAACGAGAAAACGACCGACGAAGATCATCCGAGTCAATAAAATTTATGGTTCTCGTAAGTACAAGGCGACCATTTTCCTGTGTCATAGGTTGTTGTATCAATTTCCGGAGTGTAGAAATAAACTTTGTTAGCTGGAGCTCAACCTGCCTCTGTGCTTTTTCATCTTCTTGACTTGTATTACGAAGTATCTGTATATCTGCTGATAATTGATTCCATGCTTGTGCATTTCGACTGCCAAGTCCCAGCCTTAGAAGAGTAGAAAACAAAATTGTCAGTTCTTCAGCAAGCAAATCTTGTAAAGTAGTTTGGCCAATTTTCACACTTTCATTTCGCAAACTCAGCCCCTGCTGAGCTAGATAAAAAGATAGCAGTTGTTCATAATCCTCTGGTTTTTGACGGACCAGAATTGAGTAGTTTCTTGAATTTAGTGACCTGTTTTGCATGTCATTTGCAATCCACTGGGCTAAATGACTCGCTTCTTGATCTACATTATGGCTACAACAAATCCAAGCGGCATCACCAGATACTAAATTGTTATTATTTGCTTGAACTTCTCTCACCTCATTATCAATAGCTCGTGCTATCACATGCTGTATCCTAACCAATTCAGGTGATGACCGGTGATTAAGTAGCAGAGAATACTGCGGTGCCGAAAAGTCGGCTCTAAATTGATGAAATGCATCACCTTTAGCACCAGCCCACCCCATTATTCTCTGCTTGTAATCTCCTACAACTGTAATTTCAGCCTCACTTGATCTAAAAACAGAAGAGAGAAAATCATATTGAGAAAATGTGGTGTCTTGGAATTCATCCACAAAAACAATAGGGTATGATGCTCTGATAGACCTACTAACATGATCGTTAGTGCGAATAATATATTCAGCAAGTCGGTTTAGCGCTAGAAATGACACTCTGGATATACCATCGGCATAATTAAGTTGCTGACTAAACCAAAAAACTAAAAACTCCTCCTCCAACCATGACAAGCGAGGATCACCTACCCGCACACTTCCAATGAACTGATTCATGTTTTGAAGTCTTTGCGAAAAGTAATAAATACCAACAGCATTGCCATAATTACTTCTGAAGCTACTAATAAGCTGTCTATTTTGATGAAAAGATGGAAAAGAAATTTCATATCGCTTTGATGGGCGGTGAAGTTCAGGCAATGCCATTCGAAACCGATCCACTAAATTCTTAGTAAAAGCATCAAAAGTCATCGAAACAAATCGATTACTGAGTTCCTCAGGACAACGCTCTTTCACTCTATCTGCGAGGTTTTTTGCAGCATCAGTTTTAAATGAAATGGCCAGAATTTTCTTGTTTGGTGGGCATAGGCCTGTCTCAAGCAGGTATGCAGCCTTTTGCGCTAAAAACTCAGTCTTTCCTGCACCTGGACCAGCAATTACGGTTGTAGACCCTCGTTGTCTTAATGCTAACCAAGCATTTGGCTCAAGGTCATCGATTCCTTTGGGGTGCCAATATTCAGGTTCAATAAGCTTCACTGTACCCTCCTAGTTTTGAAGGGCAGTGTGAATAGACTGAACTAAAGCTCGTAGCTCTTCTGGCGCGTTCTGGGCCAACTGATCTGAAGGGATAGACCCCAGCACTCGAATATGTGTACTTGGTTTTCCTCTTCCTAAAAACAGATACCGGTACCAACGTAAGTCAAGTACGTCACCTGCATAGAATTCTGGGCTTCCTTCATCCCCCATGACCGCATTACCAGGCTCACCTCGCATAGATGGTCCAGTAGAGCTTTCATCTGGGGCAACTCGATATTGGTCAGGAAATGCCTTCAACATAGAATAATCAATATCTAGTGGGCTTGAAAAGTAAACACTGTACCGCCTTAAGGCATTTACCCACGAGCTAATGCTATTCAAATCATTTGCTGGATAGGTATCAAATGCATTAAGATTATGTTGGTATCCAAACTGATTAAGGTATTGCCCAAAAATATCTCTGGGTTCTACACCATACTCTATCAACTTGGCGATGGCATTCTTGACCCTTCCCCAGCCGCCGCCATACCTGCCCCAATCCAGATCGAGCAATGTGATATAGGGTATCTTCAGTTCTGCAAGCAAACGCCACATATGATTCACATGGCGGCCACCTAAAGGGACCATGGCGACAAAAGACTTATCAATTGGTACACCCATAGCTTCTGATACAGCGGGAAAAATTACCTCCTCGGAGGCCCCCTCACCAAGAACCACTACTTTGGCGAAATACAACTCAGGATAAGCTCTCACCGCTTGCTGGATGTACTTTGCAGCATCATTTTCTTCAGCAGGTAAAGTAAGTTGACGAACAACGGTGGTACTTGACTCTGTTGCAAGCCTGAAGTGCCTTACTTGCGTTGGTTGAATTCTAGCTAGGATGCTAGGCGAATGGCTGGATAGCACGGCTTGTGCTCTTAAACCATGCGTCAAACTACTGATTTGGTTTATTATTCGAGATAGATAGTATGGTGCTAGATTGTTCTCCGGCTCTTCAAGCGCCAAAATAGTCAATGAGGGCAAGGGCAAATCTGCACCGAGAAAATCTTCACACTCTGGCTGGGCTAAGATCTCGGTTTCAACATCGATAGTAGCTGAAGTCATGGCGATGTGAAAAAGCGAACTTTGGCCATCACTTAACTCATCAATGCTCCGATCACGACCACTTTCATCAGGGTGTAGAAGCACCTCTACCTTACGAACAAATTCTTCAAAGCGTAAGTCGACCGGTCGAAATTTAGGTGTGCTATCAGTTCCAGCAGAGTGCAATTCCTGCCAACGCTCTGTAAGCTTTCCAGTAACGGTATTAATCGCATTTTCACCCTCAAACGCCTCGTTCAGCTCAGTGGCCTTATCAGTAAACGATGACCGAACTTGCTCTGACCAGTTAATGGCCTTCCATAGTCGCCCCTTCAAGAATGCTGATACTTGAGAGGCTGCACACCTAGTGGCAGGTACATAAATCAATTGGATTCGAGAGCGATCAGCTGGACGCAGATTGTAGAAGTCAGTCTCTTCTGGCTCACCCCATGTCGTAACCGCGCGGAACTGGCTCGTAATGTATCCATCTATTGAGCCGTCATCTTCCCATTCCGCGTCTAGGCGCAAACGGCACTTCAGTTTGCCGTCCTCATTTGTCACACTCATATGGTGAAAAAAGTCAGGAATCGCAGAGTGATCTCCCTCTTCATCATCCAGTTCAGGAAAGGCAACAATAGCTTCAAGCGTTAGAGTTCTTTTACTGGCTGTTTCGTCTGCTAAAGCAGGAACATGAAAGTCCTGGCGACGAATCGTCCTCTGTTCATTGGATATACCGAACAATCGCTGTAAAGCCTGCATTAAAACTGTTTTACCAGCACCGTTTGCTCCAACTAAAGTAGTTAGATCCGGCTCGACCGCTATGCTCTGACCTTCTGGTCCAAAGCTTCTGAAGTCCTTTAAAGTTACTGACTCAATGTACAATATAGCTTCCCTTCTTATGGCTATCTATAAGCAATGTATTACTTTCAAAAAGATGCAGGTCATACAATAAATATATATTTCCGCACGCTAAAGTCAGTTTACCCGAGCGTACTAATATGTCAAAGGGGATATATTGACTACAGTTGCTCGTATGACACATTAGTTTTATTTGGGGGAAGAACACTTGTTACATTCGCACCAAATGCAGGAGCAACTCATTTTTGGGTAGAAACGAGTTAGGGGCTATGACCGCTCTAGTCGAATCTGCTGCCATAAGTGACACGGATGCTAACGACAGCTAAGCACAAAGTGAACGTAATTTATTAGCGGCAATCTTTCAATTACTTGATACGCAGTTTAAACTGGAAGTTAATAACAATCATTTAGAAGTAGGTAAGATTTTAGATATATTTATAGAATAGTTTTAAGCTATTCTATAGCAAAAAAATTAAACTCCATGAAAAACATTTAAACAGCACAGATATTAACAATGACTCTATTTAACTGCTCTATGTTATAATCCTTTGGCTTCTATTACTCAGAGATTAAGACATTGAATTCCCTGCCAAACCTTAAAAACAAAGAAATTAATTTATTTTCATACCCTAAATATTGGGCTGAATGTTATGGTACAGCGCCATTTTTACCTATGACTCGAAAAGAAATGGACATTTTAGGCTGGGATAGCTGTGACATTATTATTGTAACTGGTGACGCTTATGTCGATCACCCAAGCTTTGGTATGGCTATTATTGGCCGCATGTTAGAGGCTCAAGGCTTTCGTGTCGGTATTATTTCACAGCCTGCATGGCACTCAAAAGATGCCTTTATGGAGCTAGGAAAGCCTAACCTATTTTTCGGTGTTACAGCCGGAAATATGGATTCCATGATAAACCGTTATACCGCTGAACGAAGGATGCGTCATGACGATGCTTACACTCCTAACGATGAAGGCGGAAAACGGCCAGATCGAGCGGTAACAGCTTATACCCAACGTTGTAAAGAAGCCTTTAAAGGCGTACCTATTATTATTGGTGGTATTGAAGCCAGTTTACGACGTATTGCCCATTACGATTATTGGTCTGATAAAGTTCGTCGTTCAGTGTTATTTGATTCAAAAGCAGACCTTTTAGTTTTTGGTAACGCTGAGCGTCCTTTAGTAGAAATTGCTCATAGAATTGCCCGTGGAGAAGACGTTAAAACCATTACTGATGTACGTGGTAGTGCTTTTTTAACTAATCAGGCTCTGCCAGGTTGGAAAGGTATAGATTCTAGAGATATCGACCGACCAGGTAAAATAGATCCTATTTTTAGTCCATATGAAGAAATAACACCTGAAACCTGTAGTGATAACGAAGCTAAAACAGAAGCTTCCACAGTAGAAAAAGATATCACTAAAACAGCTCAACCTATCATAATGGCAGATTATAAAAACAAGACGTGGGAAAAGAAATCTAAACCTTGGGAAACGACTTATATTAATTTACCGACTTTTGATCAAGTAAAAGATAACAAAGTACTTTATGCACACGCATCACGTATTTTCCATCAAGAAGTGAATCCAACATCAGCTAAGCCGCTTGTACAAAGTCATGGTACTCGCCTAATTTGGTTAAACCCACCAGCTAAACCATTATCTACAGATGAAATGGATGGTGTGTTTGGTCTTGAATATAAGCGTGTTCCACACCCAAGCTATGGCAAGGCAAAAATACCTGCGTACGATATGATAAAAACGTCTATCAATATCATGAGGGGGTGCTTTGGAGGCTGCACTTTTTGTAGTATTACTGAACATGAGGGTCGTATAATTCAATCACGTTCTCATGAGTCAATTATTGCTGAAATTGAAGATATCAAAGTTAAAGTTCCTGGTTTTACTGGTGTTATTTCAGACTTAGGTGGCCCAACAGCGAACATGTATCAGCTTAATTGTAAAAGTGAAAAAGCAGAAGCAACTTGTCGTAAACCTTCATGCGTATGGCCAACCATTTGTGGTCACTTAGATACCGATCACACACCAACGATAGAACTATACCGTAAAGCACGTAAAGTTAAGGGGATTAAGAAGGTACTAATCGCTTCGGGTGTACGCTACGACTTGGCTATTGAAGACCCTGAATATGTTCAAGAATTGGCAACCCATCATGTGGGTGGTTATTTAAAAATAGCACCTGAACATACCGAGAATGGGCCATTAAATAATATGATGAAGCCAGGTATGGGCAGCTATGATAAATTCAAAGAGATGTTTAATCATTACTCTAAACTTGCGGGTAAAAAGCAATATTTAATTCCTTATTTTATCTCTGCTCATCCAGGCACTACCGATAGAGATATGGTAAATTTAGCTTTGTGGTTAAAAGAAAATAACTTCAAACTTGATCAAGTGCAAAACTTTTATCCGTCGCCATTAGCGAATGCAACAACGTTATACCATACGGAACTTAATTCTTTACGTAACATTACCAGTAAAAACTTAGCAAAAGATGATGGTAAAATTACAGTGCCTAAAGGCGCTATTCAACGACGTTTACATAAAGCGATTTTACGTTACCATGATCCAGTTAATTGGCCACAAGTCCGTCAGGCATTGACAAAAATGGGATTAAGTAAACTTATTGGATCTGCGCCAAATTGCCTAGTACCTAAAGAAACACGCTCTGAGCAAAATTCAACCAATAAAAACAGGCAAGGTAAAAATAACTCTCAAGGCTTTAAAACAAGTCATGGCCAAAATCGTGCTAAAACTGGACAAGGTAAGAAAACACCTAATCATAAAAAAGGCCTAACTCGATTTAGTAATGATCAGTTTAAAAAAAATAATTAATTCCGTAAAATAATTTAGAAATAATTACTTACTATTTATTAAAATAATAAGTAAAAAAACGTAAAAAGTAAATTTTTTTAGAAATGCCCGTATACTAGTAAAAGCAACACTCAACAGGGTTTTCTAATATTTAAAATCTAGGGTGTACCTTCTGCTCTATTACTGAGCACGAAGGACGTATCATTCAAAGCCGC
>TARA_B110000211_G_scaffold190847_1_pt1 | contig 33131 bp, 31 predicted proteins | sample TARA_B110000211 | Tara Oceans TARA_B110000211 (sample SAMEA4397516) | marine metagenome | biome: Polar Biome; feature: [DCM] deep chlorophyll maximum layer (ENVO:01000326); material: water (ENVO:00002006), including particulate matter (ENVO:01000060) such as... | depth 30 m
CTTGGTAGCTGGTCAAGGTCAATAGCATCAATTAAGTTCTTTACTTCTAAACCGAGCTCAGTATCACCTTCAATTTGTAATCGTCGTTGGAAAAATAAGGTATCTGGGTCTTGTTTACGGCCGGCAATAAGTAATAAATCGTCACCTGCAGCTTTAAAACTAACATCTTCTTGTATGGCTTGGCTTGGCGCAGCCATAACAAGGTTATTGTTTTGAAAGCTTAACCACCAATGTAGATCAATATCAGTAATCGATATTTTTAACCATTTATCAGCTAAAAATTCAAAATCACCATCGTTAATTGCTTCTTTAAATACTGAGTGTAGCGCTGCTATCAGCAGTGATTTTTGGGCAAAAAAGGGCACAAAACGCAAGCTGGGCTTTAATATTTTAGGTACAAATGACAAGGCATGCTGACGCACACTTAACGGTATATTGTTTAAGTTTAATTGCTTGTTTAGTCGCTTACTGAGTTGACTGTTCACTGTTTGGTCCATTTTTCTCTCGCTATAGTTGGCGGGTGCCAGACGACATATATAGAACAGTAGCACAGGCCCAGTAATGCTTTTATGAAGTAGATCAAAGTTGACTCGAGGCTTTGTTAATTTTGCATTACCGAGCTGAAATAAAAACCTTATCAACGCTAAGTTAGTTATTTTATATCAAATAATGTTTTATCCAAGCTAGGTAAACTGCCCTGCATAGTTAATTTAGGTTGGGATGTTATGGAACTTTTGTGTCCTGCGGGTAATTTGCCTGCACTTAAAACAGCGATTGATAACGGTGCTGATGCGGTTTACATCGGAATGAAAGATGATACCAATGCTCGGCACTTTGCCGGTCTTAATTTTAATGATGGCAAATTGGCTAAAGCGGCTGACTATGTTCACCAACATGGTAAAAAGTTGCATGTAGCCATTAACACCTTTGCGCATCCCGGTGGCGAAGCACGCTGGCGAACAGCGGTAGATAATGCCGTCGCTATTGGCTGTGATGCTTTGATCATTGCCGATTTAGGTATTTTAGATTACGCCGCAACAAAGTACCCAGATGTTGAGCGTCATGTATCAGTGCAAGCATCAACCACTAATTTAGAAGCGATTAAGTTTTTTAAAAATAACTTTGCTGTTGAGCGTGTGGTATTACCACGCGTTTTATCGGTACAACAAGTGCGTCAATTAGCGAAAACTAGCCCTGTTAAGCTGGAAGTTTTCGCTTTTGGTAGCTTATGTATTATGTCAGAAGGGCGCTGTTATCTTTCATCTTACATGACAGGTGAGTCGCCCAATACCGCAGGTGCTTGCTCTCCAGCTAAATATGTACGCTGGCAAGAAACCGATCAAGGTTTAGAGAGCCGATTAAATAATGTGCTGATTGACCGTTATCAACCTGACGAAAATGCCGGTTATCCCACGCTATGTAAAGGCCGTTTTGAAGTTGATGACAATGTGTATCACGCTTTAGAAGAGCCAACGAGCTTAAATACCCTAGAGCTGATCCCTGAGTTAGTCAAAATGGGCATAGCCTCAGTAAAAATTGAAGGCCGCCAGCGTAGCCCCGCTTATGTTGAGCAAGTGGCGAAAACTTGGCGTATGGCGCTTGACCGTTTTGCCCAAAGTCCCGAGCAATATCAAGTAGAAACAGCGTGGATGAATACCTTAGCTAACTTGTCTGAAGGCAGCCAAACCACCTTAGGTGCTTACCACCGTAAGTGGCAATAACTGCTGTGAAGCGAACTAGGTTAGTCCGCCATTATGTTACTAACAACAAAAGCCATGACTAAAATTTACCGAGAAAAGTGAGTGCGCTAACATTTAGCGTGATATTTCGACGGCTTAACCGGTATTTGGCAAATAATAATTGGAAGTGTTTATGAAATTTTCTCTTGGTCCGAGTTTGTTTTTTTGGCCAAAAAACGATGTTGAAGCGTATTATCAGCAAGCATTAACCAGTAAAGCCGATATTATCTATTTAGGTGAAACTGTCTGCTCAAAGCGCCGTGAATTACGTGCGAAAGACTGGATAAACCTAGCGAAAGAACTTGCGAGTAACAGTAACAAGCAAATCGTTCTTTCAACCATGACCTTGTTGGAGTCACCGGCTGAAATTCAAACTTTACGCCGACTATGCGCCAACGGTGAGTTATTAGTTGAAGCTAATGATTTAAGTGCCGTACAAATGATGCATGAACAGCAACTGCCCTTTGTTGCTGGGCCTGCCATCAATTGCTACAACATAGCAACGTTAAAAGTATTAATTAAACAAGGTATGAGTCGTTGGGTGATGCCGGTTGAGCTTTCAGGAGATTGGTTAAAAACCTTATTGCAGCAAGCCGAGCAAGAAAATATTCGCAACCAGTTTGAATGTGAAGTATTCGCTTGGGGATATATGCCATTAGCGTACTCTGCTCGATGCTTTACTGCTCGTTCAGAGGATCGACCCAAAGATGATTGCCAGTATTGTTGCATTAATTACCCGCAAGGGCGAAAAATGAATAGCCGTGAAGGCGAGCGAGTATTTATTTTAAATGGCATTCAAACCATGTCAGGTTATCAATATAACTTAGTCAATGAAGTACCTGAAATGGCTAGTATTGGCGTTGATATTGCGCGTATTAGCGCTGATAGTGAACGAGCATTTACTATGCTTGACCAATTTGGCAAACAGTTAGTACAAGCAGAAAAATATCCGTTAGACGGGGTAGAAGAGTGTAATGGTTATTGGCATAAAATTGCCGGTATGTCAGTTGCTTAAGGCTCTGCGCATAACTCGTTTATGGCTAGGTCATAACTAGGCTAAAGTAAGCCGAAATAGCCGTAAGTTACGTGCACCAGTATTACAATTTTACGTACAGCTATTATCCTGTGCTTTTACTCACTGTTATTAACATCAAACATAGCATCGCTAAAAGGTTATTCCATGTATCAACTGAACGCTGAAGCGTTTAATCCAGAAGAGTTTTTAACCAAGTACTGGCAAAAAAAACCGTTACTTATTCGTCAAGGGTTTAAAAATTTTCAAGACCCGATCAGTGCCGATGAAATAGCAGGTTTGGCATGTGAAGAAGAGGTGGAGTCGCGATTAGTTTATAAAACAGGTGCACAATGGCAAGCACAGTTTGGTCCGTTCGACTCCTATCAACATTTAGGTGACAAAGACTGGTCGTTAGTCGTGCAAGCGCTTGATCATTGGTCGGAAGAGGCGGCACAAATGATCGAGCCGTTTCGCTTTATTCCTCAATGGCGTTTAGATGACTTAATGGTGAGTTTTGCCACCCCAGGTGGTGGCGTTGGTCCACATATTGATTGGTATGATGTTTTTATTTGCCAAGGCTCTGGCAAGCGTCATTGGCGTGTGGGTGATAAAGGTCAGCACCGAGAATATGCTGCCCATCCCGCTTTATTGCATGTTGAACCTTTTGAAGCAATGATTGATGTTGAGTTAGCGCCTGGCGATATTTTATATATTCCGCCAGGATTTCCCCATGAAGGTATAACTTTAGAAACCAGTTTGAGTTTCTCGGTTGGTTTTCGTGCCCAGTCTGCGGTGAGCTTATTGAGTGGCCTCGCTGATCATTTAATTGATCATGAGCAAGGTGGGGAGTTAATTTCTGATCCAGAACGACAAATAACTCAACATAGCGGCGCAATCAATCATGCTGACTTTGCTAAGATAAAACAACAAATAACATCACTCACTCAAGATGACGATTCGCTGCGTGATTTTATTGGCATTTTTTATACTCAAGCCAAGCATGAGCTTGATTTGCAAGCCCACAATGAACTGATTGAATCTGAACATGTTATCTGTGCGATGACCGAGCACAATTTAATGCGCCTAGGTGGATTGAGAGCGTTTTATTTTCCAGAAACTTTATCGCAAGGACTTTGCTATATTGATGGTAAAGCGGTGAGCTTCCCCGCAAAAATTTCGCCAATAGTACAGTTGATGTGTGATCAAGTTGTTGTAAACACTGAACAGTTAAAGCCTTGGTTGAAAAATAATGATTTTATCGACTTTATTACCCAACAACTTACCTCAGGGTATTGGTATTTTTCTGATGCTTGAGCGTTATAGCCTTGCTAAAACTGTTTAAATGGCGATAATAGCGTCGCCTTTATTCCATTAGCTATTAACCACAGAACTGACTATGCGCCTCGATAAATTTATTTGTAAAAGCACCGAACTTACCCGCAGTGAAGCGAAAAAATTACTTAAAATCGGCAAAGTCACGGTAAATGACGTCATAGTGAAAGATCCCGCAACCCAAGTACATGAAAATAATACTATTTGCATTGAAGGCGAAACGCTAACTGCACGCAGTTCTCGCTATATTATTTTGCATAAACCAGTAGATACCATTTGTTCAAATGTTGATGAAATTTATCCATCATTATTGCACCTAGTTGAGGTCGATCGAGCTTTTGATATGCACATTGCTGGGCGTTTAGATGCCGATACTACCGGTTTAGTGTTAATAACAGATGATGGTCGTTGGTCACATAATATTATTTCACCAAAAAAACAGTGTGAAAAAGTTTATCGTGTCTGGTTACGTGATCCATTAAAAACTGACACAGAAGAGAAGTTTGTTCAGGGTGTACTGCTGCAAGGTGAAGATGATTTAACTCGTCCTGCAAAGTTACAACAAGTCGATGAACGTGAAGTGCTCTTGACTATTACAGAAGGTAAATACCATCAAGTTAAACGTATGTTTGCCGCCGTTGGTAACAAAGTTGTAGGTTTACATCGCGAGCAAATTGGTCCGATAAAGTTAGCCAATTTACCGCTAGGTGAATGGCGTTACTTAACTCAAACTGAGGTTGATGCTTTCTTATAAGTATTAAGTGTGAATACTGACAAATAGTAAGCATTGTTGTAGTCGCTTTTCTAGGCTGTAAATAAAGCCTAGCGATGAAAATAATTGTCGTTAATTTTATTATGTTCCTCACCAAGGTCGAGCTCAAATAGGCTTTCCCAAAGAGTATTAACACTAAAGAAATATATTATCCTGTAACAATTCCGGCTTTAATTTCATTTTGATAATTTTTGCGATTCATAATAAAATGGCTTTGCTTTGGACTCTGTTGGCTGTCCGAGTTTTATACTGTGTTTACTCTAGTTTTTGCCCCCCAATATTTTAGCCAACTAAATTTTTCCTAACCCAAACAGGTTATAGTCAGATAAGTTGAATTATGCGTATATTTATTTCCTCAATGCTACTGGTTTTTATTTCAGCATGTAGCCAGCCGATTTTACAAAAAGAAGTAAGTTATTTAACCGTACTTCATACTAACGATAATCATGGTCGATTTTGGCACAATAAACATGGTGAATATGGCATGGCAGCCCGTAAAACATTGATTGACCAATTACGTAGGGAAGCAAAAGCAAAAGGTCATTCATTATTATTACTTTCGGGTGGTGATATAAATACAGGCGTACCGGAGTCTGATTTACAATTCGCAGAGCCTGATTTTAAAGGAATGTCTGAAATAGGTTATGATGCCATGGCTATTGGTAATCACGAATTTGATAACTCGCTTGAAATACTTGATACACAGCAATCATGGGCAAACTTTCCTTTTTTATCTGCTAATATTTTTGACAAATTAACCAATACGCCTCGTTATCAGCCATATACAATAATAAAGAAAAATAACTTAACCATTGCCGTTATTGGTTTTACAACAACTGATACCGCAAAAATTGCTAACCCAAAACATGTTGGTAGCTTAACATTCAAAAAGCCTGAAGCTATTGCAGCCTCTTTGCTGTCAGAAATACAACAAAAACATCAACCAGATATTACCATTGCGGTAACACATATGGGGCATTACGTCGATGCTAACCATGGTGTAAACGCTGCAGGCGATATTACGCTTGCTCGTTCACTACCTAAAGGAGCACTCGATATTGTTGTGGGAGGACATAGCCAAGAGCCTGTTTGTATGGCTGAAAAAAACACAGTAGATGTAACATTTTCTCCTGGTAAACCGTGCCGCCCAGATCATCAAAATGGCACTTGGATCATGCAAGCACATGAATGGGGAAAATATGTAGGTAAAGCTGAATTCAAGCTAGAAGGTGGGCAACTGACTTTACTTAACTATGCACTGTTACCTGTTAATTTATATAAATTAGGAAGTGATGGTGAGCGTTTGAAGCAGTTGGCTAATGAATATATTGAGCCTAACCAAGCATTAAAAGCGTTGTTATTACCTTATCAACAACGAGGTGAAAAACAAGTTTTAGGTAACGTGGGCTATACAAATGGTAAGCTTGAAGGCGATCGAAACAAAGTACGTTTGCAGCAAGTCAACCTTGCTAGCTTAATTATTAGCGCACAAATGACTGCCGTAGAGGCTGATTTTGGCATTATTAGTGGCGGAGGAATTCGCGATAGTATTCAAGCGGGTGATATTAGTTATAAAGATGTTTTAAAAGTACATCCATTTAATAATCTCATTAGTTATATTGACTTAAGTGGTCAGCAAATACGGGATTACTTTTCCGTTGTTGCTAAATTTCCACCAGATTCTGGTGCCTATTTACAATATAAAAATATCAGCTTTAATTGGCAAAACGGTGAAATAGTGCATGTTAAGATCAAGGGGCAACCTATTGAGTTAAATAAAACCTATCGCATGAGCATTAATGCTTACAATGCCTCAGGCGGAGACGGATATCCAACGCTGACTGATCATCGAGCCTATGTCGCTACCAACAAAACTGACGCTGAAGTACTTAAACACTACATTGAAGTTAATACACCCATTAATATAGCGGATTACGCCGTTGATAACCTAGGGACTAATGCGAATTAATTGCCGTTTATAGTTAATGCAGAGTGGGTGTTGATTTAATTTCTCAGTATCTGCTTCATACGCTTACACTCCTAAGTGGCAACGCCCTGATAATGAGCAAAAAATTGTTGGCTAAAATGTTGAGAAACGATAACAGCCAACTTTTTTATTGTTATTAATTAGCTTGTATACCTAACCTGATCTCTGGATAATGAGTGCTTGATACTCAAGTGAATCAAAAGCTTAAATGGCAAAGTAAACAGCGCCATTACATGCTAGCCGCATTAACAATTTCAAGAATCGCCGGATGCTTTAATCTCCGCTCAGGAGAAATAATATAATAAGGTTCTTTGAATTCGTCAGTTCGACCTAAAATTTTAACGCCATATTTATCTGCAACGTATTCTTCGATAATCGTTGGGCTACTAAACGCCCCAAAACCTGTTTGGCCAAAAGACTTCATTAATGCGCTATCATCAAATTCAGCGACAACATTTGGCGTGATATTGTTTTTTTCTAACCATGATGATAAACGTGCTCTCATTGCAGATTTTTTGCTTTGCATAAGCCAAGGAAAGTTTGCTAAACATTGAGGGAATTCTTCGTGGCAATTTTTCAGTAAAGTTTGAGCTGCAAAAAAAGTAAATCCACTTTCAGTGAGTAAATGATTGTATGCTTTTACATGACTACCTAACTCAAGTGGTTGGTCGGTTAAAATACAATCAATTTTATTGACCGATAAATCTGTTAATAAATGGTCCTGATCTCCTTCAACGCAAATCAAGCGAACAGGTTCACTCATTTTCAGCACTGGCGCTAGTAATTCGTGTGCCAATACTTTAGGTATAACGTCGGTTATGCCAACAGTGAATGTATGCCATATTTCTGGTTGTTTTCTTTTTAAAATGTTTTTTACTTCATCTCCTAACTGAAAAATTTCTTCGGCATAGCTATAAATAAGCACTCCCATTTCAGACAAAGATAATTTCTTACCTTTTCGTTCAAATAAGTTGATACCGATTTGCGCTTCGAAGCCAGTTATTTGACCACTTATCGTTTGCGAGGTTAGGTTTAATCTTGTACTTGCTTTGGTAATGCTACCTTCAGTAGCGACGACATAGAAATAATACAGGTGATTATAATTTAAAGGGCTCATGATTTTTTATCAGTTTTATTCGATGATAATGTAAACAATATTCGAATTTACCACCAACAACAAGTGCGCTATAACAATATGGTATGCGTAACTTATTTGATTGGAAAATTATGAAACATCGTAAAAATCGCTCTATATTTTTGATTGTTACTCAGTCTGCTTTTATTACAAGTAGAGCAAAAGTTCGTTGTTTTGCTATCGTATTGTTAACATCACTTTTGTCTTTTTCTTCGCTAGCAACTGAAGTAAATGGGGTTAATACTGATAAATACTTACTTAGCTCATGTAATGCTTTTCAAACAACACACGATAACGCCAAGACGTTGCCGTGTGTTATGTACATTAAAGGTTTTTTTAATGGTCTATTAAATGCTGGTAATGCCAGTGTTTCAAACATTGAAGAAAACAATAAAGAAACCTCTACATTAGTAGAAAGAGCATACGCTAATAGAGTTGGACAGCTAGCACACCGAAAGCCGTTAAGTCATTCATGTATAACGGTTGATGAGTTAAAAGTGCTTATTATTGAAAGCCTCTCTAATGATTTAACGAGTTCATTTCTTTCAGTAAAACAGCTTAATTCTTTTCTAATAAATACATTAACAACTGCATGTTCGTCTGGACAAAGTAATTAAGCGATGAAAATAGACATTCAAAATTGTTTGAGTGAGGTTGACCAGTCAATGGAAGAAGATATTCAACGTAAGCTTAGGCTTGCGCTATCAAAAATGGCGGCATATATCTCGTCTATTACTTTCATCGTATCTGAGAATATTGGCCCAAACGGCAAAACCGAAAAACATTGTTCGCTAACACTGTCACTTTATCGCATGCCAAATATAGTCACTGAAGAAACGCAAGCTGATCTGTACTTTGTCATTGATCGTGTTATCCAAAAAGCGGCACGGAGTCTTTCACGAAAGCTTTCATTGTAAAGGGTGATTAATCATCCTTTCTCTTAACAAAACAACGCTATTAAAATGGTTATTATTGAGGGTTTATGAAACATACAGTCAGCTTGTTTATTACATTGTCAGCATTTTGGCTGCTTAATTCAGGTCATTATTCGCTGTTAATTTTATTTCTTGGCTTCGTGTCTATCACGTTGGTTTTAGTCATAGCGAATAAAATGGATGTTGTTGATCAGGAATCCCAACCAATACATTTAAAGCGTAATATATTTGGTTATTTTGGGTGGCTTATCAAAGAAATTGTCCAAGCTAATATTACTGTGGTTAAACATATTTGGTTAAGCGGCGAGAGTATTTCACCTACGCTAAAGAAAATTAAAATTAGTCAACAAACTGATATGGGAAAAGTGATATATGCCAATTCTATTACGTTAACGCCTGGTACTGTGGCAATAGATTTGGTTGACGACGAAATTATTGTACATGCTTTGCTGTTGAAGGATGTTGAATCATTAGAAACAGGTGAAATGGATCGCCGTGTAACTATGTTGGAACGCTAATGTTATTTGCTGCAACGCTCGCTATTTTTATTACCATGCTCTTAGCAATCATTCGAGGTATTGTTGGGCCAACCTTGTATGACCGTATTTTGGCGGTCAACATGTTCGGAACAAAAACAGTACTCTTGATCGCTTTATTAGGTTTTGTTATGGGGCGACCTGAATTTTTGGACATCGCTATTGTATATGCATTGATTAACTTTATCAGTGTTATTGGCGTATTACGATATTCCGATACTCACCAATTTAAACATTCACCGACGCTAGATGATCCGGTCGAGAAGGAGGATTAAATGGATATAATCATAACAATTAGCAGTGGCTTTTTTTTACTGGTTGGTAGTTTTTTATGTTTCTCTGGCGGTATTGGCCTTTTACGTTTTCCTGACTTTTATACCCGTATGCATGCCGCTGGTGTTACCGATACGTTGGGCGCTGGTATGATTTTAGTAGGGCTAATGATAATTAGTACTGATCTTTTAGTGTTCTCTAAGTTAGTTCTGGTGCTGCTTTTAACCTTATTGATTGGTCCTACAACCAGTCATGTCTTAGCCAAAGCCGCTTATCATAATGGTTTAATGCCCAAAACTTTAAACAATCATGAAAAAAATAATGATAAGGAGACGTCGTCATCGAACCCTTAATTAATATTATTTTACTTACCTTATTGGTTATTGTTGCCTTTGCGATAATTCGCATGAAAGATCTGTTTGCTGTGGTTATGCTTTTAGGTATTTATGGGCTTATATCTGCGAGCTTCTTTATTGTTATGGATGCGGTTGATGTTGCATTTACTGAAGCTGCTGTTGGCGCAGGTATTTCAACTTTGCTGATGTTGGTTGTTATTGCGATGACTGGGCGAAAGGAGAAAGCTAATAGACATAAACCAATTTCGGCGTTATTCATTGTATTGGTTACAGGAGGTTTACTGATCTACGGTACTTTGGATATGCCACATATTGGTGCTGCAGATGCGCCAATTCACAAGCATGTCGCACCTCGATATATCAATGATTCAATGGCAGAGATTGGTGTACCTAATATTGTAACCTCGGTGCTTGCTAGTTATAGAGCATTCGACACTTTTGGTGAGGTAGTGGTTATATTCACTGCGGGCATAGGGGTACTAACACTGCTATCGGTTGCTCGTCGTAAAGAAAGTGAAGAAGAAATTTCATCAATCAATGACTCTATGCATGAGCAGCATCTAGTTATTCGTATTGTGGCCAAAATGCTGATCCCTTTTATTTTCTTATTTGCGCTTTATGTGCAATTTCATGGTGACTTTGGTCCTGGAGGCGGGTTCCAAGCGGGCGTGATTTTCGCTGCCGCTACTATTTTATATGCGATGCTATTTGGTTTAAGTACCGCCCGTAGGGTTATCAACCAAACATTTATTCAACTTATTGCCGCTATTGGTGTGTTGCTTTATGGCAGTGTAGGTATTGTCTCTTTAATGAGCGGTGGAAATTTCTTTGATTACAATGTGCTAGCTAGTGATCCTATTGCGGGTCAACATTTAGGTATTTTGTTAATTGAATGGGGCGTTGGTTGTACGGTTGCTTCAGTGATGATTATTATCTTTTTCAACTTTGCAGGGCGCCAAGAATTACATCAGCAAAAAGAACGCGTGCAAAATCAGGAGCCATCGTAATGTTAATGGATCTTTTTAATCACTGGGTTGTTATCACCCTGATGATGAGTGGTTTATATATCGTGATTGCTCAAGGCAACTTAATAAAGAAAATTGTTGGGCTGGCCGTTTTTCAAACCTCTGTATTCATATTTTATATCAGCATGGCTAAAGTTGAAGGAGGAACTGCCCCTATTTTAGCTGATGGCATCACTCAATATTCTAATCCTTTACCCCATGTACTTATTCTTACTGCCATTGTGGTTGGTATTGCTACCACGGCTTTAGGTTTGTCATTAGTGGTTCGTATAAAAGAAGCTTACGGCTCAATTGAAGAAGACGAAATTCAACAACAAGATAATCAAGCCTTGTCAGAAAGTAACAAGGAGAAAGAAGCGTGATAGCACACCTACCTATTTTGCAGGTGATTATTCCACTTATGGCGGCACCTATCTGTTTAATGTTAAAGCGTACTCAACTGGTATGGCTTTTTTCAATTATTGCAAGTGGCTTGGCATTTGCTGTCAGCATTTTGTTATTGCAACAAGTGATGACATCAGGCGTTATCAGCTACGAGCTGGGGGGGTGGCAAGCCCCATGGGGAATAGAATATCGAATTGATAAGCTCAATGCGTTTTTACTGTTAATTATTTCAGGCATAAGTACTGTCGTTTTATTTGCAGCTCAAACCAGTCTTGAAAAAGAAATACCGAAAGATAAACACATTTATTTTTACGTTTTGTATCTATTATCGCTAACCGGTATGTTGGGTATTGTTGCGACAGGCGATGCCTTTAATGTTTTTGTTTTTTTAGAAATATCATCGTTATCTGCTTATGCTTTGATCGGTATGGGTAATAAAAGGCAAGCGCTTTGGGCTTCATATCAATATTTGATCATGGGAACCATAGGAGCCACGTTTATTTTGATCGGTATTGGCTTGATGTATCAAATGACCGGTACGCTCAATATGCATGATTTGTCACAACGTTTACCTGAAGTTGAGCAATCACGTACTGTACTTGCTGCGTTTGCCTTTGTGATTGTTGGTGTATGTTTAAAGTTAGCGATGTTTCCACTACATTTGTGGTTACCTAATGCATACACCTACGCGCCATCAATTGTGACCGCATTTTTTGCCGCAACGGCAACCAAAGTCGCTGTCTATTTACTCATTAGGTTTACCTTTTCAGTTTTTGGCTTCTCATTTTCTTTTACGCATATCCCGTTGCAGACAATATTCATGGCGCTTGGCCTAGTTGGTATTTTTGTCGCTTCAACCTCGGCAATTTACCAAAATAACGTTAAGCAGCTTTTTGCCTATTCGAGTATCGCTCAAATAGGTTATATGATTGTAGGGTTTAGTTTGAGTACCGTAACAGGGTTAACGGCAACCTTATTGCATATGTTTAATCACGCGTTAATGAAAGGTGCAATATTTTTAGCCTTAGCGGCGGTTATTTATCGAGTAGGTAACGTTGAACTTAATAATCTTCGTGGCTTAGGTCGTCAAATGCCAATGACCATGGCGGCAATAGTTATTGGCGGATTAAGCTTAATAGGTGTGCCGTTAACCGTTGGCTTTGTCAGCAAGTGGTATTTACTGATGGCGTTAATTGAACAAGGTTGGTGGCCTATTGCTGTGCTTATTCTTTTAGGGTCAATGTTGGCGGTTATTTATGTTTGGCGCATTGTCGAAGTCGCTTATTTCCAAGAACCACTTAACAAAAACTCAACCGTTAAAGAAGCGCCTATGAGTTTTCTTATCCCGATATGGGTACTTGTCATCGCTAATATTTATTTTGGTATAGATACTCGACTTAGTGTTGGGGTAGCAGAAGCTGCTGCTCAGAGTTTATTTGGAGTAGCATTATGAATATTACCTTAGAGTTAATGCTGCAACTCACGATTGTTATACCTTTATTGTCGACTTTTGCGATTGTTGTAACAGGAAAATCTCCTAACCTTCGAGAAAGTGTAACAATTGCATCTTGTTTAATATTAATATTTTTAGTCGTTAATTTATATCAAGGTGTATTAGCGGGTGAATCTATCAGTGTTTTCTGGTGGGAGCTTTTACCCGGTTTATCCATTAGCTTTGATATTGAACCACTGGGTATGTTGTTCGCGTTAATTGCTAGTTTTCTTTGGCTGGTGACAACGTGTTATGCCATTGGTTATATGCGTAGCCACCATGAAAAAAATCAAACGCGTTTCTATGCCTGTTTTGCCATCGCTATTGGCGCGGTGATGGGGCTGGCTTTTTCAGCGAACCTTTTCACTCTGTTTATTTTCTATGAGGTATTAACGCTTTCTACTTATCCTTTGGTGACTCACGCAGGTACTGAGAAAGCGAAAAAAGGTGGCCGTACTTATCTTGGTATTTTGTTGACTACCTCAATTGTGTTCTTTTTGCTGGCAATTGTTATCACTTGGTTTGTTGCAGGGACATTAAATTTTACACCGGGCGGTATATTTACTGACGACGTAGATAAAGTGCTGACTGGTATGCTATTAGTTTTATTTATTTTTGGTATTGGTAAGGCGGCGATTATGCCTTTTCATCGCTGGTTACCTGCTGCAATGGTTGCACCCACGCCAGTAAGTTCATTATTGCATGCGGTTGCCGTAGTAAAAGCTGGAGTATTCACCGTACTGAAAGTCTGTGTCTTTATCTTCGGTTTAGATTTATTGGCGGTGTTACCAACGACACAATTTCTGCTTTATTTGGCTGGCGCTTCAGTACTACTCGCTTCTATCATTGCCATGCGTCAAGACAACCTCAAAGCACGGTTAGCTTACTCAACAATTAGTCAGTTAGGTTACGTAACTATAGGTGCGCTATTAGCAACATCATCAGGCGTTATCGGTAGCTCTATGCATATCGCTATGCATGCTTTTGGCAAAATAACCTTATTCTTTTGTGCCGGGGCCATTCTAGTGACCTTACATAAATCAAAAATTAGTGACATGCGTGGTATTGGTCTAAAAATGCCAATAACGATGGGCGCATTCTTTATTGCTAGCCTGAGTATTATCGGGGTTCCTCCTACCGGTGGAACATGGAGCAAATGGTATTTAATGATGGGCACCATAGAAACTGAACAGTTTGTACTGATGGTAATTTTAATGTTGAGCTCGTTACTTAATATTGCTTACTTATTGCCTATTTCTTTTCATGCATTTTTTCCAAAATTTAGCCGTTTTAATGCCTCTGCTAGTAGTACCAAAAGCTCGGAAAATAGATTGCCGATTTTTGACATAAAGGAAGCGCCTTTGCCTTCATTAATAGCGATTGTTGTCACCACGTTAGGTTGTTTAACCTTATTTGTTTACCCCCAACCATTATTTGAGTTGGCTTCAGCAGTATTGACTGGTAGGGAATAGTTCATGAAAGATGAGAAAAAATACCTATTTGATGATCCCAAAAATATAAAGAGATTGCTCAATATATTTTATCTTTGTTGTGTTTTGCTGGTCATATTGGACTTCGTTATTCATCGCCATACTATGCATGAATGGGATAGCCTTTGGGCTTTTTACCCCATCTATGGATTTGTTGGCTGTGTAGTTTTAGTGCTCGTGGCAACTTGGATGCGTAAACTGTTAATGCGTCCGGAAGACTACTATGACAGCCGTTCAAGCGAATCTGTTAGTACCGATTCGCTTAACAAAAAGGCGCTGAGTAAAAATGCGATAAACGAAAAAGGAGCTTGTCATGTGGATGATTGATCTTCCGCCTTTTGTTCCTTTTTTTATCGGTGCACTCATGTTGTTATTTACTCGCGGCATGTTGCGTAGTGCAATAATGCTGGCTATTCCAATATTGAGCGCGTTTCACCTTTGGATGATGCCAGAAGGTGTTCACTTACAATTTGCCTTTTTTGATTACCAACTTATTCCTTACCGTGTCGATAAACTAAGCTTAATGTTTGGCTATGTCTTTCACATTGCAGCGCTAATTGGCATTATTTACTCGTTGCACCTTCGCGATACCTTGCAACAAGTCGCTGCAATGTTATATGCAGGAAGTGCTTTAGGTGCTGTATTTGCAGGGGATTTATTAACTTTATTCATTTTCTGGGAATTACTTGCGTTTACGTCGGTATTTCTGATTTTGGCTCGTAGAACTCAGCGTGCCTATGATGCGGCGATGCGCTATCTCATTATTCAAGTGCTTTCCGGTGTTATACTACTGGCCGGCGCACTTTTTTATGCCGCTGAAAATAATAGCTTGGCATTTGGCTATATTGGCTTAGACAGTATCGCTGGTTGGCTTATTTTTATTGCTTTTGGTATTAAATGTGCGTTTCCTTTTGCGCATAACTGGCTAACGGACGCTTACCCAGAGGCGACCGTAACAGGCACTGTTTTCCTTAGTGCATTCACCACAAAAATTGCAGTTTATGCGCTGGCCAGAGCCTACCCTGGCGCTGAGATTTTAGTCTATATTGGCGCAGCCATGACGTGTTTCCCTATCTTTTTTGCCGTCATTGAAAATGACTTACGTCGAGTCTTGGCTTATAGCTTGATAAACCAAGTGGGCTTTATGGTGGTTGGTATTGGTATCGGTACCGCGCTTGCAATCAATGGAGCCGTGGCTCATGCCTTCAATGATGTTATTTTTAAAGGCTTGTTGTTTATGTCTATGGGGGCGGTATTGCACATGACGGGGCGTATAAATGGCTCTGACTTAGGGGGATTGTATAAAACCATGCCCAAAACAACGATTCTTTGTATCGTAGGCGCTGCTTCTATCTCCGCTTTCCCTTTATTTAGTGGTTTCGTCAGTAAATCAATGGTGATGACTGCCGCGCTTGAGGAAGGCTTTGATTGGGTCTGGCTAATGTTGCTTTTTGCTTCGGCAGGTGTTTTTCATCATGCAGGTATTAAGATCCCGTACTTTGCTTTCTTTGCTCATGATTCCGGTATCCGAGCAACTGATCCACCCAACAATATGTTGTTGGCGATGGCAATTGCCGCGGCGCTTTGTATTGCTATTGGTATTTACCCGCAAGCATTATATTCATTGTTACCTTATGACACAGGTTATAACCCATATGATGCAACGCATGTATTGGCACAAACACAGTTACTGTTTTTCTCTGCATTGGCTTTTGTTTGGCTTAATCTCAAAGGCATGTATCCACCTGAACTACGCTCAACGGTTTTAGATTTTGATTGGTTTTATCGTCGTGCAATCCCAAGTACTTTACAGAATGCGTTTAGTGTCCTCTGGCGAGTAGACCGTGCAATAAGAGATGCGGTTAAATTGAGATTAAGGACTTACTTAGGTTATTTTGCTGGAAAAAATGATCGGCTGAGTATTTTACTGTCACGAGATTATCCAACGGGTAGTATGGCTATGTGGGTTGCCGTAGTGTTAGCGGTATATTTGTTACTTAGTTTTATTGCATAAAAGTTACAGCTTTGGAAAAATTGGATTTAAAAAAGACTCAAGATACTGACGAGAGTAATAAGATATAAAATGCAAACCTTACTTTTTATAGCTTATTAAAGGGGCATATTATGTTCCATGGATTATATTTAGCCTATCGTCGGTTATCTTATTGCTGGCTTTGGTCCGCAGGCACTTGGCCTAAAGCTCAAGACATCGGGAAACTCTGCTAGATATTGCTTGCTGTTTACCCTTGGTTTGAAATGGAATATTAAAAGGTAATTCAAAACTTAAATTTGGGCCAGCGTACTCGGCCATATAATCATTAATATCACCTTGCTAACGTATATAGCTTTTGTGTTGTATCTGACTTTGATTGTCAAAACCTAGCAGACTGTGCTGTTGAATTAGTAAGAAAAAGCATGCCAGTTGTAAAACCTGAAAATTGACGTCTAATATTATGAGCAATCTTAATCCATTTTGCGCACTGAAGGCATTAGTAAACAATCATGGCTAATGTCCGTTTTAAGCTCATTGCTGCCGTTGGTATTTCGCCTCTTAACGCTAAGTAATGCCACAAAGCCGACCTAATTATTAAAGTAATCAACTCTGTTTTTATGTCAGCTAACTTCAGGGACAGCTGACATAATAGGTAATCTTTCTGTGGCGCTTTCGCTCCCATTGCGACTTAGAAACCGCAAATTGGAGATTTTATTTCAAAATTAAAGAACTGCCCCCGTTACACTATATATGAAAAATGTACAAATTTACTCCACAAGGTCTTTAATAGCATTGAGGTTGGTTTTTACATATTTCTTATATGGATTAAGTGATTCTTTACTGTCACCAATAATATGAAAATTGGCTTTTTTAGCCAGCTTGATGTTCATTTCTTCTACGTCATCAACCGATACTTGAACTCTACCGCGTGGAAAACGATTCGATTTGTTAATCATATAAGCCACGTTTGGTGATATTGGGTAGTATAAATCGCACTCATGGTCTTCTGGTGCTTTAATCTCGTCAGTTAATACTTGATGAATATTTACAATCGGCTGGTCAGAGGTAATAAACGGTGTATCTGTATCATTGATAAGCAAGCAATGAACATCGTCTTTTCTATTTAAGTACAGTGATCGCCCCATACTCATTCCAAACATATATCCAATGAACCACCAAGACTCTTGAGTCAGCTTCATTATATGGTTTACTTGTTCTTCCGTGGCTTTATCTAAGCTAGGTCTAGATTTATCAAGTCCAGCACCTATCGAATCTTTAAAGTTCTTAGTTCTAGCAATCTGGTGACCGAAGAACTGCATGAAATAAATCATATTTTGGTCGTTATCAAGAACAGATAAATCGCGATTTGCCAGTGCTTTTAACACATATTTCACCTCATCTTCATGAGCCGTGTGATAATTTTCAATACCGTTGCACTTCCAAGCTTCAAACATTTTATCTGCTTCTTCGTTTTTAATGCCACTCTGCTTATATATGGACTCCATATATTGCATTTTCATATAATCATTTAGATAAGACATATGCAATTCATGTAGGTCTTCTGGGCTTTTAGATGACCATCCTTTTATAACTTCCACATGGTCAGGTGTAAGTGGCTGAACTCGATAAAAATCACGCTCAACAGCAATGCTTTTAACGCTGTCATTTCGAATAATGTTGTTGTTCTTTTTGGTGGTGTAGAAAACGTTCTTGTTGTCGGGTGCCCACCGCCTCATATAACTAGCCCAAACATGATGATGATTTTTCTTTGCTTCTAAGCTTTTCTTGTTGATTTCGACCATATGCTCTCCGATCCCCTGCATTGAGTGATCATACCAACTCTATCATGATGTTAGCTCTGTTGTGCTTACCGAAATGTCTTGGTGTTTTGTAGATTACAGTCACAAGATATACAATTATGCAGTGCCCACCAATAGTTGGGCACTAATTATAAAAAGAAAGTGGGGGAAGGTCTTTAATTTTTAGCTTTCATAAAGTGTAAGATGATTTCCTAGAACATTGTGCCCCATAGTGAGATAGAACAAATAAATTATGTCCGCTATGTGAGTAGAAAATTGACGTTTGATATTTTGATTGGTTTTATTCCGCTTAGCGCACAAAGTGATCGTTAATATTTCAGGTGTGAATGACGGCAATGGTGGCGTTGTTGCCAGATACCAGTTATGGATCTGGCACAATACCTAAGAGTCGATACTCTCTGAAATCTCAAGAGCATCATCAACTTCAATCCCTAAATACCTAACAGTGCTTTCAAGCTTTCGATGACCTAGCAACAATTGGCACGCTCGTAGATTTTTAGTTTTTTTGTATATCAATGATGGCTTCGTTCTTCTCATCGTATGAGTTCCATATTGGGTTTGATCTAAACCAATCATGGAAACCCAAGCATCAACAATTCTTCCATACTGACGTGTTGATAGGTGTTCTGACGAGTGTATTCGTGATTTAAACAAATAATCGTTTGAGCTTAGATGGGAATTTGTAATTAAAGCTTGAACTGAATGACGTGTATTTTCGGTAAGTTCAAATTGAACGGGTAATCCTGTCTTTTTTTGAACAATAATAGCTCTCGACTGAATAGTTTTTCCGTGAGCAATATCCCTTATTTTTAGAGTAACTAAATCGCATCCTCTTAATTTACTATCTATAGCAAGGTTAAAAAGTGCAAGGTCTCTTATATTATTCACTAATTCTAGCCTGATTCGGATTGCCCAAATTTGTTGTAGCTTAAGTGGTAATTTTTGCCCAACAATTTTGTTTTTATTCCATGGCTCAGTTGGTTTATAAACGGTTAAAGAAAACATGATAGTTCTCCGTTATTAATGGAGAACTAAGTATGGTCTATTGTGAGCTTCAAGCTCATTACTGCCGTTGACCTTCCATCACTTGATGTTAACTTTGAGCTGAAAGCTGCCTTTAACTGAATTAAAGTTACAGATGATTTTCTGCCAATATCAGGGATTAGTTACTTACAAAATCAATCACTACTGCGCCATTTAGCGGGATTCATGCCTGTCTTTTTTTTAAACAGCCTAGAAAAAAAACTGTCGTTTTCATAGCCTACTTCAATCGATATATCTTTAATTGTTTTCTCAGTTGCCAACAGAAGTTTTTTTGCTTTATCTACTCTAACTTCTTGTATATATTTGTTAATTGAAGTCCCGGTCGCCAGTGAAAACCTACGTTTAAGGTTACGTTCACTAAAGTTAAACATTTTAGCTAAATTAACTATTCGTATAATATTTTGGAAGTGACTATCAATCCAGTCTTGAACTTCAGTTACTCGTTCATCTTTATGAATATGATAGTTAGGGAGAATAGGACTTAATCTTCCTGGCTCAGATATAAGCAAGTGTGTTGCACAGCGTTGAGAAAAACGATCTCCCTTATCTTCTGCCACTATAGCTAATAATACATTGATTCCTGCTTCAAACGAGCCTGTTGTATAAATATTCCCTGTTTTCAAATGTGACTTATGAGAAGTAAATTGACATTCTGGAAACATATTTTCTAATTGCCGTACAAATGCCCAATGGGTAGCAAACATCGTTCCATTTAATTTACCTGATGCAGCTAAAAAGTATGATCCTGTACTTAAACTAAGAATGGTTGTGTTAGTGAGTATTTGAGGTTTAAGCCACTTAACGATTAAGTCAGCCTCTAAAGGTATATGATTTAATCTTGCCCCTTCTATTGGAGGAATAATGACTAAATCATATGTTTTGTCCGTGAGTTTGTTATCAGGTATAATTGTTGAATTACTGGAGCTAGTTATTGCGCCCCCACTACAAGTTAGTATTTCTACTTCGTAATTGTGTTCAAGCTTGTCGTAGGTATCTAGTAGATAAACTATCCGAAAAAAGTCTTTTGCTAGAAAGACACTCATCGCCCAACAGCCATCATAGGCAATAATCGCTACTCTTTTCATAAAATAAAATGGCCCAATCAGACTGTTAAAAATACCCGTATAGACATATTACTCTACGCTATTTAAAAGTAATATTAAAAATATATTTTGTTAAATCGTTTTAAGCAATTTATATAAATAATTAGCTTATTATTTTCCCAAGTAGGTTGGTTTATTATTTTATTGAGGAGTGTCATTTGCAGCAGTTTCTAGAATCCAATGAATTTTTTAATCAACAACACCCTAAATTAGAAAACTGGTTGAGACAAATAAAGGGGAGCAATGAACGTGAAAAAGCAGTATCAATTTTTTATCTTGTCAGAGATGACATCAGATATGATCCTTTTACCTTTTTAGAAGGTACCACTTCATTAAGCAGTGATTTTTGTTTAAACAACAAGGTTGGTTATTGCATTCCAAAAGCAGCTTTACAGGTAACATTGAGTAGAGCAATAGGGATCCCTGCTAGATTAGGGTTAGCCGATGTTCGAAATCACCTCAGCTCATCAAAGCTCGATAAGCTACTTCAAAGCGACATATTCACTATGCATGGATATGTAGAACAGTATTTGGATGGTCAGTGGGTAAAATCAACACCCACTTTTAATAAAGAGCTTTGTGAACGAGCCAATTTAAAGCCCTTAGACTTTGATGGCATTCATAACTCAATTTTTCACCAATATACCGCTGACGGTAATAAACATATGGAATATTTAACTGACCATGGTTTTTTCAATGATATGCCTCTGTCATTTATAAAGAAAAATTTCGCATTACATTATCCACATATTTCAATTTATTTTTGTAATGATTTTATTGGTGAAAGAAAATGTTAGTACAAGAATTATCAATCCAAACACCATTAGGGGGCATTTACATAAAAAAATGGACTCCTGCAAGTTTACTATCTGAAACACCACTAATTCTGCTTCACGATTCATTAGGTTCTGTTGCTTTATGGAAAGATTTTCCAGATACATTAGCAAAGGTTTTATCAAGACCTGTCATAGCCTATGACAGGCTAGGATTCGGAAAGTCTGATGCAAGACAAGCATTACCATCAAACCAATTTATTGAAGAGGAAGCTATAACTTACTTTCCACAGATAAAACTTGATTTGGAGATCACAAATTACATATTACTAGGGCATAGTGTTGGTGGTGCGATGGCCGTTAATATTGCGGCATTAGATAGTCAGTGTGACGCAGTAGTTACCATTTCTGCTCAAGCTTTTGTAGAAGAAATAACCCTACATGGTATTCAAATTGCAAAAAAGAACTTTCAAAATTCACAACAAATGGAAAAGCTTGCCAAATGGCATGGAGATAAAGCTGAATGGGTATTAAAAGCTTGGACAGATATTTGGCTTTGCCCTAGCTTTAGTCATTGGCAATTAAATAACATCAAGCAGGTTTATTGTCCCGTACTGGCAATACACGGCAAAAATGATGAATATGGTTCTGAAAAATTTCCTGAATTTATTGTGAATAACTCAAGCGGAATTTCTCGAATGGATATTATCGACAACTGTGGTCATATGCCTCATAAATCACACACAGAGCATGTTGTAGGGGAAATCAAACAATTTATTAAAGAGGTTTAGCTTATTTCAGCTACTCACACGAAAGCAAAAAAATAATAATATATCTAAATGTCTGACGGAAGAGTTGCCGCTTTGATGTAATGTATCTATGACCGCTTTGGTGGCAAAGCAGACTGTTTAAGATGATTTTATAGGTTTGGGGGCAAAACTTAATAGATAACCTGCACTCTGGATGAGCAGCGCTTGCTCAATCTTCCTTTTTAACCAGTTATCTGCATTAAAACGTTTATCAATAACGCGCTATTGATAAACGTTTTGCCTTGGAAACGGCATAAAATGAAGCATTGATGGTGTATATTAATGATGTTCGCCTTGCTATAGCATTTACTTTGCCACCTAATTTTTTGATCCACTTGAATATCAAGCACTCATTATCCAGTGTTCAGGTTAGATAGGTTAAATTTATCATCGATTGATGCATTTCCCGTTAATTTTGACTATTCACACGAGCTAACATATTCAAAATATCACTTCGTTAACTCCTAAAAAATAAATAACTAAACTTTTAATTGCTGCTGCCGATTTAATGTACAATCAGTCATTTTTTAAGCATTTGGATTCGCAAGTTCAATGGATGTTCTAACTGAGTTACTACCCTCAAGCTATACTGTAAAAGCTGAGCCTTCAGGAAAAGACAGTCAGCGGCAGCAATCCCAAGCAAAGCAGAGGCGAGCACAGAAAGCCGATAAAAACTTTCAACATGAAAGCTTAGAAACACCGTCGAATAATCAGCTAAAGGCATTACCTGAACATGAACGGCGAACGGGCGATGATCGGCGTCAGCATTCGATGAAGCGCGGTCGCTGGTTAGAATCTCGTGATAAAAATGATAGAAGAGCAACAATAACAGGCTTATGTCTTAAGGTTTGATAACCATTAACCACTAATAAGTTTATTCAACTGCGATAGAGCGATCTTGAGCAAGTACCTTAGGTCTGTTGTTGTATTTACTTAATATGGCATCGATTTGACCGGAAGACTTTAAATCCAAAATGATAGTATTAATTAGTTTTACTTGTTTTCTTTTCATGCTGGGGGAGAAAGCACAACGTATTTCATTTTCATTTAAGATAATAACAGCATCTGACGGCTCTTTGGAAAGATATGAAGCTTCAATTTCTGGAATGATAAAACCGGCAAGCTTATGCTTACGATACTTTTTATAGCTATCACCTGGCGACAAACTTGTTACCGGAATAATGTTTTTATTACTGATATAAGGAGTTAATTCAGGGTAGATATAGCCCAAAGAGGTGCCAACTTCTATATTCTTATATTCAGCTAAATCAGTAATCTTGGTTAAACCAATATTATTAATGAGAATGTCAGGGTTGTTATAAAGTACTTCACTCCATTGTAAATTAGCCCGTTTATACCATTTTTTATTGGCAGCGCAGTGCATATCAACAATGTTTCTGATTAACGATTGTTCTATCCTTTTACGTGGAATAGGCAACATTTCGAGTTTAGCGTTGGTTTTATCTGCGATGGCATGGGTTATATCAAATAAAATCCCACTAGTTGGCCGACCTTGAGCATCGAGAAACAGTTGTGGTGGAATATTTTGGCTGTAATAGGAAGTGCGCAGAATCTGCTGTCCAGCGACTGAAAAGCTTAGAGTTAATGATAAGACCATCATAAATACATAAGCGTAATACTTCATCTATTTCATTACCTCAATGGGGTGTGTTTTTTGCAATATATCATAGAGATTATAGCTAAGCGATTATTCTTCTGCATAAATTTTGTTCATGTATATTTTAATTTTATGCTAAATATTCTAGCAATGAGTGCGATGGGTAACACTCATTGCTTGTAGTTTATTTTTTTTGGTTAAACTTTTCTAATTGCTCAGGGGTTGCAGGTAGTTGGTGTTTTTCTTTCCATTCACTGTAGGGCATACCGTAAACCTGTTCCCTAGCCGTGTCGATATCAACAGTTACCCCAAGTTTTTCAGCTTCAGCTACGGTCCACTTTGAAAAGCAGTTGCGACAAAAGCCGGCAAGGTTCATTAATTCAATGTTTTGTACATCTTTTCTGTCGTCTAAATGTGCTAATAAGCGTCGAAAAACCGCCGCTTGAATTTCAATTTCTTTATCCATAATGTTCTCAAATTATCTCTTGTTGAAAAATAAAACTTGTCGATAAGTTATCAGTTTATTCTGACCCTAAATTTGGTTTTTTGTAAGGTCTAATTTGTACTATCATGCCCATATAAGGGTGATCAAAATAATGCACTTCACCACTGATCACTCGTCGATCCTGTTTAAAGCGAATAGCTTTAGACTGTGCCGAATTTACCTCATCTGTAGCCGACTTCTGACTTGTTGAACTTGCTAATTGTGCCGTAGCAAGCTCTGATAAGTTTTTATCCAAAATGTTAAAATCAGCGGTAATAAACAAATAATGCTTTAAATGAATATTAAAAAAACCATCAATAAACCATGGTTGAACTGGCGGCAACGGTGGTGTTTCTTGTTTAGCTGTTGTGAAATCTTCACCAACTAGCTTTAAAGATAAGTCTTCGTTGGCTAATTGAGTTAGCAATTCATCTGTGTTGTCATTGACTTGTGATACTTGGCTAATAATTTTTTCTAAACGCGCTTTTTTGGCGGCCTGTAACTGTTCAGCTTGGTCACTTTTAAGTTGGTCAAGGTTAACAGTTATTTTTTCAGTTAAAGCTGATATTGTCGGGTTTTCAGCGTTTTTTTGTTCAAGTAATTGTGCTATTTGCTGTGTTTTCGAGTCATTAAAGCGCGTTAATTTCTTTTGGTGATCAGCCGCAAAATTTTCTCCAGCGTAAACTTTGACAGGAATCGATTGTTTTTTAGGTCGAGCCACTTGTCGCCATCCCATATGCAATAATGGACGGAAGTTTTTGCTGTATCTTAAATCTGTGATGACATCACCAAGTTGTAAAGACTCTTTACTCAGTAAATGGCTTTGGTCGTTAGTGATATTTTCAGGGGCATCAATTAATAGCGGCATTTTATCAACGGTAAAGCCGTAGTAGTCGAAACTCGGATCATTAGCTTGATGTTCAGCAAAATAATGCTGATCAATACGACACAAGACTTTAGTTACTAAGTTTTCGCTAGATTGAAATTTTAGCTGTTGGAATTCAGCGTCAGCGGCTGATACTAAGTTTTGTATTTTTTCATATTCTGCTGCTGATAATTGGCTTGGTAGCGAATTGATTTCAGCCATATTAGTGTTAACTGCACCGTTTGAGCTTGGGCTACTTGCACTGTTGTCATCAGCTGTTTGGCTATTAGCTTGTGTCTGCGTAGCATTATTGCTGACATTAGGCGTGTATGTTGCCGCTGTAGTATCAATATTTGATGTATCTTCGAAGCGATTATCACCGACTAAATCAGGGGCAGTGACCGTGCTTTCGTCGCTTGTGTTTGATGTAAGGTTCTCGGTTAATTGCGCTATTTGCGTTAAGGTTTTTTCTTCAAAAAGTGCCGGTAACTGTGCTTGAGCTTTAATCAGTTCTTCAGGGTACTCAGGGGTATCACAACTGGGCAGTAGCTGCTTTAAACTACGAATGTCGGGGTTTAAATAACGAGCAAGTAAGTCCTCTGAGCGGCGATACTTAGGTAACTCACTGGTGTCTGGAAAAGTTTCTGTTAGCTGACTTTTATCACCTAATTGGCTAAAAAGGATAATTTCTACTTCAAACCATCGGTCGTTATTTTTTGATGTTGCAGCCTGTAATGTTAGGGGTAATGTTAAGGCTGCAGAGCATAAAAATAGTTGGGTTAATTTCATTCAGTTTCCAATTAAGGGTTATTTTACCAAGCCATTCGCTTGTTTATAATAATAGCAAAAGTTGATCAATACATAAATTATCAAACATTTACCTTGGCTCTTGCCGCATTTGGCGACATGTTATGCCCGTAAATGATTGGCCAACTCGTTTAACATAGTGGTAACTAAAATAAAGCGAGACTTTGCATCTTCAGTTGCTTGCTTAAATTTCAATTTATTAGCGCCGTCCATTTTATATATTTTTGGTTGTTGCTGTATTAACCCTATAATGAACATAGCATCGACTTTGGTGTCGCTGCTAAATTCAATAGCACCGCCCGCTGGACCAACATCAATACGGGCAATACCAATTTTTTCAGCTTTAAGTTTAAGTTTGGCAATATGAATTAAGTTTTTTGCCGGCTGCGGTAATAGCCCAAAGCGATCAATCAATTCAACTTGTACATCATCAAGTGCTTGTTTGCTTTTACAACTAGCGATGCGTTTGTATAAGCTTAAACGGATACTAACATCGAAAATATAGTCGTCAGGCAATAAAGCAGGAACACGTAAATCGACTTCAGTTTGAGTTTTCATCACTTGCTCAAGCGATAGTTGCTTACCGTCTTTTAAGGCTGCAACGGCGGCATCAAGCATTTCCATATAAAGACTGAAACCAACTTGGCTCATTGAGCCACTTTGATCTTCACCTAGTAGCTCACCGGCTCCACGAATTTCTAAATCATGGGTTGCTAAGGTGAAGCCTGCGCCTAAGTCTTCTAATGATGCGATAGCTTCAAGACGCTTTTTCGCATCTTTGGTCATGCGTTTTTCATGTGGTGTTAACAAATAAGCATAGGCTTGATGGTGCGAACGACCAACACGACCACGTAATTGATGCAATTGTGCTAAACCTAAATGATCTGCTCGGTCCATGATTATTGTGTTGGCACTCGGTACATCGATACCGGTTTCAATAATTGTAGTACATACCAATACGTTATAACGTTGATGGTAGAAATCACTCATAATACGTTCAAGTTCGCGTTCGCGCATTTGACCATGAGCGGTAATAATTTTTGCTTCTGGCAGTAATGCTTGAATATCTGCAGCGGTTTTATCTATGGTGTCAACATTGTTATGTAAAAAGTACACCTGACCACCGCGTAGTATTTCTCTGAGGATAGACTCGCGGATTAAAGCATCATCACGTTGTCGAACAAATGTTTTTACCGCTAAGCGTTTTGCTGGAGGTGTTGCTATGATAGATAAATCACGCATGCCACCCATGGCCATGTTTAAGGTACGTGGAATGGGGGTTGCCGTCAGGGTTAAAATATCGACATTAGCCCGTAATTGTTTGATTTTTTCTTTTTGCTTAACGCCAAATCTGTGTTCTTCATCAACCACTAACAGCCCTAAGTCTTTATATTTTATGCTATTTTGTAAAAGCTTATGTGTACCAATTAAAATGTCTATTTGGCCTGACTCAACATCTTTGATAATGGCATTTTGCTCTTTTGCGGTTTTAAAGCGCGACAGTACTTCAATGCTCACTGGCCAATTAGCGAAGCGGTCACGGAAATTTTCGTAATGCTGTTGAGCAAGTAGGGTAGTTGGCACTAATATCGCGACTTGTTTACCGTCGTTAACAGCAATAAAGGCTGCGCGCATAGCGACTTCGGTTTTACCAAAACCGACATCACCACAGACTAGTCTATCCATAGCTTGTGGCGATAACATGTCGCTGATCACGGCGTTAATGGCTTGTTCTTGATCTAAGGTTTCTTCAAAGCCAAAGCTGTCAGCAAATGCACGATATTCTGCTTTGTCGCGTTTAAAGCTATAACCGTGATTGCTGGCGCGTTTAGCATAAATATCTAATAGTTCAGCAGCCACATCGCGTACTTTTTCTGCGGCTTTTTGCTTCGCTTTGCTCCAAGTATCGTTGCCAAGTTTATGCAAAGGTGCGTGATCAGCATCAGCACCTGAATAGCGACTGATTAAATGCAATGAGGCAACCGGGACATATAATTTGGATTCACCCGCGTAGCTAAGCATCAAAAATTCAGTGGTAATGCCACCATTTTCAATCGTTTGTAAGCCCATATAGCGACCAATGCCGTGTTCAATATGAACTACCGGTTGTCCAATACTCAGTTCGGCTAAGTTTTTAAATATTGCATCGTTTTGGGTATCGAGTTGCTTATTACGGCGACGCGTTTGACGCACTCGGTCACCGAGTAATTCGGCTTCGGTTATTAAGGCGATGGCATTTTTCTTAGCACTGCCTTTGGCTTGAAAAATAAAGCCAGCACTTAAGGCATTAACCGTGATGCCAAGTAACTCATCGCTATTAACAAAGTCTTCAATACTGTCAAAAACATTGGGCTTAATTTGATTACGGTGCAGTAACTCTAAAACACTTTCTCGGCGTCCTTGGCTTTCGGCAACAAAGAGCAGTTTTTTTGGTGTTTCTTTACTGGCAATGAAATTATTTAGTAATTCAAATGGCTGCTTAAGTTTATGATCTATTGTTAGATCAGGCAGTGGATGAACATCAAACTGTATTTGCGAAGTTTTAACCTCGTCGTCATTCGCTTGGGGCTTTAAATTGATACGATCAAACGGCTTTAATGCGCTGTACAACTCTTCACTATTAAGAAATAACTGCTTAGGTGGCAGCAATGGCCGAGTTGGATCGTAGCGTCTGTCTTCATAGCGGTATTCAATATCTGACCAGTAATGCGTTAAGGCTTTATCGATATCACCACTGATAATTACTAGGGTATTTGCTGAGAGGTAATCACATAAGGTATTGGTTTGTTCGAAAAATAGTGGCAAATAGTATTCGATACCAGCAGGCATAATGCCATTGCTAACTTGATGATAAATAGATTCTTTATCGATGGTACTGGTGAACTGTTCGCGATATTGGCTGCGAAACAAGTTAGTGCCGTCAGTATCAGTAGGAAACTCATGTGCGGGTAGAAGATCTATGCCAGAAATTTTATCACTCGAGCGTTGGTTTTCTGGATCAAATAAACGTATTTCATCAATTTCGTCATCAAAAAAATCTAAACGAAATGGTGTTTTACTGCCCATAGGGAAAATATCAAGTATCGCACCACGGGCAGAAAACTCACCGTGCTCCATTACTTGATCAACACAGCGATAGCCGCTTGCTTCTAATTCTTGCCTGAGTTGATGTAAATCTTTTTTATCACCTTTCTTGATTATTAAACTATTCGCTTCTAAATATTGCTTAGGTGCTAAACGTTGCATTAACGTCGACACGGGAACAATAACAATGCCCTTGTCCATACGTGATAACTGGTACAAGGTAGCCAAGCGCTGAGAAATAATATCTTGGTGCGGTGAAAATGTGTCGTATGGTAAGGTTTCCCAATCTGGAAATAAACAAATGGGTAACTGAGCCTGCTGATTCAAACTCGCCAGCTCTTGCTCTAACCGTAATGCAGAAGGCGTATCATGAGTGAGTAATAGTATCGGTTGCTTAGATGATAATGCGCCATGAAAAATAGCAACACTTGCGCTACTTCCGGGAAGGTTTTGCCAGATTTTTCTATCGGCATTTTTACTTCGACTTTTTGCTAATACTGGGTTGAATAGGCTAACATTTTTACTCATGACTGCTCTTTTATTACTGGCGACGAAATTGACATAGCCAACCGTTTCGACAGCTTAATTGACGATTTCAGTATAATTTGTCGGTATCTTAACATGAGTTTTACCTGAACTTTAACCGCTAAATGTAAAGCCTTGAAGCTTTTGTGTTAAATCGCGTGGTAGCTAAAGATCTCATTATTTAAAGCGTGTATAATGCTCAGTAATTGAATCACCATTGTATTACAAATACTGAATAAAATTAGGTAATGTAAAAACAATACTAACCAGCGATGTGCGTTGGTTCTTTGGAGAAGTTTGTGACTAACAACGATGTATTGCGTCGCCTGAGATATACCTTTAATTTTAATGATCAAAAGGTTATTGCTATTTTTGCTGCCGGCGATTTAACTGTGACGCGTGATCAAATCAGTAACTGGTTAAAAAAAGAAGAAGACCCGGCTTATGTTAATTGTCCTGATACGACTTTTGCCGCATTTTTAAATGGCTTTATTAATGAACGTCGAGGTAAAAAAGAGGGCGAACCTGTCAAAGCTGAGAAGCGTTTAAATAACAATCTTATTTTGACAAAACTGAAAATAGCGTTCAATTTAAAAGCAGAAGATATTATTGAAATATTAGCTTTAGCCAATTTTAATTTAAATAAACCAGAGTTAAGTGCTTTTTCTCGCAAGCCCGACCATAAAAATTATCGTGAATGTAAAGATCAAGTACTCCGTAACTTTTTGCAGGGCATTGATAAAAAGTTTCATGTGCAACGTCGTGCTAAAACACAAGTAAAAGATCCGGCAGTTGAAGACAATAAAGATAAATTAGAGCAGGTTTTAGCGGCTAAAAATTATAATTCAGCAAAAGCTAATGCCAGTAAAATTTATGTTAACCCTAATAAAACTAAGGTTGAGCGTAAACCCGGTGAGCGAAAAGTGTTAAAGCTAAAACCGAAAGATATTTGGGGAGAATAACTAAAGGTTATGCCCAAACCAGCTTAAGATGAGCTTACTAGAGCGTCTTAAGCGCTTAATTTTAGCGTAACTTGGTCTCTTGATGCTGATGGATACATAAACTAAACAACGGATAACTTTCGTTAAATCGATAATAATCAGTTTAACCGTTACTATAAATAATAAAGGAATCATTATGCCTAATCGTATGGAAGCGCCAGAAATAGTAGCGATACCTCGCTGGTTTAAGGTTGCAGCAACCTTAGCACTGCTGTGGAATTTATTGGGTTTGATGGCGTTTATTAATCAAATGATGATGACGCCAGCAGCACTGGCCGAATTACCACAACCTCAACAAGATCTACTTGCTAGCATACCTTGGTGGGCAACGACTGCTTTTGCAATAGCGGTGTTTACCGGCACATTAGGCAGTTTGGCTTTGTTAATGAAAAAGCCTATTTGCTATAAGCTATTTGTGCTGTCATTTGTCAGTGTTGTTATACAAATGTTCCATTCATTTTTTATCAGTAACTCATATCAAGTTTACGGTCCTGCAGGCACTATAATGCCCATTATGGTGTTGTTTATTGCTTTGCTATTAGTACGCTTTGCCGCGAAAGCTAATAATAATCACTGGTTTAGCAAGTCGACAGCGACAGACTGATTTTTTATGCTAATTCTGCGAAGAAAAAACGTTTTAGCCTCAGCATCATAGTTTATAAAGGTGATTAATTTCAGCTGGCATAACATCAAGAAATGCTATAACTATAAAGTAGCTTTTTATCTGTTTTTATTAGAAAAATAACCAAAACATTGATACTGATGATACAATTTATTCTCTCACTTTCGCTAAATAACCTTTCGGTTTAATGAAGAAATGCTCGTCAATTTGAAAGCTAAATTACTTGGTGCAATTTTATGTTCATTGGTTGCTGTTCTTGCAACAATCGTCGCTGATCGCTATCAAGCGCCGGTTATGTTGTGTGCACTATTATTAGGCTTGCTATTACATTCATTTTATCAACACCAGAATATTCAACTAGGGGTTAATTACTGCTCAAGAGAGCTGTTACGTTTTTGTGTTGGCTTACTCGGCGTACGTATTGCGTTTGCCGATATTGTCTCGCTCGGTATTACGCCACCATTAATTGTGATGGTGAGCATGTTGCTAACGATATTGTTTGGCGTGCTGTTTGCTCGAGTTTTAGCTTTACCTAAGGTGTTTGGTGTTTTGTCAGGTGGGGCAGTTGCCGTTTGTGGTGTTTCAGCGGCGGCGGCCATATCAACAGTATTACCCAATGATAAATCACAAGAAAAATATTTTGCGTTAACTGTGATTGGCATTACCACTTTTAGTACACTGTCGATGATATTTTATCCAATCATTGCAAGCTATTTAGGCTTTTCTGACGAACTGGCTGGCGTTTTTATTGGTGGCGCTATTCACGATGTTGCGCAAGTTATTGGCGCTGGCTATAGCATTTCACCCGAAGCTGGCGATGTTGCAACTTATATTAAACTGCTCAGAGTCGCGTTACTAATGCCGATTGTTATGATGGTTTTTCTGGCATACAAAGAAAAAGATAGCGAGATGCCAGGTGGTGTTAGTGCTTTTATTCCTAGTTTTTTGATTATGTTTTTTGTCTTAGCCTTTGTTAAAAACTTGGGCTTACTGCCGCTTTGGTTGATTGAGATAATTCGTAGCATGTCGAGTAGTTTATTGGTGGTGGCTATTGCTGCTATTGGCGTTAAAACTTCGTTGAAACAAGTATTTTCTGTTGGCTGGCGACCGGTATTGTTAATGGGCAGTGAAACGGTATTATTAGCAACTTTGATTATTACTGGGATTATCTGCTTTTATTAATACTAATATTTTCGTGGCGCTTGAGGTTTTAAGCCCAATATTTATGCAGTTGGGGGCTTAATTTTAAGGCTTAATTTACAGCTTGCTTTGAACCTTAGTTAAACAGTGAGTTAGTAGTCACTTTCAACAGCATTCGCTTCACTGATGCGTGCTACTCTGGCTTCTTCTTCCTCAAAAGCGGCTTTGATTTCTTCTAAAACGGTATCAACATCAGCACTTTGAGTGTTTTCTTTGAAAAGGCCTGTCAGGTTTGATTCTGCTGTTAGCTCGCCACTTTCAAATAGAGCCCACATTTCTTCGCCATACTTACTGTGCTTTAATTCAGGGCAAAATTGAGCGTAATAGTTGGTCATATTCGCGACATCACGCATTAACATTGCTTTAGCATTGTTGTTAGCTGAAGCATCTACTGCTTGCGGTAAGTCAATAATAACCGGGCCATAGTCGTCAACCAGCACGTTAAATTCAGATAAGTCACCATGAATAATGCCAGCACACAGCATTAACTTAACGTAATGCATGACTAATATGTGATCTTCTTGTGCTTGTTCTGCTGACATGACTACGTCATTTAAGCGTGGTGCAACATCACCTGCGTCATCAGTAACTAGCTCCATTAATAAAACACCGTCGAAGCAGCCGAAAGGCTGTGGCACTCGTACGCCAGCTTCCGCCAATTTGTACAGGGCGTCAACCTCAGCATTTTGCCAGGCAGACTCTTGTTGGTTTCGACCGTATTTTGAGCCTTTTTCCATTGCTCGGGCGCGACGGCTATTACGACTCTTTCTACCTTCTTGGTATTGTGCCGCTTTTTTAAAGCTACGTTTAATGGCTTCTTTGTAAACTTTCGCACAGCGAACATCGTCGCCGCAACGTACCATATATACAGTGGCTTCTTTTCCACTCATTAATTGGCTTATTACTTCGTCT
>TARA_B110000211_G_scaffold52887_1_pt1 | contig 32584 bp, 30 predicted proteins | sample TARA_B110000211 | Tara Oceans TARA_B110000211 (sample SAMEA4397516) | marine metagenome | biome: Polar Biome; feature: [DCM] deep chlorophyll maximum layer (ENVO:01000326); material: water (ENVO:00002006), including particulate matter (ENVO:01000060) such as... | depth 30 m
CGCCAAGTCTAAGTAGTTTCATAATCATTCTCCTTAAGGTTTAATGTCTATCATGGCTGTGTAAAAAGGATGCAGTATTATAAACTAATCTTTCTATCAATTCCTGAACGTGCGAAATATTTATTTTGTGATTTCTTAGTACAGGAACCATCCTATTTTTGATTTATTAGAAAATTATTGCAGTGCTTTTTAAATATGCTTATTTTGTGTTTCATCCTGAAAACCAATTTTCGTTTTGTCCGCGGATATTAGTTTTAATAGTCAGCATTGCTCCATCGTTATACCCGGGATTTTTTATTCCAAATTTGGCTGAAGTCACAATTAATGTCTTGAGGTCGGTACCGCCAAATGTAGTAGCTGTTGGATTTACAACGGGCAACATAATTTCACGATCGATTTTCCCATTTGGATCGTAACGGATTACTCGGCTAGCCCCAAATCGCGCAGTCCATAGGAAGCCTTCACTATCTATACATGATCCATCTGGTATGCCTGGTCCTCCTGAAACATGGATCTTTCTATTTGTAATTTGACCGGATTCATTATCATAATCCCAGACCCAAATAGTGTTCCTCAGTGAGTCTCCAAGATAAAACTTTTTGCAATCTGGTGACCACGCCATAGTATTTGGAATGCCAAATTCGGCTTCACTGCAGGCTGTAACTGATTTTCCATCAATTCGAAATAACCGCCCACACGCCATATCTTGTGAGCGCGCGATTAATCCATCTGTCATATTATTTTCCATGCTAGTTACCCAAAAGCGGCCACGTGGGTCGCACTTTCCTTCGTTTAATCGCATAAATAGATCAGTCTCTGGATGGGCAATATTAATTGTGCCTTTTTCATCCCAAAGGGCAACACTTTTTGCAAATGAAACCACTGCGCCTCCAGTTGAGCGTCTCGCCAATGCAGTGGGTAGATCATGCGTATCCCAAGTCTTGGTTTTGCCATTAGTCAGCCATCGTTTGCGGATGTGTTTGCCAGTAATATCTACGGACCAAACCGTATCAGTTTGAGCATCCCAAAATGGACTTTCGCCAATTCCATCCCTCGCAGCCCCAAGAATTTCTATAATCATTTTGGGGTCCTCTCGATATATTCTAGACCCTGATCAAAATGTGTTGACATGTGGTATTTAAAGCCAAGTCGGTCCCTGTTTTTCAACATATTGAGGATAAGCAAATGCTGTTCATGCGTTCTTAATTGCCCATCCTCATGCTTGCCTGTTTCCATTAGCCTTAAAATAATGGATTTCATCGTATTATAAACTGCAAGCACTGTATCATTTCCAGCATATGATAGCATAGTAGAATGAAAATTAAAATCAAACTGTGCGGATTCTGAAGGTGATCTAGATAAAAGTATAGCATCGTTTATCTTGTGTAATTTTAGTAGATTAGTATTGGTTAGATTCTCAAAAAGTTGATCAACTAAACCTATTTCGACCAACCTGCGAAACCCTTGTATATCTGTAAATATTTCGTGCGACATTGTGATTTGAAAAGAAAATAAATCTAGTGCTGCATCCATGTGCCTATTAACAATTATGGCACCAACTTTTGGCTTAACATCTATGACCCCATAGGCTTTTAGTATACGAATTGCTTCTCGAACTGTGTTACGTGCACTACCAAACATTTCACCAAGGTCTCGTTCGCTTGGTAGTGTGTCACCGACTTTGAGCTTATATTCAGATATATAAGTTTTAATTTGCTGTACTAAAATATCTACAGAGCTTGTAGTTTTACCTACTTGTGCCAAATCTAATGGTGCTAATTTATTTGACATTTTCAATACCTTGTTGGTCCAGATTAGTATTACTGCGTATAAATTAGAATACAAGATTTTTTAAATTTTAAAATAATAATACATATCAGTAAGTTAACATAATTATAAATTAAAGTTTTATTTAGATAACAGTTAAGTAGTTTTAACTGGTCCAATAAATAAATTGTAAAATCTGAGTTAAAACTGCAGAGTAGACCCTCATAAGCTTTGGAGATGTTTATTATGTATCAATCTTGGAGATGGTACGGACCATCAGATCCCGTTACTTTGGATTATGCTAGGCAATCTGGAGCTACAGATATAGTAACTGCTTTGCATGAATGTTATGACGGCCAGGTCTGGACACTGGAAGATATTTATGCCCGACAAAAAGAAATTCAACAAGCAGGGCTAGTTTGGTCGGTAGTTGAAAGTATTCCTGTTCCGACTGAAATTAAGCTTTTTGGAGCCGGTGCAACTGCACATGTAGCAGCATTTAAAAGCACCATGAAAAACCTTGCAGAGGCAGGCTTAGAAGTAATTTGCTATAACTTTATGCCAGTAGTTGATTGGACCCGAACTGATCTTAGATTTAGTGCTCCCAACGGTGGTCTGGCGCTGCGCTTTGATCCCATTGATTTTGCCACTTATGACATGTTTATTCTTAACCGCCCAAATGCTGATTCATCATATTCAACAGATGTAATATCTCTTGCCGAAGTTCGATTTAAAGAATTAAACGTGCAGGATATTAAAGTCTTAGAACAAAATATAATTGCAGGGCTGCCAGGTTCTGAGGGCAGCCACACACGTGAAGGTATCAGCAAATGTATTGCTAAATTTTATGGATTTTCTAATACTGACCTGAGGCGAAACCTAATATCCTTTTTGGGTGAAATTATTCCTCTGGCCGACGAGTTGGGTCTTAGGATGGGCCTTCATCCAGATGATCCACCGTTTTCTTTATTTGGGTTGCCTAGGGTCTTAAGTACGGCCAAAGATTACAGGACTATTTTCGAAGCGTTCCCGTCTTTGGCAAATGGTATTACCTTTTGCACGGGTTCACTTGGTGCGTCTGAGGATAATGACTTACTAAGCATTATTAAAGAATTTTCGCCTCGCATTCAATTTGCACATTTGCGAAATGTACAACGTGAAAAAGGGGGGGGGTTTTATGAAGCGGATCATCTTGAGGGATCAACAAATATGATTGAAATTGTGAAGCTTCTTATTGAGGAAGAAAGCCGGCGACGTGATGAAGGGCGTATTGATTGGCAGTTTCCGATGCGCCCTGATCACGGGCACCTACTTCTGGATGATATTTTGAAAGAAACTAATGCTGGGTATTCTGCCATTGGGCGCTTAAAGGGTCTAGCAGAATTACGAGGCGTTATTAAAACATTTGAACATGTATTTGAAGCATAGCCATAATAACATCATTAAATATGGAGATATAAATGAAAAAGTTTGCAGGAAAGGTTGCAGTTGTCACGGGATCAAGTGGTATTGGATTGGGCGCAGCACTACATTTTGCACGCGAAGGTGCAAAGGTATTTATTTGTGGAATTGATGAAGATATAAATAAAAAAGCTATAAAGGCTGGGGCAGGTATGAATATAAAAGTTTCTAAAGTTGATGTGTCAGATCCCGCACAAGTAGAAGCTTGGATAGGTAGTATTGCATTAGAGGATACAGGAATAGACATCTTGGTAAATGCAGCGGCTATTCAAACATACGGTGACACTGAAACAACAGATATTAATCATTGGAACCGAGTTATATCAACCAATCTTAACTCCTGCTTTTTGACATCACACTTTGCCTACCCATTAATGAAAGCGAGAGGTGGTGGGTCAATTGTGCACGTATCGTCTGTTCAAGGTCATTCTAATCAGCATAATGTGCTCGCCTATGCTACCAGTAAAGGTGCTATTCATGCGCTGGTTCGAGCACAAGCCGTAGATGCGGCCAAAGACAATATCCGTGTAAATTCAATAAGCCCCGGTTCAATTCGCACACCACTTTTGGAGTATGCCGCGCAAGTTGTTGTAGGGGAAGGAAATCCAATTGAAGATACTATTGCTGAGTTTGGCAAATGCCATCCCATTGGCCGTGTCGGTACAATAGAGGAAACTAGCGCGCTAATTGATTTTTTGTGTAGTGAAACATCTGGTTTTTGCAGTGGTAGCGATTTTAAAATCGATGGGGCATTATTGGCATATATTGGAGTATGAACTATTTCTATCTTGCCAGTTTAGGACTACTTTATAAATCCGAAGCAGACATCTTAATTAAACGTGTAAATATTATAAGGAATATCAAATGAATCTTTCTGAGAAAAAAGCCATAGTGTTCGGTGGTACTTCAGGCATTGGGCTTGCAACTGTTAAAATGTTAGCAAAAGCTGGAGCTTCTGTTGTTGCTGTAAGTAGAGATCCTTCTAAAATAGATCAATTACCTAAAGGTGTGACACTCGAAAGTTGTGATGTTCGTGATGTTAACGCTGTTGAGACGCTTTTAAGCAAACTTGCACCTTTTGATGTTTTGGTTAGCGCGGCAACAGGGGGCAGTCGTGCAATTGGGCCATTTCTTGATATGGATATGGATGGTTTTAAAGGATCTTTTGATAAACTATGGGGTTATGCGAATGTTATTCGCTATGGTGCGAAACATTTGACTGATGGCGGATCTATAACCCTTGTTTCAGGATCGCCAGCGAGAAACCCTAGGCCTGGGCAAATAGCGCTTTCCTCAGTTGGTGGTGCAATAGAAGCTATGGCACGCGCTGTTGCTCGGGAGGTATCTCCGCGCATACGTGTGAATGTTGTTTCACCTGGAGTAATAGATACGCCAATGGTTTTGTTAGAGGGCACTGAGCGAGAGGTTCTTTATGAAAAAATGACGCAGAAAAATTTAATTCCACGTGTTGGAATTTCTGATGAAGTAGCTGAAGGTATTATGTTCGTAATACAAAATGAATTTGTAACTGGTACCACAGTGGATGTTGATGGCGGGGCGCTGTTAAGTTGATTTCATAAACAATATTGCCTCTGTGCGTTTTACGCAAAAATAACATTAAGTAGTTTTTGATATTTACTGATGGTCGAGCAGATATAGGGCTTTTGTAAGTGACGTAAACTTTTTCATTTTTATACAGTGCAGTATCGCATTAATATAAAACATGGTTTTATGAAGTTGTATTTTTTTCATAAAATCATTATTTAAGATATACAGAGTTAATTATACTTTAAATGTAGATTAACTTGTTACTCTTTTAAGCTATTTGATTTTTTTAAGAGAACAGAAAACCAAAAAAGGAAAAAAAATGATTAAACTAATTAAAACAGCTGCCTTAAGTGCGGTGTTGGCACTTGGCCTTGTTGGAAACGCTTCGGCACAAGAGCTAAATTTCTTCACAATCGGTACAGGCGGAACAGCTTATACTTATTACCCAGTTGGTGGTGTAATTGCTAATGCAATTTCTAAACCTCCTGGGTCACGTGAATGTGGTAAAGGTGGATCTTGTGGTGTAGATGGCTTAATTGCATCTGCTGTGTCGTCACGTGGTTCTGTAGACAATGTTAACGCAATTATTTCTGGTTTGCGTAGTTCTGGTTTCGCACAATCTGATGTTGCTTATTGGGCTTACACTGGTACGGGAACAATGGAAGGTAGTAAGCCTGCCACAGACCTTCGTACAATAGCAGCATTATTTGAAGAGCATATTCATCTCGTAGCTTTGGCTGACAGTGGTATAAATTCAGTTGCTGATTTGGCTGGCAAACGCGTTTCTTTGGATGAACCTGGGTCCGGCACTTATGTTGATGCTAACCTAATTTTAGAATCTAATGGTTTGTCTTCTGATGATGTTACTGCAGAAGCCCTAAAGGGTGGTGCAGCTGCTGAAGCATTGCGAAATGGTAAGATCGATGCGTTTTTTGTTGTTGCTGGTTACCCGACTGGATCTTTAGTTGAATTGGCATCTGCTGCTGATATCAAACTAGTTCCAATCGATGGAGCAGGCGCAAATGCTTTAACTGAAAAATACGGTTTCTTTGCATCTTCTGATATTCCAGAAGGTACCTATGAAGGTGTTGCATCTACAACAACAGTATCTGTTGGCGCACAGTGGTTCACTTCTGCAAGTCAAGATGATGAGTTAATTTACAACATCACAAAAGCATTGTGGAATAAAGAGTCTCGCAAGCTACTTGATGTTGGCCATGCCAAAGGTAAAACTATTACTCCAGACACTGCTTTAGCTGGTGTAGGTGTGCCATTGCACGCTGGTGCTGAGCGTTTCTACCGTGAAGTTGGTTTGATTAAATAAATCATTCAAACAATTATATAAGCCTCAGGCGTTTTTACGCCTGAGGCTGTTTTTATTCATTGTGATATGGAACCCATTATGCCGGCAGACAATACACCTGAACTTACACCTGAACAGCTAGCTGAAATTGAGCGAAAATTTGATCCTGAAACAGCATTTCGCCAAACCGGTAAATTATTTGGATATTTGATTGGTGCTATTTTGGTATCCATGTCTGTCTATCACTTTTATGCTTCTGGTTTTGGCCTTGTACGAGAACTAGTACACCGTGGTATTCACTTATCATTTGTTCTTGGGTTAGTATTTTTACTATTTAGTGCACGAAAGACAAGTGATACCCTACTTCCTAAAGCCTGGTATCGATTTGATGGTATACCTTTAATTGATATAATTTTTGCAATTTTGGCAGTTGGTGCAGCAATGTATTTGCCGCTACTGCCTGCATCAGCCTTGGCACAGCGAGTAGGAAACCCTTCACAATCAGATATTTTCATGGGATCGGCACTACTTTTACTTACACTTGAGGCCGCTAGGCGTAGTGTTGGTCCAACATTGCCCATCATTGGTCTAATTTTTATCGGTTTTGCATATTTCGGACCTTGGATGCCTGGAGCATTAAAGCATGGTGGATCATCATGGCTTGGTATTATTAACCACCTGTATATGACAAACCAAGGCATCTATGGCATCGCGATCGGTGTGATGGCGCAATATGTTTTTCTTTTCATTCTATTTGGTGTGTTGGCTACTCGTATTGGATTGGGGCAACTCTTTATTGATATGGCAATGGTAGTTGCTGGCCGATATTCTGGTGGCCCAGCTAAGGTTGCTATTTTTTCGAGTGCATTTATGGGAACAATTTCGGGTTCGTCCATTGCAAACACCGTAACCACTGGGGCACTTACTATTCCTGCAATGAAACGTGTAGGCTATCCTGCACATTTTGCAGGCGCAGTTGAGGCTACATCTTCAACAGGTGGTCAAATTACCCCACCGATTTTGGGTGCGGCTGCTTTTATAATGGTCGAATACCTAGAAATTCCATTGCGTGATGTGTTGGCTGCAGCACTCTTTCCAGCTTTGCTTCACTATTTTGGTATTTTCATCATGGTACACCTTGAAGCCAAGAAGTTGGGACTTCGTGGTTTACGTTCAGAAGAACTACCTAAACTTGGTGTAGTTTTAAAAGATCATTGGCTTAGCCTCATACCATTGATCATTTTAGTTTATATGATCCTATCTGGTAAAACTCCAGACTATGCGGCAGTTTATGGAATAATTGCCTGTGTTGTTGTTGGGTTCTTAAACCCTACACACCGACTATCTTTTAAAGATTTATGGGATAGCCTGGCAGCTGGTGCAAAAAATACTTTAGCGGTTGGTGCTGCAGCGGCAACAGTAGGAGTGGTCGTAGGTGTTGTCACCCTAACAGGTGTTGGTTTCCGACTAGGATATGTTGTTGTGCAAACAGCAACTGATATTGGAACGTTTCTAAGTTCTCTGCCCTTGCTTGGTTATTTCACAGTAGGACAATGGGCGTTGTTCACATCTCTTATTTTAATAGCAATTTCTTGTATAATTATGGGAGCAGGAATTCCTACAACAGCGACCTATATTATTTTGGTAGCAGTAGCAGCGCCTGCGCTCGCGGTATTAAATGTTGAACCAATCGTAGCGCATTTCTTTGTTTTTTATTATGGTGTTTTAGCAGATATTACACCACCAGTAGCTTTAGCAGCGTATGCTGCAGCGGGAATTGCGGGCTCTAATCCGTTCAAGACAGGCAACACTGCATTCCGACTTGGCATCGCTAAAGCGCTAGTTCCTTTTGTATTTGTTTATTCGCCAGCGTTATTGTTGGTCGCAGATGGCTTTACTTGGTGGTTGTTTACAGTGACTTTGGTTGGTGCAATGTTGGGGATAGCATCGCTTGGCGTTGCATTTTCAGGATATTTCAGATCTTCTTTAAAAAAATGGGAACGTTGGTGGGTGGCACTCGTATCATTCTTTTTTATTGCACCAGGATTAATGACAATGGCTATTGGAATTGTGCTAATGCTACCAATTCTATTTTTACAGTTTAAGCAGCCAAAAAAATGAATAAAAAATATCGCTTGAAACTAAAGTTATTAGATACTTTAATATTAATTTTTTTATAATACATTGGAATTAGTGCTACTTGGCTTTAGCCAATTTAGGCGCTTTTGATAGAATTAGGTCTTGATTTTATTCAGGCGATTTAAGACAGCTTGGGCTGCAACCGTACCAAAAGTGTTGTGAGCAGCTTCACCCCAGTGCACGCCATCAATTGGAGAAACCTTTACGTAATCATCAGCATCCATAAACCCAGTTCCTCGCATTAGTGCAACATGCTGCAAATGAGTGGATAAATCTTTTTGAAGGATTTCTGCTCCTGAAAATAGATCAGACATTACGCCACTTGGTGAAACTGACGCTGGAGAAATAATCATTATATCAAGTCCAGGAGCATGCCATTTGGTTTCTTTTATTATTCTATCAACTGATTGAGCAATATCGAAAGATGATGATGAAAATTGAAATTTTAGATCATTTGTTCCCAACATAAGAACTAAGAGATCGATAGGCTCATGGCTGTGTAGAGTTGCTGACAATAGTTTTATGCCTGAACGCATTCCTCCACTAATCGGGTCGTCGTGGACTGTCGTACGTCCTGGCAGACCCTCTGATATGACTAAATACTCTGTACCTAATGCTGAGCCCATTTTATCGGGCCAAGGAACGCCCCTTGTATAGCGAGTTAATGTTTGGTTTGCATTAACAGGCTTAGTTCCGTGAGTGTTGCTATCTCCATAACACAGAATTACATTCATACTAAGGCTCCACAATAAATGTAAATAATACTGCAAACATATTTAAAACATGTCCACAGGTATTTATAAAAGCTAACAAACTGAGTTTCTGGATTCTTAAATTATTGATCTGCTTTAACTTTCTTTGTTTTTGAAAAATACCTATTTCTTACTGAAGAGCTTTGACAGCCTCAGCTGTGTCTAAAACTGATTTCTTAAATGGGATTGGTGTCCAGTTAAAAAGGATACATGTCTCTGAATTATCTGCACTGAGATTTGTCTTTAACAGCCCAAGCATTCCTTTAGCTTCGCGATCGAATATAGCCATTAAGTGAAAGATAAAATTCGGTGCTATTCGTGTACTTGGTCCTTTATAGCCTGCATCTTTGAGAATTTGAGCTGCAGTATCAAATCCGTTTGGTTGGGCTGTAGAGGCTATTATTCTTTTTCCAGTGGCACCAGAGTTTGATAAAGCTTGAACGTGAATATTTGCAACATCTCGGACGTCTACCATTGGAAAGGCTATTTTAGGAACCATTGGTAGTTTACCGCGCAACATTTGGTCAAGGCTCGACATTGATTGCCCGCTAATATTCTTACCAAGTGGTGGACCAAATACTCCTCCTGGATTTATAACAACAAGTTCAATATTATTAGATTTAGCAAAATCCCATGCTGCTTTTTCTGCTAAAGTTTTACTTCTAGCATAAGTATTTATGTTTTTAGCAGATATATCTGTCCAGTTTTCTGGACCAAATGTACCATTTTTCATGCTTCCGATCATTGCCACAATTGAACTAGTAAGAACAACTCGGTTCACACCCATATTCTTTGCCGCTTGAAATACACGCAATGTACCCTCAACTGCTGGTATAATCATTTCGGCTTCATTTTTTGGGTTTGCAAGCTCAAAAGGTGATGCAACATGCATAATATAATCACAATTTTTGGCTGCATTATCCCATCCAATATCTGAAGTTAGATCTAGCTCAATAATAGATAATTTTTTTGTATTAACTGAAGCGGCTTTAAGGGTTTCTAAAACCTCTTTTTCTTTTATTTCACTCCGTACTGAGCCGCGCACAGTATACCCTGCATCAAGAAGTTGTTGTGCACAATGCAACCCAATATAGCCAGAAATTCCAGTTAAAAGTACAGTTTCAGTCATAGCATTCCTATATTTGATATAAGTTTAAGCCCAAATTTCTATTTTTTCTCAAGAAAATGATAAGCATCTAGAATAGTCGAAGTCAGTCCATCAAAGAATCCTGATAGAGTGACATCAATAAGACCAGAGGTAGCGTCATCATCATGGGGGATAATACCTTCGGCTGGCTTTACAACAAAAAGAGAGCGCGGATCATTTAATAATTCCCGATAACTTGCACCTTTCCCATGCTTAAGTACGTTGATGGCTAGATAATATTGGTGAACCCTATTTGCTAAATTTGTTTTCTTGGCTTCAAGCAGTAGCGACTTTAGTTTCCGTGAAAATGGACCTCTCCTAAAATGGTGCTGCATTCGCGCCTCGAAAAGAGAAAAAGTGTTTACAGCATTCAATTCAAGCGCAACGGTTGCTTTGCGAAGTTCTTCAACGTGTGCGTCTGAATTGTCTTGTTCACGCATAAGGTTTAAAATTTCTACAATGCGATTTTCATCTGCTTTTGCACGGCTCTGAGCTACCGTAACTAGTTCAATTAAGCTTTGTGAAGCTTCCATTATTTATTCTCCTTAAGGTATTATTTTATCTAAAGCTATAAGGTTAAGAATGATAGTGGCTGATTGTTTATTCAGTTATTTCTATTTATAAGTTTTCATCAATTTTAACGTTTCCCATTTGCTATTTTCGTAGCGTCAGGGTGTTTTCTTAATGTAAGCATAGCCCAAATACCAAATACAGGTCCTATTGCCAGAATACTAAATGCCCATTGCCAGCCGCCTAGAAATTCTGCAACATGAGGAAGTATCCAAACTGCAACAACTGTAATTGAAAATCCAATACCCATCTGAAAGGTTAAGCTAGAACCAACCAATGTTGGATCAGAAACCTCTGCCACTGTCGCAGAAAACTGAGCACTATCTGCAATTGCTGAAAACCCCCAGATTAATGCTACAATCACAAATAATTCAGTTGGACCATTATAGAAAAATCCAATCATGATTGCGCAAGTCCCGGAAATGCTCATAGCTAAAGCAGTTGTTAAACATCTACCAATACGATCAGCTAATAGTCCTCCAAAAATACATCCTAATGCGCCAATTACTATAACAGTAAATGTTAAAAAAGATGTGTTTTCAATACTTAAACCTGAAACTTGGGCTGCACTAGAATACGCTAAGAACCAGCCCCAAAGTGCATATATTTCCCACATATGACCAAAGTATCCAAAATTTGCTAGCATTACTGGTCGATTTTTTAGTACACTTGAAAGCTGACCCCATTTGAAACTAGCAGACTTAAATTGATATGGTCCATCCTTAAGGTTTATGAATATAGCTGCGGCTATGAAGCACGCGAGCGAAGTAGTTTTTATAACAGATTTCCAATCTAGCCCTAAATCAAAAGAATTAATGAGGTGTGGAAATGCTGATCCAATTGTTAATGCTCCAACGAGTGTTCCCATAGCCAACCCACGACACTTTATGAACCACGTACTGATATATTTCAACGCAGTTGGATATACGATTGCAAGTGAGGCACCAGTGGCTAATCGTGAAGCAATAACAATAGTAAAATTTGTATCAAACAAGATTAGTAAATTAGCTAATCCTACACAAATAGCACCCAAGGATAAAAGCCACTTTATGGGCCAAATATCGGCCAAAGCAAATAGGCTAGAGACCATTGCCCCTATTACAAAACCTCCCTGGACTGCATTTGTTAGCCAAGCTATTTGTGAGTTGTTAAGTGTTAAAGCAATACCAATTTCAGCGGCTACTGAAGTAGTAGAAAACCATGTGGATAATGTAAGTACAATTCCCAAAGCTGTCATGCTTAACGCAAGAAATTGAGATTCTTGATTTTTCATAATCTTAAATTTCTTATTTTGATAGTCACGTTGTATCCCTTTGTCTGGGGTATGAGGTACAGTTTGAATCTTTATGAATAATGTATAATTTGGAATTATAAAGTTTATTGTATTACACTTGAAGTTGCTGAAAACTTAATTCCCATGGAATAAAAATATAGCATCCATTAAAATGAATTGAAAAAAATGTTAACTTTATTTTACCCATAGAAAATTAAATGAGGTAAAGTATTTACTAAAAGGTTGAGGCCATAAATACAAAACCCTATGCCTACAAAAGCATTTAATGGGCGGTATAAGAATAAATATACTATTGCAGCTTTTTTTGAAGAAAAGAATATAGCAAAGATAGCGTGGCCACAAAATGATGCTAATGCAGAAAGTATTATAAATGCTGAAATATTTATTAAGCTTTCTGTAATTAATGGAAAAAGAGAAATCACAGTAAGCCAAGTTGTTAAAACTTTTGGGTTAGTCATCATAATCAGAAATGCTTGCCAAAAGGCTGACCTAAATGACTGATCTTTGATACTTACTATTTCATGCTTTTTTTCAAAAGATCTTTTAAAATAACGATAAGAAAAATATAAAAGTAAGATGCTACCAATAATTATGAGGCTCTGATTTGCCAGAGGAAACCGTTGAAAGAAGGCTGCAGCACCAAACAACGCAGCGGTTGCCCATAGTAATATTCCTAAGCCACACGCGGATGCACAGGCTAAACTTGTACGGTACCCAGAACCAATAGAAGTAGCTATTGTATTGAGAACGTTTGGCCCAGGGACAAATACATTAAGTAAGAAAAAACCAAGAGCAGGCAATAAAATGAGGAAATCCATAACAGCTATCTATTTCTTTTTTGGGCGAGCGCATGGTATTTCTAACATATCAAAGCCTTCAAAACATATTAGATTCTAAGTGTAACAGAAAATACTTTTCCTCAATAAGCTTTAATTCATCATGCTAACCAATATAATCATAGCTAAGGAATATAACGCTATACCACCACCAATCAAAAATGTGGCCCAGTTTTTACTTACTGTTGCAGTTGCAATCGATTTCATTTGATACATTAAATCTGGCCAAGTGTAGGAAACAAAATCACCTTGCGTAAAGACAGCTTTTATCTCTCCATTTTCATCTACAACAGGCAAGCGTCTAAAGCGTTCGTTAGACATTATTCTGAGCCAGTCGATTAAATCATCAGTTTCACGTGCTAGGCGCGGGTTTGGCGTCATAATGTCTTCTACTAGAGTTTTCTGCGGATCTAGTTCTTTTGCCACCACTTTGTTCATTATATCTCTCTCAGTAGCGACACCTATAACCTTTTGGTCATCATCAACAACAATCACCGCACCATAGCTTTTTGCCGCCATTTTGGTAACAGCATCAAATACACTAATTTTGGGGGAGCAAATTAATGGCTGTTGTTTAAGCTTATACTCAGGTCGATCCATTAAACGGTTGCCTGGTCTTACAGCCTTTTGTGTCATAATCTGTTTCCTTTAGATGTTTATTTATAAACTGATTTAGTATTTTATCTTCATATTGCAAAAAGTTGTATTATTTACACGCATTACTTTAACCAATTTATTCATAATAATATAACCATCATTAAATTGCATCCTTTAATTGTGGTTATCATTTAAAAAGATGAATGTAAGGGGCCAACAATAAATAATTGTAAATCTGCCACATTAGTTCCTGTTGCTCCAGTAAGAATCAGATCATCAGATAGCTTCAAGGCATTGTAGCTATCATTATTTTCCAAAAGTTTATTTATATCTCCTCCAGCACAACGAATTTTATCTAGTGTGAAGTGGTCCACTACGCCGCCAGCAGAATTGGTTGGGCCATCTATACCGTCTGTACCACCACTTAAGAAGCACCATGGGCGACAAAACAATCCCTCAGCTTCTATTGCAAAACGGAGTGCAAGCTCTTGATTGCGGCCACCTTTCCCATCACCTTTTATCTTCACGGTTGTTTCGCCACCAAATGCAATTGCAAACGAATCTGTTTTGTTTAGGGACTTCAAAGTGTCTATGATTTGATTAACTGCAGCTTGGACATCGCCCATTAAAGGTTTGGTTATAACAGTTGCGCCTACTGCCTTAGCCATTGCCAATACGCTATTAGAATTACTTGCTATTAGGTGAGCATTAATACTTTCTGTAGGGAGCTTTGGAATAGACGCATTTTCTAGATATAGTCGAATCCTTAATGGTAACTTTGTAAAAAGCCCTTTGTTTATCATTAAACGCCGTGCATCGGCTACTGAACCTAGGGGAGCTATACTTGGACCACTGCCTATCACACTTAAATCGTCACCCAATACATCTGAAAGAATATAGCTATGGACTTGCGCTGGTGCAGCAAACCTAAGAACACCTCCACCCTTCAAGCGTGAAATTGATTGACGGACTAAATTCATTTGATAAATATTTAAACCACTTACTAATAAGATTTTATTTAAATGTATTTTATCATGTAAGCTTATTTCATTAACTGGTGCTGGTAATAATGCGGAGGCGCCACCACTAACAAGCATTATTATAATATCAAATTTTGTAGCTTTTTCTAGGCGGGAAATAACCTCTCGCGCAGCAAAGAGACCCTTTTCACAGGGTACAGGGTGGGATGCACCCATTACTTCGCACCCTTTAACTGGAATTACATTTTCAAAATTTGTGATGGCGATCGCATTAAAATTTGAGCCTTCAGGTAATTTTTTAATAAAATAATTTGCCATTTTACAAGCCGCTTTTCCAACAGACACTATAAAATAGCATCCATTAGATTTAATTTGTGGAATTGGTTTCCTATCTAATATTCTTTTCAAGGCAACTTCTGGATCAGCAGCTGCAACCCCAACATTAAAGGCTTCCAATGCGCTTTTTCTAAGTGCAGCTGTTGCGTTGACTTTTGCCTTCTCCATTAATTAGTTGCTATCTGGTTTGCCTTTGCAACCAAAACCTCTGCTTGCCTAATGGAAGCATAATCAATTAAACGCCCATCTAATGAAACTGCACCTTTACCCTCTGATGCTGCAACTTTCATGGCTATTAAAATACGATTTGCTTTTTCTACCTCTGCGTTTGAGGGGCTCATTACAGTATTAGCAAGTGCAATTTGACTTGGATGAATAGCCCACTTGCCTTCACATCCAAGAACTGCAGCGCGTTTTGCTGCAGCAATATATCCTTCCGGGTCAGAGAAATCACCAAAGGGCCCATCAACAGGTCTCAGCCCATTGGCGCGTGCAGCAACAACCATTCTTGAAATTGCATAATGCCACATGTCACCCCAATGCACTTCTCGAGAATTATCTTCTTTGGGATCTGTTAAAACAGAATAATCTGGATTTACGCCACCAATATTTGTTGTACGTGCTCGGGTGCTTGCAGCATAATCTGCAACACCAAAATGTAAGCTCTCATTTCGCTTAGATGCGGAGGCAATTTCGTGGACGTTTTGCATACCCAAAGCAGTCTCAATAATATGTTCAAACCCGATACGTTTTTTGTATCCTTTTGCGTCCTCAATTTGTGTCACCATCATGTCAATTGCATAGACGTCTGCGGCGGAACCAACCTTGGGTATCATGATTAAATCTAGTCGCGATCCGGCTTGTTCAACAACATCAACAATATCTCGATACATGTAGTGTGTATCTAATCCGTTGATACGAATAGACATCGTTTTTGATCCCCAATCGAGGCCATTTAAGGATTCGATAATGTTTTTTCGAGCCTGTTCTTTGTCTGCCGGTGCTACCGCATCTTCCATATCTAAAAATATTACATCTGCATCAGATTTTGCAGCTTTTTCAATCATTTGAATGTTACTACCAGGTACCGCAAGTTCACTTCTATTTAGACGTGCTTGGGCCGGTTCTATTGTTTGAAAGCTCATTTATTTTTACCCCTATGAATTATTGTTTCTTATAAGGATATATTTGAAAGCAGGAAAAATAGGTCTATGTCAACATTTTTTTATGTAATTTATGAATTTAGTTTGAACGAAGTTCTGTTCCACCTTCAGGGTCGTGAAGTTCATCTAGCCGCCGTGAGTAGTAAAATGAGATGGCTTGAGAGCGATTTTTTATTCCAAGTTTTTCATAGAGATTTGATAGATGAAACTTTACAGTATTAATTGAAATTAATAGGTTATTTGCGAGTTCTTGATTGGTTGAGCCATCAGCCAAGGATCTTAAGATTACGCGCTCACGTTTTGTAAGCATAAAAAGTGGATCGGCTTGTAACTCGCGAACGTCCATAAATGGAAAAACCATTTTTCCAGCAGCAACTGTTATGGCGGTTTCTAACAACTCGTCGACTGTCTGTTCATCACTGCAGAACCCTGCCGCTCCTGCGGCCAAAGCACGCCGTGAAACATCCCGAGAATGATTTTGTGAGTATATCAAAATTTTGGGAGCTGACGGATTTTCACGTAAAACCTGAATTATTTTTTCACCTCCAAGTTGTGGTAAGCTCCAGCAAACGATGCCTAGGTCAACGGGTACACGAAGCACAGTTGATAAAAAATCTTCTGCGGTAGTCACTGTTGAGATGAGTGAAATACGTGAATCAGAAGAAAACTTTTCTGACATTGCTGATAAAATCATCGGATTCGACTCAGCTAGAACAACTTTAATTGGATCTTTTGAATTATGTGCCAATGAGCTTACTCTCTATAAATAATTAAAAAACCTACCCGTTTTAAAGGAAATATCAATAAAAATGATAAAAACAATACTAAAGTATAGGTTTATAACTACCTAATTAGCAACCCATTACGGTAAGTTAGAATGTTGTACAGTTTTGCTGAATACGCTCTTTTAGTGTCAGAAAATGATAAAAGGGTTCTTCAATGGGCAATAGTACAATTTTTTCACAACTTGAAATTCCAAATACTTTGGCAGCTGGGCCTGGTCCGGGTAAAACTGATGAACGTGTTTTAGCACGTTTCGCTAATGCTGGGATAGCGGATCACATGCATGGTGCAGTTTTGCGCGGCATGGTGGAGTGTAAATTTATGCTTCGCGACCTATTTGGGACATCTAATACACATACATTTGGTGTGGCGGGTACGGGTTGGAGTGGCTTGGACTGTATGTTCAGTGCAGTCATGCCAGGTGATACTGTTGTTGCATTTTCTAATGGAACTTTTTCTGGAATTGATGCGCTAACTTTGCGAATGAAAGCATCAACACGTGAAGAGTTGGCCTTAAACAGTTTAAATCCAAAGGCTGCAAGCGTAACAGTTATTGAAATTCCTCACGGCCAATCCGTTACAGGCGAAATTGTTGAGATGGCTCTATCTGAACATAAGCCTAAGTGGGCGTTCATGGCGCATTGGGAAACTGGATCTGGCCGTATTAATGACATTAAAGGGTTCTCAGACGCTTGCATAAAATATGATTCAATGGGGCTTGTGGACGCTGTGTCTTCACTTGGTGTAGAAGATTTTAGGGTTGATGATTACAAAGGCGTAGTTGGCTGGGCTTCATGTCCACAAAAAGGTGTTTTATGCCTTCCTCTAACATATGCACCTGTAAGCTTTACAGATCAATATATTGAGAACTTAAAAGCAAGCGGTACTTATACTTATTGCCACCACCCAATCATGGAAGCCCGTCACTGGGGTATTGTTGATGGGCAGGATGTTGAAAAGGGCGGGTATCATCGAACTCATTCAGGTTATGCGGTTGCTGCATTTCATGAGGCTTTGCGCATTACTTTGCTTCATGGCTTAACTCAACGTGCAAATGATTACATATTTCATGAACAAGCATTACGTGAAGCTGTCAGTGCTATGGGATGTGAAGTGACATCAAATATGACGAGCCTTATTGTATTAAATTTACCAGAAGCGTTAGCAGGGCGTGAAATGGAATTAGTCCAAGCTTGTCGTACAGAAAATTTTGGTATTTGGCCAACTCTTTCAGAACCAGTCCAAATTCGTATCGGAATTTTAAACCAGCTCTCACAGTCGGCAATCACTGACATCATTAATCGCTTTGTAATTGCTATGAATAAAATGGATGCAGGCGTTGATCCTGTAGAAATCAATATTGGATTGGAAAATTACTACAAACAATCAATTGCAGCAGAATAGGAGGACAAGTTTATGGATATCCACGAATACCAAGCCAAAGAAATATTAAGTGAGTTCGGTGTTAGCATTCCTGAGGGTGGTCTGGCTTATAGCCCTGAACAAGCAGCGTACCGCGCACGTGAAATGGGTGGAGATAAATGGATTGTTAAAGCTCAGGTTCATGCAGGTGGCCGTGGTAAAGCAGGTGGTGTTAAGCTTTGTATGAACGATACTGAAATTATAGAGGCGGCGTCTTCGATGTTGGGCCGAAAGTTAGTAACTCATCAAACAGGGCCAGAAGGTAAAGGGATTTATAGGCTTTATGTAGAGGCGGGCGTCCCAATTGATCGTGAAATTTATTTAGGCTTTGTTTTGGATCGTACAACTCAACGTATTATGATTGTTGCTTCCTCTCAAGGCGGTATGGAAATAGAGGAAATCTCTGCTAATGAACCAGAGTCAATTGTTCGTGCTAGTATTGACCCAGCAGTAGGATTAGTTGAATTTCAAGCACGCGAGATTGCATTTAAGCTAGGAATTGAACCTTCATTAACACAACACATGGTTCGGACATTGATGGGTTGCTTCCATGCGTTTCGTGATTTGGATGCTACAATGGTGGAGATTAATCCACTAGTTGTAACAAAAGATAATCAGATTATGGCATTAGATGCAAAAATGACATTTGACGATAATGCACTATTTCGTCATCCACGTATTTCTGAGCTTCGAGATAAAAGCCAAGAAGACCCACGCGAAAGCAATGCAGCTGACCGTGGACTTAGTTATGTTGGCTTAGATGGTAATATTGGATGTATTGTGAATGGTGCCGGGTTAGCCATGGCGACGATGGATACAATTAAGCTGTCAGGTGGAGAGCCAGCAAATTTCTTGGATATTGGTGGTGGTGCCACACCCGAACGAGTTGGAAAGGCATTTCGGCTTGTGCGTTCTGATCCAAAGGTTGAAGCTATTTTGGTTAATATTTTTGCAGGAATTAATAGATGTGACTGGGTTGCTGAGGGTGTTGTTCAAGCACTTAAGGATGACCCCATTGATATCCCAGTTATAGTTCGACTGTCAGGTACTAATGTCAAAGAAGGACAAAAAATTCTAGCAAAAAGTGGCCTGCCAATTATACGTGCGGCAACACTAAAAGAGGCTGCTGATAGATCAGTATATGCATGGAAATCAGATCAATCTGGGTCAAAAAAATTGAAGGCAATCTCATGAGTATTCTAATTGATGAAAAAACTAAAGTTATAGTTCAAGGTATTACGGGTCGTATGGCTCGATTTCATACTAAAGAAATGATTGAATACGGGACTAATGTTGTTGGTGGAGTTACGCCTGGGAAGTCTGGTGAAATAGTAGAGGGTGTTCCTGTTTTTAATACCGTCAAAGAAGCAGTTGAAGCAACTGGAGCTGAAGCCAGCCTTGTGTTTGTCCCTCCACCATTTGCTGCAGATTCTATCATGGAGGCGGCAGATGCAGGCATTAAGTATTGTGTCAGTATTACTGATGGCATTCCAGCGCAAGATATGATGCGTGTTAAGCGATACATGAAGCGTTACCGAAAAGAAAATCGCATGGTCCTGACTGGGCCAAATTGTGCAGGTACAATCTCACCTGGAAAAAGTTTCTTAGGTATAATGCCACCACACATATACAAGAAAGGCACTGTAGGAATTGTTGGCCGTTCGGGAACTCTTGGATATGAGGCGGCATCACAGCTGGCAACTCTAAATATTGGTATTTCAACATCAGTTGGCATTGGTGGTGACCCTATTAATGGATCATCATTTCGCGACATATTAGAATTATTTGAAAATGATCCTGAAACGGAAGTAATTGCATTAATTGGTGAAATTGGTGGCCCTCAAGAAGCGGAAGCAGCAGAATATATTCGTGATCACATGAGCAAACCTGTTGTTGCATATGTTGCTGGGTTGACTGCACCTAAAGGCAGAACGATGGGGCACGCCGGTGCAATTATTTCTGCTTTTGGCGAAAGCGCCAGTGAAAAAGTAGAAATTCTTTCTGCGGCGGGTGTAACTGTTGCTGAACACCCATCAATTATAGGCGAAACTATCGCTAGTTTAATGAGGGGTTAGATAGATGCCTAAACTCAAAATACTTGTGACTCGTCGATGGCCTGAAGCTGTTGAGGCTGCGTTGCATAAAAAATATGATGTAACTCTAAATACTTCAGACGGGGCTCTTTCACAGGATGATTTTAGGATTGCTTTATCAGCATACGATGCAATTTTGCCAACTGTGACAGACAAAATTGGTAGCAAAGTTTTTGACTTAAAGAAACCTCGCACTAGAATCCTTGGTAACTATGGCGTTGGTTATTCTCATATTGATATGACTTCTGCAAAGGCAGTGGGGATAGTTGTGAGTAATACTCCGGATGTTTTGTCTAATTGTACTGCTGACATTGCAATAACCTTAATGCTTATGACTGCACGCCGTGCTGGTGAAGGTGAACGAGAAGTTAGACGTGGTAATTGGACAGGTTGGCGGCCAACACATTTAGTTGGAACTCAAATGACTGGTAAAACACTGGGTATTATTGGATTTGGACGCATTGGTCGCGAAGTGGCAAAGCGTGCGCATTATGGTTTTAATATGAAAATCGTAGTTCAAAATAGGTCAAAGATTAAAAGTGAGGTTTTGATCAAGACCAATGCACGGCAACTTAATTCGATTAATGATTTATTAGATGTCTCAGATTTTATATCTATTCACTGTCCTGGTGGCGATGAAAACCGCCACCTCTTTAGTTCGAAACAATTTGAAAGGATGAAAAATAGTGCAATTCTAATAAATACAGCTCGCGGTGAAGTTGTGGATGATGATGCCTTAGTTGCTGCATTACACGAAAAAAAAATAAGAGCCGTCGGATTGGATGTTTTTAATGGTGAACCCAATATTCATGCTGGTTTAATGGATTATGAAAATGCAGTTCTGCTCCCACATTTGGGGAGTGCAACACAAGAGACTCGCGAAGCTATGGGTTTCAGAGTATTGGATAATCTTGATGATTTTTTTGGTGGTAAAGAGCCAAGGGACAGAGTCGTTTAATGGGGCCCTCTGCATTTAAAACTCCATTGAAAATGGCTGATACTGCCAACTATGTTGGTAAACCTACTAATTATAGCAGTTGGTTGCGGCATCTCTTGTGGAACCTTCTATGCGAAGTAGCAGAGCATCGTGCTCCTGGAGTTGTCCCAGTTTTAATTGGGAAAGATGAATTAAAAAAACCTAGTTATGAGTTTAAAGAAAATTTCTTGCATGCCACAAATATTTGGTTTCACCTCTTACGCATTGCAGAAGAAAATATTCTTGTACGGGCCCGGCGTACTATAGAAACTGAACAAGGTCATGGGTCTGTCAAAGGAACATTTGCAAGTACTTTTGCGCGACTCAGGGAGCGTAAGATTGATTTAACTAAAATTCCAGCAAGCGTTTATAAGACGCGAATAGCTCCTACAATCACTGCCCACCCAACCGAAGGTAAGCGTGAAACAGTTCTGGATATTCATAGGCGAATTTATAGAGCTATTGTAAATTTAGAGTCAAATCGGTGGACGCCGTTTGAACGAAAAAAGCACCTTGAGCATCTAAAAAATGAAATAGACATGCTGTGGTTAACTGGCGAATTACGCCTGCAACGCCCCACGCCTACTGAAGAAATAAATTGGGCCAATCGCTTTTTTAAAAATGCAATATTTCAAGCTCAAATTGACGTTGATGAAAAATTCAGGCGTGCACTTCTTGAAAATGACCCTGCGAGAGAAAAAGTTTTCCCAACAATTTCATTTCATTCGTGGGTTGGAGGTGACAGAGATGGTCATGCGAAAGTAACTGCTTCCGTTACAGAACAAGCAATCTTGGCTAATCGAAAAGCTGCAATTGATGCAATTAGAGATAAGTTAAGCGTAGCAATTAGATGTATCTCTGTAAGTGCATACTGTCATGATTTTGACCAAAATACATTAGTGTCACTAGCAAGTATTGTAATGAGATCTGGCCGGTTTCGTGATATAACAAAACGAAATCAAGGTGAAGTTTTCCGTAAAGCTCTGGCTGCTATGGACTTGCGACTGGAAGCTATATTAGAAAATAAAAATGGAGCGACTGCCTACGGCTCATGTTTAGAATTTACACAAGATCTAGATCTTGTGGATAATGTTTTATCTAGTGCGGGCAAAGGAATATCTAATCAATATATAAGGCCAATTCAGGCATTAGTTTCTGCATTTGGTTTCAGAACTATGACTTTAGATATCCGCCAAAATAGTGATATTACAACTGCTGTAATTTCTGATATCTGGGCGTATCTAAAGCTACCTAAAATAAAATATGGTAGCGCAGATTGGACAAATCGCATTGATCAAGAGTTGAAGTCAGCAGAAGCGATAAATCCAAGAATTGGGGATCTCACAGAAGTATCATTTGAATTACTTGAATTATTTTCTGTTATTAAAAAAAGTCGTAAAAGTGTTGACCCAAAATGCCTTGGTCCGTTCATATTATCAATGACTCGCTCAACTGATGATTTATTAGGCGTCATGCTTTTGGCCCGTTACGCAGGCCTTGCGACGGGCCCCATTGGTGCAGATGTAGTGGATCTTGAAGTCGTCCCTTTATTTGAAACAATTGATGATTTGCGCGCAGCACCTGAAATTTTAATTAATTATCTTTCTAAGCCTATCATACGCCATTCTATGAAAGAAAAAAATTCAACTCAAGAGGTCATGCTGGGCTATTCAGATTCCAATAAAGATGGTGGATTTATTTGCTCAACTTGGGAGGTTAATAAAGCGCAGAAGAAGATTATGGATGCGATGAATAAAATTGGCACCCAGGTTAATTTTTTCCATGGTAGGGGGGGGTCTGTTAGTCGTGGTGGCGCGCCAACTGGACGCGCTGTTGCAGCACAGCCTGCAGGAAGTATTGGCCAGTGTTTTCGCATAACTGAACAGGGCGAAGTTGTATCTTCTAAATTTGCTAATAAGGGAACTGCCACACACCAACTTGAGTTATTGGCATCGTCAGTCTTGTTTCACCAGATATACTCAAGCAGTGAAAATGAATTGTTAACGACACCAGATTTTGATGAAGCTATGGAAGCTTTATCTGGGGTATCTCAAGCACATTACCGTAACTTGTTAGAAACAAATGGGTTTATAAATTACTTTGAACAGGCAAGTCCAGTTAAGGAGTTGGTAAAATTAAACATAGGATCGCGCCCCCAGGCACGTTTTGGTGCTTCTACATTAGATGACTTGCGCGCAATCCCTTGGGTATTTGCTTGGTCTCAAAATCGACATTTAATTACCGGCTGGTATGGCTTTGGCACAGCAATTAAGTCATTTCGTTCTTACCGAGGGGCCGCTGGCGATAATTTATTACGCTCGATGTGGAAAGATTCTCGTATCTTCAGGTTAATAGCTGATGAAGTTGAAAAGTCGCTTCACCTTACTGACTTAGATATTGCTGAGACTTACGCGAACTTAGTTGAGGATATAAAAATACGAGACCAAATCTTTTGGAAAATAAAAGCTGAATATAAGTGCGCAATTGAAATGGTTCTTTGGCTTAGTGGTGAGGATGAAATGGCTAAACGGTTTCCCATTTTACAAACACAAAGTAAGCGTAAAGATCTGCTGTTAAGACAATCGCATGCACTTCAAGTGTCATTGCTAAAAGAACACCGTAAATCAAATATTACGAAAGAGATCTCACCATGCCTGTTGCAAAGTATGAATTGCATAGCAACAGGACTTGGTTGGACTGGATAATAGGGAAAATATATTTTGACTAATAACATTTTTTTTACACAAGATTTATCTCAAAGCGACCCTGAGTTATTTGAATCAATTGAAAATGAATTGGGCCGCCAGCGGGACGAAATTGAGTTAATTGCATCAGAAAATATTGTGTCGAAAGCAGTTATGCAGGCCCAAGGATCTGTCATGACCAATAAATATGCGGAAGGTTATCCAGGGCGCCGCTATTACGGTGGCTGCCAATATGTGGATATAGCTGAAAATCTTGCAATTGAGCGTGTCAAAAAGCTCTTCAATTGTGAATATGCTAACGTACAGCCCAATTCTGGAAGTCAGGCAAACCAAGGGGTTATGTTGGCGTTATTGCAGCCAGGAGATACAATTCTTGGTATGTCCCTGGATGCGGGGGGGCATTTGACCCATGGCGCTAAGCCTAATCAATCTGGTAAATGGTTTAATGCTGTCCAGTATGGCGTTCGTCGTGATGATAATCTCTTAGATTATGATCAGGTAGAGGCCTTGGCTACTGAACATAAACCCAAAATGATAATAGCAGGGGGGTCTGCTATTCCACGCCAAATTGATTTTAAACGCATGCGTGAGATTGCTGACAGTATTGGAGCATATCTTCACGTAGATATGGCGCACTTTGCGGGGTTAGTTGCTGCGGGTGAACACCCAAACCCTTTTCCATATGCTGATTTTGCAACCACTACGACCCACAAAACCTTACGTGGTCCCCGTGGGGGATTGATTTTGACTAATGACAAAATTTTAGCCAAAAAATTTGATTCTGCTATTTTTCCAGGTTTGCAAGGTGGACCTTTGATGCATGTAATTGCCGCCAAGGCAGTCGCGTTTGGTGAAGCTTTGCGCCCAGAATTTAAACTTTATCAAAAGCAAGTTCGTGCTAATGCCGTTGCTTTAGCTGATGAACTTATAAAAGGTGGATTAGATATTGTATCGGGTGGAACTGATACCCATCTAATGCTCGTAGATCTGAGACCAAAAGGCGTTACGGGTAACGTCGCTGACAAGGCACTTGGGCGGGCAAATATAACCTGCAATAAAAATGGGATCCCATTTGATCCTGAAAAACCAGCTGTGACCTCTGGGCTTCGGTTAGGTACGCCTGCCGGCACAACGCGTGGGTTCTGTGAAGCTGAATTTAGGGAGATTGGGAAAATGATTGTGACTGTGGTTGATGGTTTGGCGACCAATGGTGAAGAGGGTAATTGCGATATTGAAGCTATGGTGAAAGAAAAAGCAAAAGCTATTTGCTCCCGCTTTCCTCTATATTAATTTGAATGTAGGGCTTTGATGTAAATCCAGCTTTAAATTTTTTTTAAATAGAGCCAGCTTCGACCATATAGTTATTTGCCGTGCACATAGATGCATCATCTGAAGCCAAAAATAGTATCATTCGTGCTACATAAATTGGGTCAATAAGGTCTGGCAGGCACTGGCGCTTCCGGTGAGCTTCTAAAGTCTCAGGTGTAGCCCATAAATTTTTCTGCCGTTCTGTCATAATCCATCCAGGGACTACAGTATTTACGCGAATTCTGTGTTCCCCAAGATCGCGCGCCATTGCCCGAGTTAATCCATGAACAGCAGATTTAGCAGTTGCATAAGCGGGTAATCCACCGCCAGCTTCCCACCAAGAATTCGAACCTATATTTATAATAGAACCACCACCAGTTTTAATCATTCCAGGTGCAACATGTTGAATTGCAAAAAACTGGTGGCGAAGATTTGTGGATAATCTCTCGTCCCAGTATTCTGGTGTTACATTCTGCCAGTCGTGGCGATCATCGTTTGCGGCATTATTTACCAAAATATCTGCTGTACCTAATCGCTCAGTTAACTGGTCCATGGCATTTTTTAAAGCAGTAATGTTGCAGAGATCGCAAACTTCAAATTGAACATTTCCTCCTAACGTATCGGAGAGATTTTGACTTGCAGAAGTATCTAAATCCAAAAAACCTACTTTTGCGCCCTGGGCTACAAATGCAGAAACAATTTGAGCTCCAATTCCAGAAGCCCCACCAGTTACAAAAACGGTCTTTTCTTTCAAGCTGGGAAAATTTGCAAATTTCTGGGACATTTTGTTCTCGATTTTTAAAGTAAACTAGATATAAATATAAATGATATTTTTCTGATGCAAAACGATCTTTTGAGCGTTAGTTACATGAATACACAATAGCAGTATATTTATAATTGATTAACAGTTGGCTCAATGTGCTATTTGTAATGCTCACGACGTGAGCCAAAATCCCGAACTCTTTTGCGCCAAGCTTTATAAGAACCAGTTTTTAGATTAGTTCTCATAAGAGTTTTTACATCTTTTTCAGCAAGCCCATATTGGTTCTTAATATCAGAAAATGGAATATGATCTGATAGCGCCATATGAATGACGTCACTGATTTGTGCTTCTGTCAAATCCTGTGACATTAAATTCCTGGTATAAATGGCATATCAAATCCACAAGCTGTTAATGTTAATAATGTGAGTATTGTTATAAAAGTTTTCATGTGATGTCCTAACGATTCTATTATGGTTGTTATCTATTAGATTTTATTTATGTGCTATAATTAGATTATAATACTTTCTAATATTGTTTCAATACGTCACTTTATTATTCGTGTTATGTGATCTTTCGTGCTCCCAATATTTCTAATAATGCTGCACTTACAATCATTATTGTTCCTAAAGCCTCTCGGATGCCAAAAGGTTCACCAGAAATTATTGCAGCTGTAATTACTCCAACTACTATTTCACTCATTAGTAATACTCCGACACGGCCAGGTGCTAAAAGCGTTGCAGGCCAAATTGTTAAGTAGAACATTGGTATAAGATAAATAGTTAATAATAATGCATAAGGCATTGCATTAAAAACTACCTTGATATCCACTTTTGCAGCAAGTTCGGGGCCACCTACAAGAAGAATAAACCCTGAAACAAAAAGGCTACCAAATAAGAATGCCAGGACTTGTTCAGATGCTGCAATTTTTTCCATCTGATAGAGCTTCATTGAACCATAAGCCCAAAACATTCCAGAGCTGAGGGCCAACCAATCGCCTATATTTTTAGGCCAGGGAAATTTTTGACCAAGGCCTAGGACAACCAATAGTCCACATAAGCCAAGGACTAAAGCTAATACCCTAGTGACTGTTAGACGTTCGCCGAGCACTATAAGGCCAAGCAATGTTCCCCATATTGGGGTAAGATAAAACAGTAAAATGGCTCTGATTACATCAGTCATTGATAGACTTGTTGTGAAAAGGCTAAAGGCAGCTCCTGTTAATAGGCCAACAAATAATAAGGTCTGCCATTTAGATAATAGAGACTCACGATTGGTCCATATGATTGGTAGTAATACAATTAATGCTGCTAAGTAGAGAACTACACCTGCCCAGACTCCAGGTAATCCCATGTCTGCAATTACTCGAACTGGTATCCAATAAACACCCCACATTATACCACCAATTACTAAACCTATACTGGCAGTTAGTTGAATTGAATCTGTGGGAGTATTTTTAGACATTTAATTAATTACTTATAATTCATTTTTTATGATAAGAATAACTAACTCTGAGATTTAAATTTATCAATTAGTTTTATGATAATTTTGAATGTATTTTGTATTGTTAGGATACATATTTAGAGCACATATCATTTTTAATGATTTATGGTTATAATATGAATTTGAACTTAAAATTTTAGAGGCTTTGATTCGGACTTTAAAATATTTATTTAACAAAAATTACTTTCTGAAAGATTTGTGTCTTGATCTTTCAAATAATCGAAATATGTCATTAATTGAACATATATAAATGTTGAAGTGGAAAAAACATGAAATTATTTTTGATAGCAACGTCAGTCTCAATTTTACTTGCCCATAGTGCATTAGCAGGTGACGTAAAAAAAGGCGCAAAAGCATTTAAAAAGTGTGCGGCATGCCACAGTATTGATGCAGGTGGTAAAAATAAAAGTGGACCTAACCTTTACGACATCCTGAACCGTGGAATTGCTGCTAGTGAAGGTTTCAAATACAGTAAAAAATTAGCTACATTTTCAGGTGATAATCCACAGTGGACTACAGAATTAATGGATGTCTGGTTAAAAAACACTCAGGAGCTTGTTAAAGGTTCTAAGATGAGAGTGAAAGTCAAAAAAGTAGCTGACCGTGAAAACTTGATTGCTTATTTACAATCAATGGGTAATTAATTTTCGGCGCCAATCGAATATAACTAATTTTATGAAACTATGTTTCTAATATGTAATATATTGGAAACATTTTTTTATTAAATTTAAAGCCATATTTTTAATTATTATAATGACTTATATTTAAGTTGGTTAAGCAGTTTTAAAAATTTAGATAACCTTAAATACGAGTGAAATTTATTATGCTTAATATTTATTCAGTGCCTGTTGCTGCTTATTGCGCAAAACTTCGTATTGTTATGAGATATAAATCTATTTCTTTTACAGAACAGTCGCCACCAGGTGGGTATGGGTCGGATGAGTATCGCGCAATAGTCCCTTCTGGGAATTTACCTGCCATGGTCCATAATGGTTTTATGCTTTCAGATTCTGAAGCTATTGCTGAATACCTTGATGAAGAGTTCACTGAGACTCCAATGTTGCCTGAAACAGTGCGGCTTCGCGCCAAAGCTCGTGAACTCAGTAGATCGCATGATACCCGCCTTGAACCTGCTGTACGATCTATTTACCCACAAGTTAACTACTCAACCCGAAATATTGATGCCGTAAATGCAGGAGGTATAAGAATTTCGAAACACTTATCTTCACTTGCACTGCTTTTGTCTAAAAATCCATTAGATATTAATAGGTTATGGATTTGCGACTGTGGGTTTGTAGTAACCTTTGCATGGATTAAAGCTTTTGAGCAGGCTTTAGATTTACAAATTGATTGGCCAAAAGTTGTGGAAGATTATAATGAGCGATTGCTTGGGTTTAAAGTAGTGGAAGAAGAGCTCACAGCATATTTACCAGCCATGAACTCTTACCTTGAAAAAGCAAAGCCATAAGACTTGTGTCCTATGCGCTATCATTATTTAACTATAACTTAATATCAAAATGTTTTTGAACAGTTTCTAAAATTTTCCAAGTACCCTTAAAGCCTGGCTCCACAATAAACGCATCACCAGCATTTACTTCTTTTGGCTCTTCTCGATCTGGTGTAATAATAATTTTACCTTTAATCATATGCACAAACTCGTACTCAGAATAAGTAGCATGATATGTTCCCGGTGTTGCTTCCCAATAGCCTGAAATCATACTTTTATCGTTACTTGTATATAGAATCCAAGTTTTCATACTTGGATTGCCTTCAGTAACAATCCAGCCGTCCAAATCTTCAGTTATTGGTTCAATTGTGGAGATGTCCGGGTGCTTGAAAATATAAGTCATAGCAATAAAGTTCCTTTTTTGAGCCTTTTAGGGCATAATTCGTAATTTTTTATATCAATCAAAAATTATTTGAACAGAGGAATCCTTTTGTTTAAATAGTTTTTCAATAAACCTTGTTTAAATGTCATAGGCACGCTTTGGCTATACATCTTTAATATGCTTATATACCGTGGTGCGTGAGACACCTAAACGGCGAGAAACAAGGCTAACATTTCCTCCAGTTTCAAGCCAAGTTTTTTTAATCAATTTACAGCTCTCTTTGCGCACGGAGGATTGTGCGCATGCATCGCATGCAAGAACCTCTGAGCCTGATAATGTTTGGTCTGTTTGAATTGATGCATTCCGAATAATTTGGCCTTCTGTAGTTGCAACAAGCACACGCAGAACTTTCTTAAGTTGACCAATATGTCCTGGCCAATCGCGTGATCTTAGTGCATCCATTGAAGCCTTAGAAAGCTGATGTCTTGGCGAAATTTGCCGTAATAGTTCTATTGCAATTTTATCAAAATCTGTTCTCTGCTTTAAGTCAGGGAGTTGTACCTGAGCCCCAATTAAACTTTCTAAAAAAGCGGCAGACATATTTATATTTGATTGTAAATCGTGAATGGAATACTGACTAGAAAATAAAAAACCACCTATTGATTTGAATTTATCATCAAAACGGTTTTCTTGATGAGCTTCTATTAATTGAATTATTGTATGTTGTATAATTTCCGGCAAAATTTCAATATTACTTATTATTGCTACTCCACCATATGCTTGCCCTAATTTACCTAGTGGGTGACACTGTGTTTCTTGACTAAAATACCCACGCTTTTCTGTTGCACCAAACAATAGTTTTTCATAATTTTCAGTAGTCAATTGAGTGCAATCAATCTCAATATAAGCTTTCTTTTGTAGAAACCGTTTTGCAAGTTCAATAGCTGTTGCATTTTTCCCAGTCCCTCGTTTACCACTTATAAATACAGGAAGCTGATGTTTTAATGCATTTTCTGCAAAAGAAAGGTATCTCTTTAGTATCGGATCTTCTGATATGTACTCAGGAGGAGTAACTTCATAGTGGGCTTCTTTTTTTACAACTACATTTATAGTACTTTGCTCGTATTGTAGATCTTTATTTAAGCCTGATTTAATGGGTAAATGAACAATCCGCTTTGCTATATTTTTTTTAATGGACATAAATACTTCTGAACCCATTGCATCTTGAATTCTAATTATCTCATCTGAATTTAAGCGGTTAATTACAGTCGAAAATGGCACTGAAAAAATATCCCCAAAGTGCTGTTTGTTAAATAAATTTAACCCATTAAGCATAATTTTTGCATTGGTGTTTGCACCATCAATAAAGCCATGGTCATCAATTGCTAGTAATGCTGCGCTAGTCGTTGATAAATATTCATGGCGGGCGTGAAATACAAGAATTGAAGAGTCACTAAATTGATCAATAAAAAGTCTATTTTCTACATTTTTACTAGCAAGCTTTACGAGGGCTAATGTGTGTTGCTGGCGTGAAGCGGCGTCTGATGTGGCATCGATTACTCCAACTATTTCATTATTTTGACCATAAATTGGTGCTGCAAAACAAGATAAATTACCTAATTTTTTAAAGAAATGATCTTTGCCAGCGACAATCTGTGGAGCACCACTATGTAAAGCTAGGCCAAGGGCGTTTGTCCCGCGATAATCTTCAGTCCAGATAGAGCCTGGAATTACGGCTCTTCCCGCAGCGCTTTTTTTAAAATCTTCATCTAGAAAAGCGTCCAAAACGATACCACTAGTATCCGCGTAAGCTACCATAAAGTTTGTACCAGCAATCTGGTTGTACAGTAATTGCAATTCTGGCAGTACGAATTTTCTTATGCGCTCATTTTTTTGTTGAATACCATATAGCTCAACATTTGAAGTTACTGCATCGACAGGCTTGTCTGCGGGTTTCAATCCATAACTTGAGCATCGAGCCCAACTGCTTGAGATTGAGCTTTCCTGTAACCCTGCTTCCTGAGGAGCAGTGTTTTGGATAAAACCATCTTGATTAAATGCTGTTGCAAACTTGTCCATATTTATTCTGCTCCCTTAAAACAGAATAATAACACTAACTCTCTCATGCAAAGCCGGCAAGTGTTCATAAAGTGAACAGATTTTAGGTGGAAGTGATCAAATCTGAACAGTTATACAGGTTGGTGGTCGAGAAATTTGCCGACTATGATGGCCACAAGGTTTAACAATAGGTGTAGAATGAAAGCTCAAGTACTAAATAAATACGATGATGATCTGAAAGCTTCGTCGTGGGTTGATTTGCAAGATGTACCCGATCCAAAAATTGAAAAATCAAACGATGTGATTGTTCGAATTGGTGGCGCAGGCGTTTGCCGCACCGACTTACACATTATTGAAGGTGTTTGGCGAGTGGCTATGGATCCGACGGGAAATGGTTTGCTGCCAATAATAATGGGCCATGAAAATGCTGGGTGGATCGAAGAAGTGGGACCTGAAGTTGAAGGCCTTAAAAAAGGTGATCCGGTCATTATTCATCCGCACATAACTGGGGGTACTTGTTTAGCGTGTCGCAGAGGGCATGATATGCATGGTGAAAATAGTTCCTTCCCAGGTGTGAATTGTGATGGTGGATATGCTGAAGCTATTAAAACTTCAGTAAGAAATATTGTTAAACTACCACAAGCCTTAATACCAAGAGAAGTAGCCGCTTATTCAGACGCAGGTCTTACTGCGTATAGGGTAGCTAAAAAAGCATCACGCCATTTATTACCAGGTGAGAAGTGCATAATTATTGGATCTGGTGGTTTAGGCCACATTGCTATTCAAGTTTTGCGAGCTATGTGTGCCGCAGACATTATAGTTGTAGATCCATCTGATCTATCTCTTTCTTTGGCTGAATCATGTGGGGCTGATGAGCTGGTAAAGGCTGATGGAAACGAAGTTGAAAGAGTTCTTGAATTAACAAAAGGACTTGGTGCAGAAGCTGTTTTAGATTTTGTAGCTGAGCATGGCACAACTTCTAAAGGTTTGGCCATGACAAGAAATATGGGAACTTATTATGTAGTTGGCTATGGCGAAGATATTAATGTTAGTGCTTTTGAAATGGTCACAACTGAAAAAAATATTGTTGGTAATCTTGTTGGCACTTGGGCTGAACTCACTGAACTAATGGCATTGGCTGATAGGGGGAAAGTTCACCTAACCACTCAAGAATATAGCTTAGCTAATGCTAATCAAGCTCTACAAGATTTAAATAATGGGAAGATTAAGGGACGCGCAGTCCTAATTCCTTAA
>TARA_B110000211_G_scaffold233801_1_pt1 | contig 32381 bp, 29 predicted proteins | sample TARA_B110000211 | Tara Oceans TARA_B110000211 (sample SAMEA4397516) | marine metagenome | biome: Polar Biome; feature: [DCM] deep chlorophyll maximum layer (ENVO:01000326); material: water (ENVO:00002006), including particulate matter (ENVO:01000060) such as... | depth 30 m
GTAGTGAATTTAGATGGAACAATGAAAGGTTCAAATATTGAAATTATAAAATCTTTAGGCAAAGATATAAACGTTCCTTTAATTTACAAGGGTGGAGCAGCATCAATAAATGATATAAAAAAAGTTATGAACACAGAGGCAAATGTTTTTGCAAGTTCAACTCTTTTTATTATGAAAAAATTAGATGGAGGTATAGTATTTAATTATCCTTCTGAAAATGAGAAAAGAGAATATGGTATTTTGTAAAAATTGTTTAATGAATAGCAGTATAAGTGAGTTTAAAATTTTTGAAGATGGTGTATGCAATTTTTGTATCCAATGGGAACAAAATAAACATAAATATTTAAATTTTACTGATAATGAAATAAATAAGAAATTATTTTCTATAAAAAAGTTAGTACAAGAAAAATCTAAAAACTCAAACTATGATTGTGTAGTTGGTTTAAGTGGGGGTACAGATAGTAGCTTTGTAGTTTATAATGTTTGGAAATTAGGTTTAAAGCCATTGATAATTCATATGGATAATGGATGGAATTCTAAGATTTCAAATCAGAACATTAATAAAATTCTTGAGAAAACAGGATTTGATTACAAAACTCTAATATTGGATTGGAATGAATTTAAAGATTTACAAAAAGCTTTTTTATTTGCAGGAGTACCAGATATTGAGCTATTAACTGATCATGCTATATTTTCTTACATATTAAATTTTTCAATAAAAAATAAAGTTAAATGTATAATTTCAGGAGTTAATTTTGCCACTGAACACAGTGTAGTTCCTAGCTGGGGATGGAGAAAAGATGATTTTAGTCATATAAAAAAAATTCATAATAAATATGGGAGTCATAAAATTAAGACATTTCCCAAAATGTACCCATTTAAAAAATTTCTTTATGAAAAAATTCTTAAAAGAGTCTCGTATATAAATTTATTAGATCATTTAAATTATAGTAGCTCTAAAGCGAAAGAAATTTTAAAGAAAGAATTTGATTGGAGTGATTATGGTGGCAAACATCATGAGTCATTTTTTACAATGTTTTTTCAAGGGTATATTTTGCCAAAAAAATTTAAGATAGACAAAAGAATATTGCACCTTTCTTGCTTGGTACGAAATAAAGAAATTACAAGAACTAAAGCTTTAGAAATAATGGAATTGCCTAATATTGAGATTCAAAAAATCACACAGCATATTGAGTTCTTTAAAAAAAAATTATCATTGTCTGATGATGAATTTAATCAAATTATGAGTAGCAAGCCTAAGAAACACTCAGATTATGATATAAACTTTTTTGATAATTTGATATTTAAATATTCAAAAAAATTGATTAAAAAAATTATAAAATGAAGGTATTAATTATTGGTTGTGGACGAATTTTTCAAAAACATTTTGAAAGCATAAAAACTCTTGGTATTAATAAAATTAAAATTGTTGGAATTTGCGATATAGATAAAAAAAAGACAGACGCAATCACAAAAAAATTAAAAATAAAAACTTTTATAGACTACAAGCTTGCTATTAATAAAACTAAACCTGAAACAGTAATAATATTAACGCCTTCTGGCTATCATGCAGAACATATTTGTTACGCACTGAAAAATAAATCAAATGTTATAGTGGAAAAGCCCTTGTGCTTAAAAGTGTCTGATGGAGAGAAAATTTTACTTCTATCAAAAAAATATAAAAAAAGAGTATTTGTTGTTATGCAAAATAAATTTAACTTACCAGTTTTAAAACTAAGAGAGGATGTTAAAAATAAAAAATTTGGTCGTCTTCTGCATGGAAGTGTTATTGTTAGATGGATGAGAGATGAAGTTTATTATAAACAAGCAAAATGGCGTGGAACCTGGAAATATGATGGTGGTGTAATTTCAAACCAAGCTAGCCACCACTTGGATCTTTTGAGAACTATAATGGGAGATCCGATATCAGTTTATGCAAAAGGATTCAATCATTTGGCTAAAATAGAGAGTGAAGACACAGCTTTAATAATTTTTAAATTTAAAGGAAAGAAAACTGGAATTATGGAGGCTACTACCGCAATGAGGCCCAAGAATGTAGAAGGTTCTTTCAGTCTTATGGGCAACAAAGGCTCAGCAAAAATTGGTGGTTTTGCTTTAAATGAGTTTACTTATTATAATTTAGATTCTCCAATAGATAAAAAAAAATACAAAACAAACCCTGACAATGTTTATGGATATGGTCATATAAAATTTTATGAACATTTTTTAAAATCAATGAAAAGTAAAAAAAAATCTGAATTTGAATGTGTTGAAGCAATCAAAACAGTAAAATTGATTAATGCTATTTACAAATCTATAGAATTAAAAAAAGAAATATTTATGAATAGCAATATAACCTCTGAGAGACTAGGAAATTAAGTTTAAAATGAAAATTAAATTTTTAGATTTAAACTTACAAACAAAAAATTTAAATAGAACTATTATAAATTCACTGAAATATAATATAAAAAATTCACTTTTTATAAACGGCCCAGCCAACAAAAAATTTGAAAGGAATTTTTCAAAGTATTTATCAATTAAATATTGTTTAGGAGTAGCAAATGGTACAGATGCTTTAGAGATAGCAATAAAATGTTTAAATTTAGGTAATAATGCTGAAATTATAGTGCCAGCAAATACTTGGATTTCTACTGCTGAAGCAGTTCTTAATACAGGTAACAAGGTAAAATTCGTTGATTGTGATGATACCCATAACATTTGTATTAAGGATTTAAAAAATAAAATAAATAAAAATACAAGAGCTATTATGGCGGTACATTTATATGGCAATCCATCCAATATCCTAGAAATAAAAAAGATATGTCAAAAACAGTCTATAAAATTAATTGAAGACTGTGCTCAATCACATGGAGCATCAATTAATGGAAAAAAAACATCATCTTTTGGAGATATATCAACTTTTAGTTTTTTCCCCTCTAAAAACCTTGGTTGTTATGGTGACGGTGGAGCAATTGTTACTAATAATAAAAAATATTACCTTAATGCAAAAAAAATAGCTAATCATGGGGGTCTTAAAAAAAATAGCCACACAATATTAGGGAGAAATTCTAGATTAGACAATCTCCAGGCAGATATATTATCTATCAAGTTGAGTAAATTAGATAAATGGATAAGATATAGAAAAAAATTAGTAGAATGTTATAAAACAAATCTTAATCATATTAAGAATATAAATTTTATTGAGCAAAATAAAAATGTAATTCATTCAAATCATTTATTTGTTATACGTGCTGCAAAACGAAACCAATTAAAAAAATTTTTAGAAAAAAATGGGATTGAAACAGCAATTAATTATCCCAAAACACTTCCAGAGACAAAACTTTTTAAAAATAAAACAATTTATTATTGCAAAAAAATGAAAATTATAAAACAAAATAAAAAAATTTTGAGTTTACCAATGGGCGAACACTTAAAAATAAAAGACATTGAATATGTATCAAAAATTATAAAAAAATTTTATGCATGCTAAAATTTTTAAGAATATCAACAGTATATCCAAAAGTATTAAAACAATTTAATAAAGATTATCCAAATGCAAATAAATTAAGTTTTAAAAAATATAGTAAACTTTTTTTTGATCAATATTATAATCAATCTAATTTTTTAACATCAGAGTTAAAAAAATATAACTATGATTGTATGGAATTTTTAAGTAACGACAAATTAATGCAAGAAAAGTGGATAAATTATTATGGAAATAAAGACTCAGATGAAGATATTTTAATACAAATAATTAAATATTTTAAACCACAAATATTATTTTTTGATAATATTAATTTAGTAAATGATGAACTTATAAAAAAAATTAAATTACTTAATTTTATAAAATTAATTTTAGGATTTCATTGCTCTCCCATTAACAGTTCAATTAAAAAAAATATTAATAGATTAGATGCTATGGTAACATGCACACCAGGTTATAAAAAAATTTTGATTAATAAATATAAAAAAAAGACATTATTAATGCCTCACGCATTTTCCATTAAAACTAAAATTAAAAAAAAGATTAAAAGAGATATTGATGTTTCATTTATTGGCTCCTTATTTTTGGGAAGCAAACTACACAATAAAAGAATAGATTTAATTTATGATATATTGAAAAATTTTAAGAATAGTTATGTAGCCATTAACTTTTCAAAATATTTTTTTTATCAAATAATAGTTTTATTATTAATTTCATTAAAATCTTTTAACTTAGTTTTAATGTTGAAAAGATTATATAAACTAAGTTACATTTATTTATTCTCAAAAGGACCAATTTTTGGGAAAAATATGTATAAAATATTAAATAGATCTAAAATTCTTATAAATATGCACATATCAGATACTAAACATGCAGGTAATATGAGGATGTTTGAGGGTACAGGATGTGGCTGCTTCTTGATTACCGATAAGATTATGGGAAATAAAAGTTATTTTGATAATAAAGTAGAAATAATTGAGTATGATCAGATTAACAAGGTTATTAATATGTGCTTTTATTTTCTGAGCAAGAAAAATGAATTAAAAAAAATTTCAACCAATGGTAAAAAAAAAACATTTGAATGTCACAACTATGAGACAAGAGCTAAATTATTAGATAATTTTATTAGAAGTAAATTTAAGGTTTATGATTAAATTTAAAAACGACCTATTACACTTTAAAAATTTTATTCCTAATTTTATTTATTATTTTTCATCAAATTTTTTATTTCATATTTTTTCATTTTTTACTATAATTTATGCAAGTAGAAAATTAACAATTACAGATTTTGGATATTTAACAGTTGCTCAAACAATTTTTTTCTTAATTTTTTCATTTTCATTTTCAAACATATATTATTACCTTAACAAATCCTTAGTAACAAATTACATTTTGAGAAGAAAAGAATTAGGGTCTTGCTTTGCTATTACTTTTTATTTTTCAATTTTTCTATATTCCCTGTTAGCAATTGTTTTACTTTTTTTAGATATAAGTAATGATCTAAAAAAAACAATCTTAATTTTAAACTTAATTTTAATTAGTGAACCTTTCTCAATTTTTTATTCAAAACTTTTTATAAAGGGACAATTTAAAAAAATCTTTAAAATTAAAATAGCACAACTTATAATTTTCTCATTTCTTAAAATTTATTCATTATACTCTGATCCAAATTTAACTGATTTAGTATATATATATGTTTTAGAAAATATTTTTTTTTCAATCAGTGTTATGTATTATTATAGAAAAAATGGATATTATTTTACAAGACTAGATTTTGACGTAGATTATATTATTAAAATACTAAAAAAGATTATTCTATTTCCATTATTGTCATTAGCTATTTTATTATCAATGCGAATAGATTTGTTAATGATCGGTGCATATTTAGGTGTTGAACAATCTGGGTATTATTCATCAATTTCAAGATTAGTTACTGTGATTTTATTATTATCAAGTCAGCTACTTTTCTTTGTATATCCCAATATGTCTCTTTCAAAAGTTTTAGATCATACAAAGTTTATTAATCTTAATAAAAGTTTAATTTTATTTAGTTTCTTTATTGGTGCTTCATTTATGATTGGTTCATTAATATTTGGAAAATATTATCTTGGATTATTTGGTAATGAATTTGTAGATAAATACCAAACACTTCTATTATTAAGTTCAAACATTTTTTTTAGCTTAGTTGTTATTATATGGGTTAACAAAAATTATATTAATAGTAATTATTTTGTTATTTTAGCCTTTCAAAGTGGATGTATTTTTTTTAATATTATTTTTAATAATTATTTAATTCCAATATACGGTATTTATGGAGCAGCAATCTCAACAATTGTAGCTCAACTATTAATCTTTTTTTTAATAAATATTTTTAAATGGAGTGAATTTAATATTATTATTCAATCACTTTCTCCAAAATTTATTAAAAATAATGCCATCATTACATTCAGAGCTATATTTGTAAAAAAAAACCCTGACAAGAGTGAGATAAATAAACTTTGAAAAAAAAAGATATTTAAATATGAATTATTTAAACTAAAAAATTTAAATGAATTATAAATACTACTCAATATGACTAAAAAAATACTACCACCAATAACTCCAGTGCATAAATATAAGTCAATAATAAAATTGTGTGGATATGTATATAAATTAGAATTAAGAAAATTATTACCTATTAAATAATTAGGATTAACAATATTGAATATATAAAAATAAATTATTTTAAATCTAATAATTATTGAACCTAAAATTGAGTCAGTAGTAGTGTCGAAATTTTCAAAATACAAAAATGTAAATAATATTACAAAGAAACCAATCATTATTAAATATAATAATTTTTTATTTTTGATGTGTGGTATTGAAATAATTATTCCTATAATTATTGAAGTAAATAATACCAAGTATGCTTTGATTAATAATAAAATTATAAAAATAAGTATTATGTAAGACAAATTATTTTTATTTTTTTCAATAAAGTAGTTTTGAAGTGATATAATTATAAAAAGCGATAATGGCAAATTAGTAAGATGTGGATTTATAAAAAAACCTCTAAAATCTAATTTATATGCCATAATATAATTAGAAAATAAATTATCAATTTTTTTATATATTGAAAGAATTTCATTGGGCTCAATTAAAGAATACTGATAGGTAAATAATTTTATCATAAATAATATTATAAAAAATAATAAATAAATTTTTAAAATTTTGATTATAATCAAATTGAAATTCTTAATATTTATTGAAAATTTTTTAAAAGAGAGCATTACAAGAGGTAAGATAATATTAAAAATATTGATTATTAAAAATTTGTTTTTAGTAATTTCAAAAGCTATTTTTTCATATTCTATATTTTTAAGATCAGTATTTTTTTCTAGGAATGTTGATAGATTTTCTGCAAATATTAATTCTGGTCCTAAAAATTGATTATATAAGAAGACCAGATTAATCATCAACAATAATAAAACATGATAATTAAGAGTATTTTTAAGCTTTGTTAAAAGGTAAATAGTACATAGTACTAGTAATAAACGGTAAATCTTCACTAGCTCCAAATTAAAATCAGGTAAGATTGACAAGTTATAATCTTTTAATAATGCAGATATTGGAAGACCAACTAAAATAAAAATTAAGTAAAAGTTGTTATTTATTCTAAATCTATAATTCATTCATTGTGAGTAATATCGATATTAACTAGTTATGATATATATTTATATTAATATAGAATTAAGGACAATCATGAAAAGAATAATTTTAATAGGTAATAAAAGTTTCATACAGCAAAATCTTTTTATATATTTTAAATCAAAAAGTATGAAGGTTCTTAAAGTTAAATTTGATAAGATAAGTCAACTTAAATTTTTTAATCATGATATTGTTATAAATTGTAGCAATAATGAAAATTTTTTTAAAAAAAAATATGAAAAAAAAAATGATAGAAATCTTACTATTGCAAATTATATTAAAAAATTAGATTTAACATTTTTAATTTTAAGTACAAGAATGGTTTATAAACCAAAATTTAGAATAAAAGAAAATTCAAAATTATTACCAATCAATATATATGGAAAAAACAGTCTTCTTTCTGAAATTAATTGTAAAAATATTTTAAGTAATAAGTTAGTTACATTAAGACTATCAAATATTATTGGTTATGAGGTTAGAAAAAAAAGACAATCCATGATGAGTATGCTTATAACTGGCATTAAAAAAAATAACGTAATTTTAGACAATAATTATAAGAAAGATATTTTACCCATCAAATATTTATGTATAATAATTTTAAAAATTATTCAGTCAAACTACAAAGGTATTATCAACGTTGGGTCAGGTGTATCTTTAAGGTTAATTGAGATATTTAAGTATATTGACTTAAATAAAAAATCTAAAGTAATTTTAAAAGAAAATATTAAAAATCATGACGATAATTTTAGTTATGAAACAAAAAAATTAGACAATATAATTAAATTTAAGATAACAAAAAAAAATATTTTAGAAGAATTAAAAAAAATTGGAAAAAAAATATGAAAAAAATATTTATATCAGGTGCCGCAGGCTTTATTGGATCACATTTAGCTGAATTTTTACATGACAAATATTCTAATTATAAATTCATTCTCTACGACAAGGTTACATATGCAGGAAATAAGAAATTTTTAAGTAGTATAATTAGATCAAAAAGAGTTAATTTTTTTAAAAAAGATTTAATTGATTTTAAATCATTAAATTTATGTTTGAAAAGTATTGATATAGCGATTAATGTTGCTGCAGAAAGTCATGTAGACAATTCTTTTGGAAATTCACTATTATTTACTAAAACAAATACATTGGGAACACATTCATTTTTAGAAGCTTGCAGAATGAATAAGGTAAAAAAAATAATACATGTCAGCACTGATGAGGTTTATGGTGAAAACAAAGGAATATCATTTAAAGAAAATAAATTCTTAAATCCAACTAATCCATACTCTGCATCAAAAGCTGGAGCTGATATGATTGTTAACTCCTACATACATTCATATAAAATGCCCATTATAACTGTACGTGCAAATAATATTTTTGGTACCAGACAGTTTCCAGAGAAATTAATACCAAAAACTATTGTAAATTTCTTAAAAAATAAAAAAATGACAATACATGGTAATGGAAATTTCTTTCGACACTATCTTGCAGTAGAAGATTTTTGTAGTGCAATAAATGTTTTATTAAGTAAGGGAAAGCCACAAAACATTTATAATATTGGTTCAGATCATTGTTATAAAATTACAAATATAATAAAAAAAATATCAAAAATCCTCAACAAGAAATACAAAAATAATATTACATTTGTAAATGATAGACCGTTTAATGATAAAGTTTATAAAATAAATTGTAATAAGTTAAAAAAATTAAATTGGAGACCTAAACATAAATTGGATAATTCACTAATAGACTTGTGTGATTGGTATAAAAAAAATATTAATTTATTTAAATAGATGAAGATTGTTTTTTTTGCTTTTAGTGACAATATAGGTGGAGCATGTAAAGCAGCTTTTTCAATTTTTTCTAATATTAATAAAAAAATTGATAAATCATATGTTTGTATTGAAAAAAAAAATAAGGCTTCTATCAAAACTGTAAATACAATCCATATATATTATTTATATATATTGAGATTACTTGAAAAAATAATAATTTTTTTTTATAAAAATAATTTTCACCAATCTTTAAATTTGTTTCCAAGTGGTAGTCTTAAAAAAATAAAAAACATTCATTATGATATTTTAAATTTACATTGGATTAATAGATCAAGCCTATCAATTTTTGAAATACTAAAACTAAAAAAAAAACTAGTAATATCCCTCCATGACATGTGGTTTTTTAATGGAAGTGTGCATTATTCTAATTCCAGTACTAAAAAAAATTTATTAGAAAACTATATATTGAAACTAAAGAAAAAAATTTATGAAAAAAAAAATTGTTATTATGTAGCACATTCGGAATGGATGATGCAAAAACTTGTAAGTAAATTTGGTTTAAAGAAAAAAAAAATTTTTTTAAATAAGTTTTATCCAATTAATTTTAAAATATTCAAACCAAGAAATAAAATTGATTTAAGAAAGAAACATAATTTGCCTTTACAAAAAAAAATAATTCTCTTTTCATCTTCCGACATTAAAGATGAAAGGAAAGGCATTAAATATTTTATTAAAATTGCTAATCATTTTAAAAATGATGCTAATTTTTATTTTGTTACTCTTGGAGACTCTAAGAATATTAATTTATTAATTAAAAATAAAAATTATTCTCATATTGAATTTTTAAGTCATAACAAATCAGCAGAAATTTATTCTCTATCAGATATTTATGTCTGTACATCAATAATTGATAATTTACCACTAACCATACTTGAATCAATGTCATCTGGTTTGCCTGTTATTACATTTGATAATGGTGGCTCAAAAGAAGTTGTGATAGACAATGGCTACATTGTTAAGAATCGTGATTATCAGGAAATAATTAAGATCCTTAGCAACTTAAAAACAAAACAAGTTCAAAGACTGTCTAAAAAATCAAGAATGTTTGCATTGAATAACTTCAATCCAAGCAAAATTGCCAATAATTATATAAAAATCTTTCAAAATATTAATAAATACTAAAGCTATTATGTTGTTAAGTATTATCACTCCAACTTATAACTCTGAAAAGTCTATAGATGATTGTTTAAATTCTGTAAGTAGTTGTAAGCTTGACAGTTATGAGCACATCATAATTGATAATATATCAAAAGATAATACATTAAAGATCATTAACAACTTTCAATCAAAAAAAATTAAGGTTTTGTCAAAAAAAGATAAAGGTATTTATAACGCAATGAATATTGGTGCAAAATTAGCACGTGGAAAGTATATTATGTTCTTAAACTCAGATGATATAATTATTAATAACAAATTCTTTAAAACCTTTAAAAAAATTGTTTCTGATAAAAATATTGATATTTTATATTCAAATATAATCTATCAAAAAAATTTTTTTAAAATTACAAGAAAATATTTTCCCGGAAAATTCATATACAAAAAAATCTTAGATGGATGGCACCCACCACACACAGGATTGATAGTAAAACGTAATTTTTTTTTAAAATTTATGTATGATGAACAATTTCACATTGCAAGTGATTATGATTTTTTTATTAAAGTTTTTAAACTAAAAAAAATAAAAGTTTTTTATTATAATAAAATAAATTTTCTTATGGGTTTAGGTGGAAAAAGTGATGGTTTTTTTGGTTTAATAAAAGGAAATTACGAATGCTATAAATCTTTAAAAAAAAATAAATATAAAAAGCCTGCATTAATAATAATTAAAAAAATTTTTTTTAAAATTACACAATTTTACGATTAATTTAAATTATTGCTATTAATTGTAGTTTTAACTATTTCGTATTTATTTTTTTTGCTGGATTGCCAGCATAGTTTCCTGCAACATTTATATTTTTTGTTACTACTGACCCGGCACCAATTACTGTTTTTGCACATATTTTTACTGGTAAAATGGTTGAGTTACTGCCAATGGAAACATTATTTCCAATTAGTGTTTTTTTCCATTTTTTTTTATCACCGTTTGCAGGCTTCCCATCTGAAAACGTGTCATTTATAAATACTACACCATGACCAATAAAACAATTTTTTCCAATTGTAACTTTTTCACAAATAAAAGTATGTGATTGAATTTTACAATTATCATTAATTTTGACATTTTTTTGTATTTCGGTAAATGGTCCAATTATTATGTTATCACCAAATTCAGAGCCATAAATATTTACAGGATGAATTACTTTAAAATTTTTTCCATGTTTGATATTTTTTATTTTTGCAGTGTATTTCATAAATTAGTGTTATTTTTTTTATTATCTTCTAATTGAATGATTAATATAGTGTATAAAATAATGGTAAAGACAATTATTGCTACTTTATTTAGACTTAAACTATTTAAAAGTATTGGAAAAATAATAATTGATTGAAGAATAATCAAAGATTGCATGTTTGTAAATTTTAGACATAGTAAATGATGCAAGTGTTGACGGTCTGACTTAAGTGGATTTTTTTTTTGTAAAACTCTTTTAAAAAATAATCTAATTAAATCAACACCTGGAATCATCATATATATAAAAATTTCATCAGTATAAGTAATTAAACCTAAATTATAAGTTTTTATAAAAGAATAGCTGATGATAAAAGCTAAAACTAATGCTCCACTATCACCTAAAAAAGTAATATTTTTATAATTTAAATATGAATAACCTAATAATGTAATCAACATAACGTCGATTAAAATTGAATTTGTAAGAAATATTAAAAGAGAAAAAAATATTATAATTGAATATATGCTAGATTGAAGATTAATTCCATCAAACATATTAAAGGCATTTAAAAAAACTAAAAAACAAAAACAAGTAAATAATAAACTAAATGGCTCTATATTGAATGTATCTTTATTGAATGAAAATCTTATTTCTTTGATGGCTAAATTTTCATCAAGATTTAAAATAACAATTATTACAATTGTTAATAATATAAATTTTAAATTTGGAGATAAATCATATTTGTCATCTAGGTAGCCAATTATAAAAATTAATCCAATTGCTAAAAAAAAAAGATAGGCATCTGTTGTATTGTCAAATATCAACTCTTTTAAAAAATATTCTTGATTAGTCAAAATTATTATTGAATATATCAAAATATTTATAAAAATAATAATTCCACCTGCTAATGGTACTGGTTTTGGGTGAAACTTTCTTACATTGTCTGGCTTATCAATTATGTAGTGAAAAATTTTTATTTTATTGAAATATTTTATTAAAAATAAATTAGTTACAATGATAAGACTTAAAATTAATGTTAAATTATTCATGACTTAATATTTTCACTTACATTAATTTGATTTTTAAAAAATAACCAAAAGCCTATGGAGTAGTAAAGCATTATGCTTATCCAATTATTAAAAATACTTCCTGCTGGAATTAATGGCAATATATTTAAAAATATTGCAATATTTATGTAAAAATTTGTATAAATATTTTTGTTTTTCTGTTTGTTAAATAATATTTTTATATTTGATAAAGATATTATTAAAAAAAAATAGGAAACCATCAAGAAACCAATAATTCCAATATCTGATAGTAATTGTAAATATGTGTTATGTGGATGTGTTGAGCATATTAGTTTATTATTTCGTTCATTAATTATGTTTTTATATTTTTCTTTTTTCGATAAGTGAGAACATTCTTGGTAAAAAGTTTTTACACCCGATCCTAATAAAAAATTATTTTTGAATATTATAAGGCTAGTATAGGAAAGGTTTTCATGCTCTTCTGAATAATATCTTATAATTTTATTTTCAGATTCTATTTTGGCTAATGAGTTGTGTGTACCGTTTTTATCTTTAGTATTATTAGTTAATTGTTCAATAGAAAAATACACATATTTATTTTTTAAATCTTCATTAAATGAAAAAAGTGTTATTATAAAAGCAATAAATAACAGAAGATATCTTATTTTCTGTTTACTTATGATAATGAAATGAAACATGATTATAAAATAAAGCAAAAGAGCAGTTCTCTCAGATGCAAAAAAAATTGCAATACCTGAAGAAATTAAAATCAATATATTAATTGAAAAACTTTTTTTTCCTTTAACAAAATAAATTAACGAAAGCATTAGTGGAATAAATCTAACAAGATAACTACCTAATTTTTTTTCTTCATTAAAAAAACTAGTTACAAATGCTAAGTCGCCTAAAATATCTTGTTGTTTGTATCCAAATAAATTATATCCAAATATTTTTTGAATAAAAGCATCAGTTATTACTAAACTAAGTGTTATTAAAATAGAATTGTAAAAAAATTTTATGAGAAAGTCGTGCTTTGTTAATAAATAAAATATTGATAATGAAACAAGGAAATATCTAAAATAAAAAAAGGATGCTAAAAAAGAGTCTTTAAAATAATTACTAAAAATCAAGCTAATTAATATGATTAAATATAAAAACAAAAAAAAAATAATTTCTTTTTTTATACTTTTAAATATTTTATTATTTTTATTTTTAATGATAATATAGATTAAAATCAAACCTGAGATTGATCCAAAAAAATCTGCCATAAATATGCTAGTTGCCAAGAAAAAAGGAATAGATAGAATTAGTAAAAGTAAAACTTTATCTACAACGTCAATCTTTTGATTAAAATAATTAAAATTAGAACTCATGTAATGTTTGATAGCATTAAATTTAAAAGCATTCTATAGTAGTCAAATACCTTAATTTATAAAATTAATATTACAGGTTAATTATAAATTGTTTTTTTCTTAAAAAACAATATTATAAAGTCTTGTTTTTTCGTTAAATTAATCATTAATAGTTAAAAAAATATGAAAATTTTTATCACAGGTATTGCTGGTTTTTTAGGTGCAAATTTAGCAGATCATTTTCTTAAATTAGGTCATGAGGTTCACGGATGTGATAATTTAATTGGTGGAGATTTGAAAAATCTTAAGAATCTAAATGTTATTTTTTCAAAAGGTGACTGTAGTGATATAGAATTTATGAAATCAGTTATTGTTGAAAATACTGATTGTGTAATTCATGCTGCTGCTTACGCACACGAAGGTCTTTCTGTTTTTGCTCCATATTTAATAGCATCAAATATTTTTTCAGCATCTGTTTCTGTTTTTTCAGCATCTATTATAAAAAAAGTAAAAAGAGTAGTTTTTTGTTCATCAATGGCTAGATATGGTGATTTGCAAAAAGAATTTGAAGAAACTGATGTACCCAAACCTGAAGATCCATATGGGATTGCAAAATTAGCTGCAGAGGATGTTTTGAAATGTTTAAGTGAGACTCATGGTATTGAATACAATATTGCCGTACCACATAATATAATTGGTAGAAAACAAAAATACCATGACCCTTATAGAAATGTAGCTGCAATAATGATTAATAGAATTTTACAAAACAAACAGCCAGTAATCTATGGAGATGGCGAACAAAAAAGAAGTTTTTCAGATGTAAGGGATTGCATTTTTTGTTTAGATAAAATGGTTACAGATAAAAAAATTAATAAAGAAACTTTCAATATTGGGCCGGGTAAAGAAAATTATATTACAATAAATAAACTTTCTGAATTAATTTCGAATAAACTTCAATTTAATATGCCACCTATTTATGTAAAAGAAAGGCCACGAGAAGTAAAATTTCCAGTGTGCTCACCAAAAAAAGCAGAAAAAATTTTGGGATATAAAACTAATTATAGCGTAGAAGACACACTATCAGATATGATAGAGGATATTAAACAAAGAGGTCCTTTAGAATTTGATTATAATTATGAAGTAGAAATAATTAACAGTCAAACTCCAAAAACATGGACAAATAAATTAATTTAGATATTTTAATTAATTAGAATAATAAAAAAATCGTAACTAAAATTATATAAAAATAATATATGAAAAAAATAGCTTTAATTTTTGGTATAACAGGACAAGATGGAGCATATTTGGCAAAACTTTTATTGAAAAAAAATTATGTAGTCCATGGGGTTAAAAGACGAAGCTCATCTTTAAACACCAAAAGAATTGATGACATTTATTTAGATTTTCATAAAAAAACAAATTTTTTTTTACATTATGGAGATCTAACTGATTCTTTATCTGTTCTTAAAATTATTCAAAAAACAAAACCTAATGAAATTTATAATTTAGGGGCACAATCTCATGTTGGAGTTTCTTTTGAGGTTCCAGAGTATACAGCAAACGTTGATGGTATAGGTACTTTAAGAATCCTTGATGCTATACTAACTTTAGGATTTCAAAAAAAAATAAAATTTTATCAAGCAGGTACTTCAGAGATGTTTGGTGCATCGAAACCACCTCAAAATGAAAAAACAAATTTTTATCCAAGAAGCCCATATGGGGCAGCTAAAGTCTATGCTCATTGGGTCACTACTAATTATAGAGAGGCATATGATATTTATGCGTGTAATGGAATTTTATTTAATCACGAAAGTCCACTTAGAGGTGAAACCTTTGTAACAAAAAAAATTGTTTCAGCATTGTGCAAAATAAAAATTCATAAAGAAGGAAGACTCTATCTTGGAAATCTTTATGCTAAAAGGGATTGGGGTCATGCGAAAGATTATGTTTTAGCAATGTGGAAAATGCTACAACAAAAAAAACCAAAAGATTATGTTATTTCATCAGGAAAACAATTTAGCGTTAAGTTTTTTGTAAATTTAGTATGCAAAGAACTTGGGATGAAAATATTTTGGACTGGAAAGGGTATTTCTGAAAAAGCTTATTTAGATAATAAAATAATTTTGTCCATTGATAAAAAATATTTTAGACCAACTGAAGTAGAATCACTGTTAGGTGATTCAAAAAAAGCTAGAAAAGAATTAAATTGGAAGCCACAATATGATATTTACTCTTTAGCCAAAGAAATGGTATCAAAAGAAATACAAGAGTTAAATGTTAAAAAAAAATAGAATATTTGTAACGGGTCATAAAGGGTTAGTTGGATCAGCATTACTAAGAAGATTAGATCACAATGGTTATAAAAGAATTATAACTGTAGATAAAAAAGATTTAGATTTAAGAGATCAAAAAAAAGTATTGAATTTTTTTAAGAAAAAAAAAATAGATGCTGTAATAAATGCTGCAGGTACAGTTGGTGGTATTTATGCAAACAACAGATATAAAGCTGATTTCATATATGATAATTTAATGATACAGGCTAATATTATACAAGGATGTTATAAAAATAAAATTAAACAATTAATTTTTTTAGGATCTAGCTGCATATACCCTAGAAATAGCAAACAACCGATCAAAGAAAAATATCTATTAAAAAGCGAGCTTGAAAAAACAAACGAACCTTATGCCATTGCTAAAATTGCTGGCATCAAACTTTGTGAAAGTTACAATTTTCAATATAAAATGAATTATAAATGTTTAATGCCCTGCAATTTATATGGTCCGAACGATAGTTATGATTTAAATAATTCACATTTTTTTCCTGCATTAATTTCAAAATGTATCACGGCTAAGAAAAAAAATAAAAAAACAATAACATTATGGGGAAGTGGAAAACCCAAAAGAGAATTAATGTATGTTGATGATTTAGCAGATGCGTGTATTTATTTTCTAAATAAAAAGACTAAAGAAAGTTTAATAAATATTGGCACTGGAGTTGATATGAGTATTTTAAATTACGCAAAATTTATTTTAAAGAAATTGAATCTAAACTGTAAAATTATTTTAGATAAAACTAAGCCAGATGGCACACCAAGAAAAATTATTGATAATTCTATTGCCTTAACATATGGGTGGAAGCCTAAAGTTTCCTTAGAAGAAGGTTTTCAAATAACACTCAAAGATTATTTATCAAAATAAAACCTAAGATAAAATTTTTCAATATTAACTGCTGTAGTTTGGACGAGAGTTTAAAATAGGTTTTTCAAAATAATGATATAGCAAAGTAGATAATATAATTTGAAAGAAAATGAATAGACCTAATAATAAACTAAAAGATAAAAAATTAAGTGTAGATATTATATAAATCAACATTAAGTGAAAAAGATAAATAGAATAAGATATTTTACCCAAGTACAAATTGAAGTTTATAAAAGATGTATTTGTTATATATTTATCAAAAATGTAACAAAGAAATACTATGCTTGACCCCCATAAAGCGACAGTATAATGAAAAATTACTTTAAATAAATGTGGATTATCAGAAATATTCATTTCAAAAATTTTAAAAACAAATATAGACAATATTAAAAAAAATAAGATCAATATCATGTTATTAATTTTTTTAAGAATAATTTTATCTTTAACAAAGAATAAAATAAAACCAAAAGCAATAGAATCAAGCCTAAATATAACAATACGTCTAACATTAGATCCCCACTCACTATAATCAGAATAAAAAAAACGTATTAAAAAAATAATTAAAATAAAAAAAATAGTAACTAAAACTACATGATCAGCTTTATTTAAATTAAATATTCTAAAAGAAATTAATAAAAATAAAGGAAATATAATATAAAACCATTCTTCAACTGATAAACTCCATGCAATAGAGAAAAAATCTACATTCAACGAATTATTAAAAAAATTTTGAACGAAAAAAAAATATTTAAAGAAATCAAAAGTAAATAGATTGCCTAGTAAAATTGATGTGAGAATTAAACTTAATAAGTAAAGTGGAATGGTACGATACCATCTTCTAATTAAAAAAATTTTATAGTTTATTAAATTTTTAGTTTTTATTGTTTTTAAGATTTGTGGAGCTAAAACGAAACCGCTAATTATAAAAAAAATTTCTACAGACATAGATGAAATTATTTCTAAATTAACATTAAGACCTTTTTGAACTATTATTAAATGAGTAATGGCGACCGTAAATGCTGCAATAAACCGTAGCTGGTCTATAAAAGAGTATCTTATTTTATGCACTGCAATTATAAAAAATTATAGTTGAATATATCACCACTAATATATTTTGCTACAAATAACGAAAATAGAAACAGTAATAATAAGATCAATAGTCTTATAATATTTTTTTTATCAAATTTCATTTAATGTAATCATAGATTATTTTAGATAAATAATCATGACCTTTTTTATTTAAATGACCATTATTAAAATATAATTCATGATATTTTTTTTTTTTTAATATGCTGTATAAATTGAATTTTTCAACATTATTAAAACTCAAACTATTCAGCACACTAATTTTATTTATTGAATTAGATAATTCCTCTAATGTTGGCAGTATAAATAAACTCACTTTTTTATTCTTAGAAATTTCATTAATAATTCTAATTAAATTCTGGTTTTGATTATAATTTTTTTTATCTGAGTCTATTTTTTTATTAAAGGACGTTGAATGATATCTATCCATAATTTTGAATTTAAATAAAAAATGATTTATGATCTCAAAAATGCCTCTTAAAAATATATAATCATAATCTTCATAGAAAGGAAAATTATGAAAATTAGATTTCCCAGCATTCATATTACTGCTTACAAAAATAATTATATGATCGTATAAATTTTTATCTGTATTTTTTATTCTAAAATATAGATTATCAATTAAATAACCATTTACACCCAGGTTTCCGCATAAGGCTTTAGGTATGTGAGTGGTACAAAGTTTTTCAGAAAACAGATTTTCATTGTCAATATATGAGCCTCCAAAAGTTGTACTATCACCAAAAAAAATTATTTTATATTTATCTTGATAATTAGACCAACTTAATGAAGTTCTCATACCATAATTATTAATAATTACTTTAGATTTTTTGTATCTAGTTAAATTTTGATTATATTTAGGAAAATAATTTTCAGTATTATTTGTATACAAGATCGGGTTTCCAAAACCAATTACCCTTAATGCAACCTCAGACAAAAAAAATAGCAAAAATATATATTTTATAAATTTCATAAATTTTTTGATCAGAAATTTTCTACATTAATTTGTATCTTATAAATTATATATTCCTCATTTTGAAATTCTTTATAAGAGATGATTTCAAGAATATTTTCTTGTGAGTTTGTGTTTGCTGAATGATTTGAGTTTAATTCATTAATTTTATTTTTAAGGATATTAATATTGTTATTATTGATTAATATAAATATATTTTTTGGCTTTTGAAAATTTAAATAATGAGTTGCAAAAAATGTTTTTTGATTTATTTCGTCTATGCTTAATTTATAAACATTGATATCAATTAATTCATAGTTAAGAATAGGGTGAAAATAGGGGTCATTATCTTTGAGAGTGTTAATCAAATAAGAGTATTTGTTTAAATCTTTACTAGCTTTTTTAGCAAAATTATCGATGTCTTCACGTTGTGCATATTTAGAAGACCAAAATTGATCTTGGACAATAAAATTTTTATTAAAAATGGGCCTTAATGAATTTGGTGTGGAAATACAAATTGTTATTGTTAAAAGAATCAAAAGTTTACTAAAGCTTAAATTATTTTTAGAAATAAATAGTGTTAATAAATATATGATAATTCCCAAAATAAAAACACCAAGATGCCTCTCCCAAGATACCTCAACTGTTAAATCTTTATTTAATAAGTTATGTGTAATACCCCAAATAAGCGAAGTGATAAATAATGAAATTAAAAAAATTATAGATAAAAGAAGGAAGAAGACTAACGACTTTTTTTTATTGATATTAATTAATTTAGTAAGAATTAAAAACATTAAAATCCATATAAAAAAATTTAATGGTATTTGAATTAAATTAAAATTAATATTTAATTTATTTAATATTTTATTAGGTATTAAAAATGTTTCAGTATGATAAATAGCACTTTTGGATATTTGTTTAAAACTTGTTGTAATAAAATCATTGGAAAAAATAATAGAAGTTAAGTTTTGTATTGGAATATTAGTAAGTCGATTTTTGGCAGAATAATTAAGTTTATGAACCGACTTCATTGATTCAGAATAATTTATTTGGTCATATTTAAGATTCTTAAAATAAATAAATTCAACTAGAATTGAAAATAATAAAACTGATATGTAGAATATTATAGTTTTATAATCCTTCTTAAAAAATGCATAAATAATAAAAATAAGAGTTAATCCATAAAAAATTATTTGAGTACTATTTTTTAAGAAACACAAAAAAATCATGGATGTAAAAATAATTATATACCGTTTATTTTCTTTTTCAGATGTTTGATTAATAATTATCAAAGCTGTCAACAATCCTGCAGTCGTCTCCAAATAGATCTTATCTAGGCCAGGTGATAGAGCAAAGCATAAAAAATAAATGATAAAAAAAAATGCAATTTTTTTTTTAACACCCACTACATATTCTAAAATATTTAGAATGATAACTACATTAAAAGTAATTTGAGAAACATAAATTAGTTGTTCTCTAAATTCTGAGTATCCACTTTTTAAAAAAAAATAGTTATAATAAGCCATTATATTAATTTTTGAAGGTGACCCTTTATATGCAATATTGGCTATATGATTTGCAATTTCATTTTCAAAAAAAATTAGTTTTGAAATAATTCCGTATTCACTAAATTCATCATATTTATAAAAAAACAAATTAGATGAATATAAAATTATTATAAGATAAATTGGTATTAATTTTAGAATAATTTCTTTTAAAAACTTTGTACTTCCATTTTTTGTAGGCAAAATAATAGCTGCAATTAATGTTAAAAAAAATATTAAATAAATACCATTTATTAAACTAACAAAGTTACCAATAAAAAAGATTACAAATGTAATAGTTATGGAAGATATTAGAAACGAATTGATCAGAGTTAAGCTGCTATTTTTACTCAGAAAAATACTAAAAATTGATAAAATGATAAATGGTGCAAAAAAACTTAATATCATTTTTTAGATTTAAATTTTAAAAACAAATATATTTGAGATATAAAAAATAAAGCGACCAAATGTCTAGATAATACCCACCCAATTATATAAGGCGGCATAGATAAACAAAAAATTAATAAAAAATATATCTCTAGTTTATAATTTCCTGACTTTAAGTTTTTTAAAAAAAAATATACAGCTACAAATAATGATATTAATAGTAGTATTTTATTTATTATTAAAGAATATATAATTTTTTTTTCTGGCCTTTCCTCTTTTTTATAAACCTGCCCATCTTCATAGATATTAAAAAAAATAGTATTAACCTTTAATATTGCATCTTCGAATAATATTTTTTTATTTAATGCAAGATATTGTAAATTTAAATTTTTATAATAATTATAATAATCCCATTCGTTATTTATTATTATTGAGTCACACCTAGGGTCATTTGTTTTTTGATCAGCACAATGACCCACATTAAAAAGTTTGATATAATCAACAGAGGTTAAAGGGTAGAATTCTCGAAAATCTTTATTAAATGATATCGCCATTGCATGTGTGTTTGTTGACAATAAACTTGGTCCGATTGGAAACTTCCCAGTTTTTATAAATCCAAAAGTTCCCCACGAAATCATGGAAACCAACACAAAAAGTAAAGGTGAAATTTTTCTTTCATAAAAAAGTATAAAAAAAGATAAGCCAAAACTCAAAAAAAACATATTAGATTTTGTTAAATATAAAATAAATAATATTAAACCAATATAAAAATATTTTTTTTTAATATTCGATACAATTATTATAAACAAAGCAGGCAAGAGGATAGAGACTATGTAATCAGCATAAACAAAATTTGTAATTATTTTTAAATTAAACGGATTATAAAAAAATATAGCTAAAAGCAGTAAAAATGATTTTAATTTATAGCCTTTTTCTTTTGCAAAGGAAAAACATATTAAAAAAATTATAGAAAAAAAAATGATATTTTTAATTATAATAATATTCAATAGTTTGCTGGAAAACAAATTTATAAGATAAATAATAAATGGAAATACTGGAAGTCTAGTTAAATAAAAATTTATATTGGATATTTTTGAAAAATATTCGTTATTTTTAATAATATTTTCAATTAATTTACCATATTCAAAAGGTAAATTTTTATAAATTAGATCACCATTAATATCTATTAACCCAGGGTATATGATTATAAATTTTTCATAAAATAAAAATGATAAGAGTAAAACAAACAACAAAAAAAGTGTATATAAGTAGACTAAATTAATTTTTCTAAAATTAGCTAATTTTGTACTTAACATATTATTTGATAGATTTTAGGTTACTTTTATTTATTATAAACTTAAATTAATATTTTCAAATTTATGCAATTAGTAATACTAGCTGGTGGAAAAGGAAGTAGAATTTCAGAGGAAACAACTTTTAGGCCAAAACCGCTAGTTGAAATTGGGAGTATGCCAATAATATGGCATATTATGAAATACTATTCCTGCTTTGGAGTAAAAGATTTTGTTATTTGCTGTGGCTATAAAGGATATTTATTAAAAGAGTTTTTCGCTAATTATTTATTACACTCCTCGGATGTTTCTATAAATACCTCTAATCAAAAAATTGTTATTTTAAAAAAGCAAACTGAGAATTGGAATATTAAATTAATAGATACAGGAGAAGAGTCAAATACAGCAGGTAGAATTTTAAAAATTCAAGATCACGTAAGAGATAATTTTTTCTTAACCTACGGTGATGGATTGAGCAATGTTAATATTAATGAATTAAATAATTTACACAAAAAAAATAATAAGATTGGAACATTAACTGCTGTTCAGCCATCTGGGAGATTTGGTTCGTTAAAAATATCAAATAAAAGCAACCTAGTAGAAAATTTTATTGAAAAACCAGATGGAGATGGTGGTTGGATCAATGGCGGATTTTTTGTTTTTAATAAAAAAATATTTAAGTTTATTAAAAATGATCAATCAGTATTAGAAACTGATGTATTGCCGTTAATTTCTGAAAAAAAACAAATTTCTGCTTATAAGCATAGGAAATTTTGGTATGCTATGGATACCTTAAGAGACAAAATTTATTTACAAGATCTTTGGGATTCTAATAAGGCTCCATGGAAAATTTGGAAATAAAATAAGTTAATGAATAAAAAATTCTGGAAAAATAAAAAAGTATTAATTACAGGTCATACAGGTTTTAAAGGAAGTTGGCTTTCATTATGGTTAAAAATTTTAGGAGCTAATGTTGTGGGAATTTCATTACCACCTGATGGTAAAAAAAATTTATTCACAATTGCAAGTTTAAAAAATAAATTAAATAAGAACATTTATCTAGATATAAAAAATAAAAAAAAATTAGAAAAAGAGATAATAAAAATAAAACCAAATATAATTTTTCATTTAGCGGCTCAGCCTCTCGTAATTGAATCGTACAAGAACCCTCTCAATACAATAGAAACAAATATTTTAGGAACAGCTAACCTACTTGAGGTGTCCAAAAAAGTTAATTCAATCAATGCAATTGTAATTGTTACAACTGACAAAGTTTATAAAAATAATAATAAAAAAATCTTTCACTCTGAAAAGGATCAACTTGGTGGTGATGACATTTATAGCTATTCTAAAGCATCAGTTGAAATGTTGGTTTACTCATATAGAAAATCTTTTTTAAAGGATAAAATTAACATTTCAACAGTAAGAGCAGGAAATGTAATAGGGGGTGGTGATTGGTCGGAAAATAGATTAATACCTGATTTTATTAAAGCATATCAAGATAAAAAAAAACTTATTATTAGAAACCCAAATCATATACGACCGTGGCAACATGTACTAGATTGTTTATATGGCTACATATTAGTCGCTGAAAAAATATATAAAAATAAGAAATTAACAAATTTGGACTCATTTAATTTTGGACCAAAAAACAATCACCTATTAAGTGTTAATGAAATAATAAAAATGATGCTAAAAAAATTAAATAATTCTGTAAATATCATTCATAAACACAAAAAATATGAATTTAGTGAAAAAAAGTTTTTAGCTTTAAATAGCAACTTGGCAAAAAAAATATTAGGATGGTCTAGTAAATTAGCAGCCCAAGATTCAATTAATCTTACTTTAGATTGGTATAAAGAATATTTTAAAAAAAAAAATATGTATGAATACAGTTGTAAACAAATAATAAATTATATATCTAAAGTCTCATGAAAGTAAATTATGGTCAAAATGTATACGACCAAAAAGAAATAAATGCAGTTGTAAAAACTTTAAAAAAAGGAACTCAAATGGGTTCAGCTGTAAGAGAATTTGAAAAAAAATTATCTAAAATATTTCAAAAAAAAAATACTCTGTTAGTTAATTCTGGTAGCTCTGCACTTTTACTAGCTTTTCAATGTTTGAGTTTTAAAAAAAATTCTAATTTTATTACTCCAGTTTTAACTTTTGGAACAACAGTAGCATCAATGATACAGGCCAATTTTATTCCTAATTTTATAGATGTCGATAAGAGAACCTTATGTATTGATGAAAAAAAAATAGAGAAACAAATTAATAAAAACACTGTAGGTTTTTGTATACCAAACTTAATTGGTAATCTGCCTAACTGGCTAATAATAAAAAAAATTGCCAAGAAATATAAATTAATTATTATAGAAGATTCAGCAGATACACTTGGGGCAAAATATAACAAATCAAGTACAGGAAAATATAGTGATATTTCAATAACAAGCTTTTATGGATCTCACATAATTAGTTGTGCTGGTAACGGGGGAGCAATATCCCTTAATGATAAGAAGCTTTATGAAAAATGTAAACTTTTAAGATCTTGGGGAAGAAGTTCATCATTATTTAGAGACTCTGAAAAAATTGAAAATCGTTTTAATATAAAACTAGATAACATTGATTACGATAAAAAATTTGTTTTTGAGGTACCTGGATATAATTTTGAACCATCAGAAATAGGTGCTGCTTTTGGCTTAATTCAAATGAATAAACTCAAAAAAAATTTTAGTATTAGAGAAATCAATTTTAACAAACATTTAAATTTTATAAAAAAATTTCCTGATTATTTTTTACAGCCAAAGGTATATAAGCAAACAAATACTGCGTGGTTAGCATTTCCATTGATTATTAAAGAAAATAAATTTTTTAAAAGAAAGGACCTTATGATCTTTTTAGAAAAAAATGGAATACAAACAAGAGTTATTTTTACAGGGAATATACTGAGACAACCTGGTTTTAAAAAAATAAAATGTATAAAAGTTAAAAAATATGAAAATGCAGACTACTTAATGAAAAATGGAGTGCTTATAGGCTGTCACCATGGTCTTGATAATACTAAAATAGATTATATCCAAATGAAAATAGAAGTATTTATTAAGAATTTAAATGCTTGAGTTATTAAAAAAAAATACAAAAAGTAACTTTGCAAAAAATCTTAGATTATTAACTATAAGAATGGTCTATTTGGGTAAGGCATCCCATATAGCATCAGTTCTCTCTTGTGTTGATATAATTACAGCTCTTTTTTTTGATCATATGAATTTTTCAAAAATTAATTATAAAGATATAAATCGAGATAAATTTATCCTTTCAAAGGGACACGCTGGAACTGCTGTGTATGCAGCACTAGCACTCAAGGGCATAATTCCAATAAATAAGTTAGATTCATATTATAAAAATGGTTCTATATTCAGTGGGCATGTATCTCATTATAAAGTTCCAGGGGTAGAGTTTTCAACGGGCTCTTTAGGCCAAGGTATAGGCGTAGCTTGCGGCATAGCACTAGCATCAAAAATTGATAAAAAGACAAATAAGATTTATACTTTAGTCGGAGATGGTGAGCTTAATGAAGGTTCATGTTGGGAAGCATTTTTATTTGCAAATCACCATAATTTAGAAAATCTTACAATTATAATAGATAAAAATAACTATCAGAGTATTTTAAAAACAGACAAAACTCTGACACTTGCCCCCCTTAAGGAAAAAATTAAATCTTTTGGGCTGAATGTTTTTGAAGTTGATGGAAATAATTTAGCTGATTTGAAAAAGGTATTAAAAAAAAATACAAAATCAACAAAAGTTATTATTGCCAACACCGTTAAAGGTAAAGGAGTAAGTTTTATGGAAAACAATATTAAATGGCATTACAGGAATCCCAATGAAAATGAATACATTAAGTCAATAAAAGAAATTTTAAAATAATGAGAGATGATTTAATTAAGTTGATATTTAATAAAGCTAAAAAAAATAGAAATATTTTTTTATTAACAGCAGATTTAGGTTATTCATTATTTGATGAATTTGCAAAAAATTTACCAAACCAATTTATTAATGTTGGCATATGTGAGCAAAATATGATTTCCTTATCTGCTGGCTTGGCAAAAGAAAGAAAAAAAGTTTTTGTATATTCTATAGGGAATTTTTCGAGCTTAAGATGTCTTGAATTTATAAGAAATAATATATGTTATCATAATCTTGATGTATCAATAATTAGTTGTGGATCGGGATATGAATATGGTCAGTTAGGCTTTTCCCATCATGCCACTGAAGTATTGTCAGTTATGAGATCAATTCCTAATATACACATTTATAATCCTGCTACTGTTAAAGAATTAGCTATTTTAAATAAAGAGATTTTTTATTCAAAGCCCAAGTTTATACTTATTAATAAAAAAACTGTTAATGATATTTCTAGTTATAATACTTTTCCAACATTAAAAAAAATAAAAGGTAAAATTTTAATTTGTTCTACTGGTTCAATTTTAGATGAAGCGATGAAAGCTTCAAATGCTCTAAATGTATTAAAGATGAAAACAGAAATTATTTCTATTCCTCAGGTAAAACCCTTTAAATCAATAAAAAAGTTTATAAATACATTAAAAAATTTCAAATATATTTTTACTCTAGAGGAAAATAATATTAATGGCGGCTTTGGAGAATTAATTTTAAATATAGTTAATAAGCATAATTTAAATATTAATTTACATATTATTGGAATAAATGATGAATATATGAGGGTTGTGGGTGATAAATATTTTTTAAGAAAGAGAGCTAAAATTGATCATCTTTCGATAAAAAAAATTATTATTAATACTATTAAAACTAATCAAAATTAATTTTTTCATTTATTAAAACTCTATTTTTATTCAAAACTATATTGTAAATATTACTTATATATTCACCAATAAAACCTAAAAAAAATAAATTTAGACCAAAAAAAATAAAAAAACTTACAAGAAGTAAGGGAATTCCTTTTTCTATATTTTGTATAAAAAAAATGTGGTTAATTAAACTATAAATTCCGTACATAATAGAAATAGCAGAAGTAATAAACCCAAAAAGAATTAGTAATCTGAAAGGAGCATTTGACGCAAAGATTAAACCTTTTACACCAGTATCAATCAAAGATCTAAAAAACTCTTTACTTTTTCCAGATTTTCTTTTTTTAAATTCATAGCTAATGCTTGTGGAATTATCAGTGTAAAAAATTGGTAGGCTTCTTATAAAAGGCGAATTATCATGTATCTTTATAATTTCATCTAGTATTTTTTTATCCACAAGTTGATAGTCAGAAATATTCAGAGGTATAGAGTTTAGGGAAATTTTATTTATTAATCTATAATATAAAAATCTTATATTTTTCATTAAAAAATTTTCATCTCTAGTATCTCTTGTTCCATAAACAACGTCAAAACCATCTTCCCACTTTTGTAAAAACTTAGGGATTAATTCAGGAGGGTCTTGCATGTCAGAGGGTAAGAATAAAAAAACTGCATCACCAGTGGCATATTTAATTGCATTAAAAGTGGACATTTGCGAGCCAAAATTTTTTGCATTAAATAAGATTTTAACCTTTTTATCCAGACTTGCTATATGTCTTAGCAATTGTTTTGTATCTTGCTCTGAATTATTATCAGCAATAATATGCTCATAGTCATATATATTAAGTTTCTTAAAAATTTGTCTAACCATGTCAGTTAACTCGATCAAATTTTCTTTTTCATTTAAACAAGGTGAAATTATAGAAATTTTTTTCATATTCATGTATATAATAATATAATTTTAATAGTAACACCACAAAGATAAATAAAACAATGTATAAAAAAAATATAGTTGATTTTAAAATAAAAAAATCTTTTAGAGATTTAAAAAAAACAAATTCATTAATTGATAATTTGGCTAATAAACTAGTTATTAATAGAAACCACTATCTACTCACTTTATCAAAATTTTATTTAAATGATGAAAAGTTAATTGAACAACTAACTTATTATAGAAACAAATATAAAAAATTTTATCCTACCCAATTTAAGGCAACCTTTTTATCAACTAAAGAATGGATTAAAAAACTTCTTGTGACAGATAATAGAATAATGTTCTTGTTAATTAATAAAAATAATGAAATCTCAGGAATAATTGGTTTATCAAAACCTCAGAAAAATTATGATGTATTAGAAATTGACAACGTTATTAGATTTAAAAACTGTAAAGAGATAGATATTTTTTCACAAACATTAAAAGAACTAATTAGATTTATAAAAAATACTTTGTTTATTGATTCTATTCAACTTAAGGTAATGAGTAATAATGAAAGAGCAATAAAATTTTACAAAAAAAATAATTTTAGTAAGACTTATAAAATCCCACTAACAAAGAAAAAATTCAAAAATAAATTGATTTACATAGAAGAGCCTAATGTTGATTTATCAAAAAAAATTAATAATACTTTTTTCTTCTTAATGACATATAAAGAAAAAAAAATTAATAATCCAAAAAAGCTAATCCTTACTGGAGGACCATCAATTTCATACCTTGAGATTAGTAATGCTAATAGAGCAATAAGTAATGGGTGGAATTTTAACCATTCAGAATTTTTAAATAAATTAGAAACAAACTTCTCATCTTATTTGGGTTCTCAATTCTCAATAGCAACATCTAGCTGTACTGGAGCTATACATATTGGGCTTTTAGCTTTAGGAGTAAAAAAAGGTGATGAGGTTATTGTTCCAGATTTTAGTTGGGTTGCAACTGCACGTGCGGTACAGATGGCTGGTGCTGAACCTATATTTTGTGATGTAGAAAAAGAAACTTGGAATATGTGCCCTAAGTCATTATCAAGTTTGATAAACAAAAGAACCAAAGTGGTTATCCCGGTTCATATGTATGGAGAGCCAGCTAAAATGGAAGTTATTAAGAATATATGTGATAAAAATAATATTAAAATTATTGAAGATGCGGCACCAGCAATTGGTGCAATACGTAATAAAAAAAAATGTGGAACATTTGGAGACTTTTCAGCTTTTAGTTTTCAAGGGGCCAAACTTTTAGTTGCTGGTGAAGGTGGGCTTTTAACTACAAAAAATCAATATTTGTATAAAAAAGCAAAAAAAATTTCCGAGTTTGGAAGAAATCAAAAAAAAACATTTTGGATTGATGAACCTGGCTTAAAATATAAGATGTCTAATATTCAAGCTGCAGTTGCTGTGGCCCAACTTTCCAGGGTGGATGAATTTATAAATAAGAAAAGAACTATTTTTGAATGGTATAAAAAAAGATTGAGTAATCTTAGTGAGCAAATATCTATGCACAGTGAAAGTAAAAATTCATTTAGTACTTATTGGATGAGCAGTGCTTTATTGGGTGACAAAATTGATAGAAATAAGTTTATTATTGAATTAAGAAAATATAACATTGATAGTCGGCCAACATTCCCAAAAATTAGCGAGTACCCTATTTGGGGAAAGATAATCAAAAATAATAACTTTAATGCTTCGTTAATTGGCTCTAAAGGCATCAACCTTCCCAGTGGCTTAACCTTAAATGAAAATCAAGTAGATTATATTTGTGAAAAAATAAAAAAAATAATTTGAAAAAAATACTTTAATGTTAGTAATTAATTAATTTTTTTAAATCTTTTTCAAAGAAATAAAATTAATTTTTTCTATTTTAGATTTATAAAAATATAATTAAGTTTATGTATAGTGTGTATACTTTCATTCAATTTATAAGTTGAGCACGGAGATTTACTATACATGCATAAACCATCGTATTGATAGGCTGAAAATTTTTTATGAAGTTTAATTTTTCTTGAATTAATATTTTTGTTTGTTACATGCGAATATATTCTTGGCCATAAAAAAGTAGAATCTAGATTTTTATTAATTCTCAATCCTTGTTTTCCTAAAATTACAAATAAACAAATTAAAAAAATTATTTTTGATACTTTTATCAATTTAATTTCTGAAAAATTTTTAGATATTGCTAATATTGCTAAAATTATTGAAGATATTAAATATGAGTAACCATATCTAAACAAAGGAAATTTAATAAAAAATAAGATACACCCAATTATAGAAACAGTTAATGCAAAAATAAAATAAATATCTTTTTTTAATAAAATATTATTTTGGCTATTTTTTTCCTTGCGTAATAGATATAGGATTATCAGTAGTGTCATTAAATATGGGGTTAATATTTTTAATACATATCTGCCATGATTATCTTTCCATGATAAGAACCAATTAAAATTTTTATTATAATCATCCATCGAAATTTTATTGTTCCTTCTATCGGGCCAAGCTTTTGACCAAGCCTCTCCAGAGGTGCTTTCTTGTTTTATCTCTTCTATATTGGTCCAACTTAAATTGTTAAAACAAGTTTGCTTTAAAGGATAAATAGCACAGCCCGTAATCACTATATTTTTTAAAATCCAAAAAATAAATAAAAAGCTAGACAGTGAATAAATCAATCTTAAGTTTTTTATATTATAATTTTTTATGAAAATTAATAATGGAAATAATAATATTACAATCATAGTTGGTTTATTTAAAAAGGCAAAAACTGCAATTAAAGATATAAAGTTTAAATCTTTTTTTTTAGCACTTAACATGATTGATATAAGATAAAAAAAAGATAAATGACCCACTGCATCATTTCCATATGAACTATATCTATTAATTTTATAACTAATAAAAATTATTATGAATAGAGAGAAAATATTTTTGAGATTAGTTTTATTTTTTTTAAATATTTCTAATGTGCTATTAAAAAAATGTATTATAAAAAAAGTTACAAGACTTGCTAACGGTATAACTATTCCAATATCTTTAAACAGAATATTGTTATTAATTGCAGACAAATATTGCATGATTGAAATCATTCCAAATCTAAAATGTATATTTGATAAACCAAAAATAATTTTATGTTCATTTAGAAAACTTGTATAAGGAAGATGATAAAGTCCTGCATCAGGCCTATATACGTTGCTATATAATAGCAATGTAGTTGTAACAAGTGATGTTAGAAAAATATAATAGATTTCTTTTTTTTTTAAATTTACTCTTTTAATAAGAAAAAAATATATCAAGCCTAATACAAGCAATATTGTATTAAATATCTCATTTAGAGGAAAAAAAAAATTTATAAAAAGTGCAATAAATGAAATTAATATACATCCTAAAATAGATATTTGATTGTAGCTTTCAATTTTATTGGAGCTTTTTTTATTTTTAATTAGATGGCCATAAGAATAAAACATCAAATTTGTAATGAATGAAAAAATTATTATTTTGATCATAATAAATAATGTAATATAGCTTTAATTTATGTTGTCTATAATTATACCAGTTTATAATGAAATAAGAACCATTGAAGAAATAATTAATAAGGTTAATAAAATAAACTTTATAAAAAAAGAAATTATATTAGTAGACGATTGCTCTACAGATGGAACTATCTCTCTAATTAAAAATAAGCTGTATAAAAAAGTTCATAAAGTAATTTATCATGAGAACAATCAGGGAAAAGGTGCAGCTATAAGATCTGCACAAAAGATGATAACAGGAGACATTGTAATAATTCAAGATGCTGACCTAGAGTATAATCCAGAAGATTATTTTGTTTTGGTGGCACCAATTTTAAGCAAAAAATTTGATGTAGTTTATGGTTCTAGGGTTCTTGGAAAATCAAGATATCGATCTAAAAATTTTACCTCTAAGTTTAGAATTTTTGCAAATCATTTATTAACTATAATTTCAAATTTTATAAATAATCAAAATTTGACAGATGCACACACATGTTACAAGGTATTCAAAAGTTCTATCTTTAGAAAAATGGAACTTCATGAAAAAGGATTTAGTTTTTGTCCAGAAGTTACGACCAAGCTTTCAAATATGAGGATCAATATATTTGAAGTTCCAATATCTTATAATGGTAGAGATGTTAAAGAAGGGAAAAAAATTAAGTTCAAAGATGCAATTGAGGCTTTGCTGGTATTAATAAAGTATAAATTTTTTAATCAAAAAAATAGTTAACATTCTCCCCACTAATAAAAACTTTAAGGTAATCCGAAGTCTTTAAGTGAACTTAATCTTAAAAATCACCTAAAAAGCGTGAATTAATAATATAAAAAAATAATATTTGACTATTTACAATGTCATTCAATTAGATATAACACTCTCGCCGGTGATTATTGCGAAGGGGTAATAC
>TARA_B110000211_G_scaffold42599_1_pt1 | contig 30834 bp, 26 predicted proteins | sample TARA_B110000211 | Tara Oceans TARA_B110000211 (sample SAMEA4397516) | marine metagenome | biome: Polar Biome; feature: [DCM] deep chlorophyll maximum layer (ENVO:01000326); material: water (ENVO:00002006), including particulate matter (ENVO:01000060) such as... | depth 30 m
TAGGTTCCCCCAGCTCGAAGTTGAATATGGTTTTTTGGAATATTCCTCACCTAATATTCACATGGCGCTAGATCGCTTGATTGGTAAGGGTATAACTAATATTTATGCGGTGCCTGGTATGCTATTTTCAGCAACCCACGCGCAGAATGATATCCCCTCTGTATTAACAACTTATATGCAGAAAAACCCTGCTCTGACCATTAAGTATGGTCAAGAGCTTGGCTTACATGATGAAATGATTATGGCCTTTCAGCATCGCATTATGGAAGCTGTTGACCTCGTTGAAATGCCAAAACCAGGCGCTTTATACGACACCATGCTAGTGGTGGTTGGTCGGGGGACATCAGTTGCACAAGCTAATGCAGAGGTTTCCAAACTAACTCGTATTGTGGCAGAAAACATGGGTTTTGGATGGTGTGAAACAGTGTATTCTGGCGTTACTTTTCCTTCGGTGGGTAGGGGTTTAGAAATGGCATTGAAACTTGGCTTTAAGAAAATAGTAGTGGCCCCATATTTTCTTTTTTCTGGCAAATTAATTGGCCGTATTCATGGTTATATTGAAAAGGTGGCCGCCGATCACCCCGACGTTAGTTTTCACGTCGCGGATTACCTCCGTGATCAATCCCATGTGATTAATACCTTTGTCGAGAGAATTGAAGAAACAGTATCTCAACCTGCAGTTAACAATGGTTTAATGGAAAACTTCCAAGCAAGGTTAGCGGCTGGTGAAGTTACAGTTCATCATCATCATGCAGAGTTTCAGCCAGAAGTTGAATCTGCTGTGGAAGCGCATGCACACTCTCATGAACATTCACACCAAAAGGATGCTGGACATAGCCACTCTGGGCATGGGCATACACATGCTCCTTACCGGCACATTGCTCATCCACATGGGCCCAGAACCATGATTGATGAAAATGTTTGTTGTTGTTTTATGGGCCAGTTCCCTCAAGCCGTCGTTGATGAGGAGCGTGCGCTTAGGTTGGCATTAGGTAAGCCAGTTATTGATCAAATTCCGCAGTGCAAGGTGAAGTAGCACAAACGATAGCGTCATCTGTTAACGTCGAATTCACTGGACTAGAGCGTTATTTAGCTCCAGAGGCGTCTCCTCATGCCCGATACTTAACACCTGGAAATACACAAAGCATCTCGAATAATAAGTTAGCTGCTGTCAGCGCTGTATTCCCTGTCGTATCATAAGCTGGTGCTACCTCAACTAAATCTCCCCCCACGACATCAAGTCCACGACAACCACGAATAATTTCTAGCCCCTGGTGGATTGACAGGCCTCCAATTTCGGGCGTGCCTGTGCCAGCGGCATAAGCCGGATCAAGCCCATCAATATCAAAGGTGATATAAACCGGCCCTTTGCCCAGCTGTTCGCGTACTTCCGCCATTAAGGGTTTGAGTGATTTATACCAGCAGTCCTCAGCTGGGACGACCCGCACTCCCTGCTCCCGGGGCCAATCAAAATCATCTGCTTCATACCCAGTAGCACGAAGGCCTATCTGTACCATACGTTTGGGATCGACCAAATTTTCTTCAATGGCGCGGCGAAATGGAGTGCCGTGCGCAATACGCTCACCGAACATGGTGTCGTTGACGTCGGCATGGGCATCAACGTGAACGATTCCAACAGGGCCATACTTTTTGGCCACTGAGCGCAAAATTGGTAAGGCAATTGTATGATCACCACCCATAGTGAGTGGTTTGCAATCCTCTGCAAGAATATCGTCGTAGGCTGATTCAATAATGCCCATCGATTTTTCTATATTGAAAGTATTAATGGCAACATCACCGATATCAGCTATTTGTAAAGAATCAAACGGTGCAGCGCGAGTTGCCATGTTGTAGGGACGAATTAAACAGGATTCAGTGCGAATTTGCCGAGGGCCAAATCTAGCTCCTGAGCGGTTTGATGTGCCAATATCGAAGGGTACACCGACAAAAGCAACATCAAGATCCTGAGCATTAGGTACGTGAGGCAATCGCATCATAGTGGCAATACCGCCAAAACGAGGCATATCGTTTCCACCTAATGGTTGATTGAGTTTCTTTTTCATAACTATACCTTCTTAATGGTTTTTACTATCAAGCCAATTGCCAATAAGCCTGCGGTGACGTTGCACACCAAAAGTCTCAAATTTTCTGGCTTAAACTTACGGAAGTTTTCATATCGATTCCGATATGGCCCTGCCACGCCCTAATAAGGCATGGGATGCGCTTTATGGGCTTTGGCAATATCATCGAGACATTCATTGCTTAGCTCAACATCTGTCATTTTGAGAATATGCTCAAGCTGTTCATGACGTGTTGCCCCAAAAATCGCAGAACACATGAAGGGTCGAGTAAGGCACCATGCAAGTGACATATGTACAATATCGACGTCATGTTTGGCTGCAATTGCCATATAAGCATCAACTGCAGGCCAAACCCGGTCTGTGGTGCGGCCACCCAAATCTGGTGAAAGTGATTTGCGAGATCCTTCGGGAATAGCACTATTTTGATATTTACCGGTCAACAACCCCGTAGCCAAAGGTGAAAATGTGATCAATCCGACATCTTCATTCACACTTAGCTCGGCAAGGTCAGTGTCATAAAGCCGGCACAAAAGCGAATACTCGTTTTGGATTGTTGCAACACGAGGCAAACCACGATCTTCTGACAAACGTAACCACTGAGCTGTTCCCCAGGCGCTTTCATTAGACAGCCCAAAATGTCTTATATTGCCCTTATCAACCTGTTTTTGGAGAGCTGCCAGGCAATCTTCCATATTGGCGAGTGTATTGGCCTTATTCTGTAAAGCGGGATTATAATTCCAGTTTTTGCGAAACATATATGAGCCACGATTGGGCCAATGAAACTGGTAAAGATCTATATAGTCGGTTTGCAGCCGGCGTAAATTGCCCTCGATTGTCTCTGGGATGGTCTTTGAGGATATCGCAGCCCCATTGCGCACGTCTTTAAGGCCTTCACCGGAATGTTTAGTTGCCAAAATATAGTCACCCCGACGTGACCTATTTTTAGCATTCCAAGTGCCTAGTATCTCTTCTGTTTTGCCGGTGGTTTCTTTTGCAATAGGGTTGACTGGGTACATTTCTGCCGTATCGACGAAATTTATGCCATTTCCAAGTGCACAATCCATTTGAGCGTGGCCTTCGGCCTCAGACGTTTGAGTACCAAAGGTCATGGTACCAAGACATAGCTCGGAAACCATGACCCCAGTGCGACCCATTGGATTCATTTTCATTTTCATTCTTCCCGTGTTAATTCTCTTTGATCGCCATCATTGCACTGAACATATCAATTCCAGCTTGTAATTTATTAAATTCCAAATCTATGAAACAGACCAACGTTCGCGTAATTAATTGACTGATTGGCAAGCGCCTAATTTAACAAGAAATAAAAATGCTTGGTCAGTCAACCTCGGCCACTGCCTGCTGAGCAAAGAATGAGGTGTCTTTTGGCACTTCTGGTAACAGGCATAGTCCATTATTTCCACATACACTAGCAGTGTTATTGGCTATTCGCGTGTGAATTTCCAAGTCTGTTGAAAGTGCTGTGTTAGTCCTGCAAATGTAACACTAAACGGCGTAACATGCCTTTTAACAATTGCTGTTGCTCTTCGCTATAATCAGCTAAAACTTTTTTTTCATGGGCCTTTGCCTGCGCCAATAGATCTGCAACCAGGGTTCGCCCCTTGGGTGAAATAGTTATTTTAACGGATCTCTTATCAGCATCATCTTTTTGCCGTATTAACAACTTCTCGCTTTCCATTTTAACCACTAGTTTAGATAAAGTTGGCTGTTTAAATAATACCCTTTGGTTGAGTTGGGTTAAGGTCAGGCCGTCTTCGTCAGACAAGCTTGCGAGTATGCGCCAATAATTGGTTGACCAGCCTTGAGCTTGAATTTGATGATGAAATTGTTCGCTCACAAGGTGGCTCGAGCGAGCTAAGAGGTAGGCTAAGTAGTCATCTATAAAACTGAAAGGTTTTGTCATATTGGTAATTAAACTTCATATTTTGTTACATATTAGAGTAGTTGTATTCATTTTCATATAAAAATGTGTATGCTATGCTGGCAAAAGCATAATGTAATAGGGTACGTAAAACATGTTAAATGATCGCATTGAAGCGCCTTGGCTTGCAGCTTTTGAGCAAACCTTAGGGTTGTGTGGTTTGGTGGCAGGTGATTCAGTGGCCATACTGTCAGAGACCCAGTCTAGAGAAATACTACTGCAGTTGGCAGAACTTGCCCTAGTGCGCATGGGCTGCTATGCATTCCACGTGCGCATACCTACACCCCCATCGGAGGCGCCTGTGCCTGTGAGATCCACAGGCGCCTCCAAGGCCTTACAACATGCTGGTCCAGCCATTAGTGCGCTGGCAGGCAGCACCTTAGTGTTAGATTGTACCGTGGAGGGGTTGTTGCATGCAGCGGAATTGCCGCAGATCTTACAAGCCGGAGCGAGGGTGCTCATGGTGAGTAACGAACACCCTGAAATACTTACCCGTTTGGCACCTGATCCGGCTTTAACACCCAAGGTTAAAGCTGCCACTAAGCTCTGCAAACAAGCCAGTAAAATGTTGGTGACTTCAGAGGCTGGTACGGACCTTACGATTGACATCAAAGGTGCACCTACGGCGGGGGTGTGGGGCTATACCGACCGCCCTGGCACCTTGGCTCATTGGCCTGCAGGGGTAGTGGTATGCTTCCCTAATCAGGGCACTGCCAACGGCACCCTAGTGCTGGATGCGGGGGATATCAACCTCACCTTCAAGCGGTACTTGGAGCGGCCTGTTACCCTCACCATAGAAAACGACTTTGTGACCCAAATAGATGGGCAGGGTACTGACGCGGAGCTAATGAGGCGTTACTGGGCCGCTTGGAACGACAAAAACGCCTATGCTGTCTCTCATGTTGGCTTTGGTATGAACCCTAAAGCAAGGTATGAAGCACTCACCATGTACGATCAGCGAGACACTAATGGTACGGAGCTGCGTGCCTTTGCAGGAAATTTTTTATTTTCTACTGGTGCCAACGAGTTTGCTGGCCGCTATACAGAAGGACACTTTGACTTGCCAGTGCGTAACTGTACCATCCACTTAGATGAACATTGCGTCATCAAACGGGGCCAGCTGCAAGGCGACATTGCGTGAGTTGGCGTTATGTGTGTCGTGGTAAAGTGGGCCCAGTGCTGGTGTGTTTGCATGGATTAGGCGGTAATGCCAGCTCCTTTGAGCCCCAACTTAGTGGCTTGAGCCATGAGTTGCAGGTATGGACCTTAGATTTGCCTGGGTATGGCGAATCTGTGCCCTTGTCAGTGATGGATTGGGATCATTTGGTATTGGGTTTAAAACAATTTTTAGACCTGCATCACCTGCATACAGTGCACCTTTTAGGTCATTCGTTTGGTGGCATGCTGGCGCAAGCATTTGCTGCTCAGCACTCTGACTATCTGGCAAGTTTAATCCTTTATTCGACAAGTGCAGCATTTGGTTCAAATGACGGTGATTTTCAACAGCAGTTTATTGCATCAAGGCTAAAACCATTGGATGAAGGCGCCAGTATGCCGCAGTTGGCTGCCGCCTTGATTACCCCCTTGCTAGCACAACCTAGCCTCCCAAAAGTGCGTCAGGCCGCCATTGATTGTATGGCGCAAGTGCCCAGCCGTACCTACAGACAAGCCATTAAGTGCATTAGTGCATTTGACTGCCGCCACAACTTACCCCATTTGAGCATTCCCACGTTATTGCTAGCGGGTGCCGAAGATACTGTTGCCAGTGCAGCTATGATGGAACGATTGGCTAGCAAAATCCAACATGCTCAGATATCTGTGTTACCTAACGCAGGTCATCTTGCAAACCTAGAACAGCCCAACCTATTTAATCAACAGGTGAGTGATTTCATTACCCCACACGACCATAGGCAAGGAGTTTAAGATGCAAGCCGATCAACCAATGTTTGATGCCAAAGCATGGCAACTTACTAATCAACAACAAGACCTAACTGCTCGGGCTCGGCACATAGGGCAACATAAGTTCGCTGGAAGAGCTGCTGATTACGATACTCGTGCGGCGTTTCCAACAGAAAATTATAGTGACTTATTCGATGCTAACTTAATGGGCATTTGCATCCCCAAAGAAGATGGTGGTGAAGGGGCTAGTTTTTTAACATACGCACTAACTGCAGCTGAAATTGGGCGCTATTGTGGTGCCACGGCACTCACCTGGAACATGCATGTGTGCTCAACCCTCTGGAGTGGTCTATTAACTGACGATTTGGAGATGGACGAGCCAACACGGGTACTACATAAACACAACCGAGCGGTACATTACCAACGAATACTCACTCAAGGTGCAATCTATTCCCAGCCCTTTTCAGAAGGCGGCGCAGCCGCTGCTGGGGCAAAAGCATTTGCAACAGTGGCTCATAAGGTTGATGGTGGTTGGCGAATTAATGGTAAAAAGATTTTTGCTTCATTGGCTGGTCACGCCAATTATTATGGCGTTTTATGTACAGAAACAAGTGATCAAGCCACTGAACTAAGCCGCCGTAATACAATCTATTTAGCTATTCCAGCCATGTCCAATGGTGTAACTGTAGAGGGCCAATGGGACCCAGTAGGTATGCGTGGCACCGTATCCCGCACGCTCATTTTTGAAGATGTGTTTGTGTCTGAAGATGCAACCCTAATGCCATCGGGCATATACTTTCAAGCGGCTAAACGTTGGCCGCACATGTTTATGACACTCACGCCAAGCTATATGGGCATTGCCCAGGCCGCTTATGACTTTACCGTAAAATACCTGCGGGGTGAGGTCGATGGTACTGGCCCCGTTAAGCGGCGTCAGTTTGCCACCAAACAAATTGCCGTAGCGCAAATGCGTATTATGTTGGAACAAACAAAAACCCTTTGGTTTCAAGCCATGAGTGAGGCGTGCGCCAACCCCAGCAAAGACCAACTACTCCGCGCCTGGGTGGCACAGTACACTACCATGGAGAATGCCAATGAAATTGCCCAGTTGGCTATTCGCACTTGTGGTGGCCAGTCCATGTTAAAGTCCCTGCCATTAGAGCGCTTGTATCGCGATAGCCGGTGTGGCTCTCTGATGCTGCCTTGGACTGCAGAACTGTGCCTCGACATGCTCGGTAAAGGTTGCCTCTATGAACGTGGGGAGGCAGACGATTAATGTCCAATATATCCAATTGGATTGATGCGCACGCGCGCTTTACACCAAACAAGCTTGCTGTTATTGATCAGCAACAGCAATACACCTATGCAAACTTAGCCGATGCCATAACTATCGACGCCTGCATGCTCAAACACACTCTGCGCGTTGGGCGTGGTGATCGGGTGGCTTATTTAGGCTTAAATAGCGTTGAATTCATTAGCTTGATGTTTGCATGTGCGCGTTTAGGGGCTATTTTCGTGCCCCTTAATTGGCGTTTAGAAACCCCTGAATACGATTATATTTTAAGTGATGCCAGCCCCAAAGCGTTAATTGTTACACCTAAATTTAAGCACCAAGTTGATGCCCTCAATGATGCCTACCCAGACTGCTGGTTTGTGCTCCAAGACGCACAATCGGCAGGGGTAAATAAACCCACCTCCAACACAGAAAGCTGGCATTCCTATAGTGCCTTACAGCAATCGTATGATCGCAATTTGAGCAGCTACAATGCACATGTAGACTTAAACGCCCCGCTATTGATTGTTTATACATCCGGTACCACAGGGTACCCAAAAGGCGCAGTGTTAGATCAGAAAGCGCTGTTTTACAACGCCCTTAACAGCCAGCATATGCATGGCATGAGCACTAGCGACACCATTCTTACTGTGCTGCCTATGTTTCATGTTGGTGGGCTCAACATACAAACATTGCCAGCCTTTTATGTGGGCGCTACGGTTATCCTGCATGCGCGCTTTGACCCAGTACAAACACTCGCCGCCATTCATCATCACAAGCCAAGTCTCACCGTTCTAGTGCCTGCAACCTTATCAGCCTTGTTGGCACTGCCTCAGTGGGACACTACAGACCTTTCAAGCCTGCGTAGCATCACCAGTGGGTCATCTATAGTGCCTATAGACCTTATTGAGGCCGTTGCCAGCCGTGGTTTGCCAGTGCAACAAGTGTATGGCCTCACGGAAACATCACCTATTGCAGTATATCAAACAGCAGAACAAGCCAAGACCCGGTTTCACAGCACTGGTGTACCTGCCTTGCATTGCCAGATGAGCTTGGTGGGGCAAGGCGGTGTGCCCGTTATCGATGGTGATGTGGGGCGTATTCTCATTAAGGGCCCCAACGTTTTATTTGAATACTGGGGTAACCCAGAGGCAACAGCGCAGGCCCTAGATAACGGTTGGTTTGATACGGGCGATTTAGGCCACCTAGATCATGATGGGCATTTGATTGTTGATGATCGCGCTAAAGATATGATTATTTCTGGTGGAGAAAATATTTACTCAGCTGAACTGGAGGTGCACTTAAACCGTTTGGAAGGTGTGCTTGAAGCGGCGGTAGTAGGTAGAAAAGACCCCAAATGGGGTGAAACGCCAATAGCCATTGTGGTACTGGCACCTGACAGTTTGCTTGACAAAAGCATCATATTAAAAAGCTTTATAGGTCAATTGGCACGTTTTAAACATCCCAGTGCGGTTATTTTTATGCCTAAATTGCCACGAAATGTGATGGGTAAAGTGCAAAAATTTTTGCTACGTGAAATGATCCTTACAGAAGCCAAAAACCCAATATAAATTAAATCTTAGTATGTAGAAAATAATCTTTTATTTGTTTCAAAATTGGTATGAGTGATGTTGCGATTGATATTATTTGGCGCCCTCAAGTAGGCCCATCACCACATTCTGATATCAGTTACAAAACACTAGCTACTGGAGCGAACACACTAGCATGCAAGTATCTTTAGGACGACATCACTTAAGCCCTAAAAACCTCCCAGATGCTGTTGCAGTTTTAGAAGCTTAATGTATAATCACGCCCTCTCTTCGGAGAGGTTCATCCTGCATGCCGTGGTGGTGGAATTGGTATACACAACAGACTTAAAATCTGTCGACTTATGGTTATGCGGGTTCAAGTCCCGCCCACGGCACCACTTAGGGGATAATCTAGTGCACCCTGTTGCAAAATCTAGTTATCAAACCAATCTTGTAGTTTCTCTTCTGTAGACACTTTTTCCTCTTCACTTAATTTTTTCAAAGCAAACTTATTCAAACTGGTTAAATGGGTTATGCCCTCGCTTAACGCAATGGTTGACCAATAATAAGACTTCTGGAAACTTTGAGCTGTACCTCTGCCTTCAAAAAAACGTCGTGCTAAAAATTCCATCGCTGCTGGGTCACCACTTTTGGCGCTGGTTTCAGCAAGAATTACTGGTTCACTTTGCTGTGTTGTCATTGATGTGCCCTAGCATTTTAAATTCTATACAAATCGTATACTTGTTACCACTTAGTTAAGTGTAGGGAGCTTTTTGCAACAATGTAAGTATATAATATGTATAAAATGATTCTAAAAATAGCGATATGACTAGCTGTTTTTACAAAAAGTATATTTTTTGTAAAATTATATATAATCCTAGTAAGCATGGGAGTAACACAATGTCAGAATTCATAGACAGTAAAGATCAGTCAATTGTGAGCCTGTTGCAAAAAGATGGTCGTATGCCAGTTCAGAGTATGGCGAAGGCGTTAGGGCTAACGCGAGCCACAGTGACTAAGCGTATCGACAAACTAGAGGCCAGTGGGGTGATTACTGGGTATGCTGCGGTGGTGCGGGAAGATTTTTTCCATAAAAAAATTCGTGGGTGGGTGATGATTACTACTGTACCTAATAGGGAAGAAGGTGCCATTAGGGCGATGAAACTTATCTCCGAAGTAAGCAAGATATATACCACCAACGGACGCTGGGATTTAGCCGTTGAAGTTCGGGCTGCCGACCTAGAGAGCTTTGATACAGCGCTGTCGAAAATTCGCCAAGTGACTGGCGTTGAAAGCACTGAAACCAACTTATTACTCAGTTCACGTATTGGTAAGTAATTAGGTATGGTGACTTAGGCTGTATAAGTGGTTGTTTTGGCATTGCAGTTGATGCCGTAAATCTGTTTTGATGCCATGCTTTTCGCTCACTTCAAGTAGGGTTCGTGATATTGTAGAAGTGATCCCAACGGACGTATTGTTAAAACCCAGCTTAGAGAAAAATCATGGCCATAGGCGCGACCATTTATAAGGCAAATTTAAACTTGTCCAACCTTAATAGTCACCATTATGCTGATTACAGCCTAACACTAGCTAAACATCCGTCTGAAAATGAAACCCGTCTAATGTGCCGCTTAATAGCTTTTTTACATGCTGCACATGAGGACCTTGAACTGACTAAAGGCATTAGTTCCACGGAAGAACCAGACTTGTGGCAACGGGATTTAACTGGAAATATAGTGCATTGGATTGAACTGGGCATGCCAGATGAAAAACGTATTCGCCAGGCCAGTGGTAAAGCTGATCAGGTGTCTATTTATACCTATCATGATAATAAAGCCGATATTTGGTTGGAAAAAAACCGCTCCAGTCTGTCTGCCAATAAAAAAGTAAAGGTTTTTAATATTAACGTGGAAGGTGGCGCTTCCCTAGAGCAGCTGTTGGTTAAAACCATGAACTTGGGTTGTATCATTGAAGAAGAACAGATGCACTTAAGCGACGATGATCACCATATGACGGTGCAAATAACGCAAAGCTTATAACCGCTTATGGTTCACATTATTCGAAGATAGTAAGCAAAACACAAGGGATAAGTTGTATGGCCGTAGCAAAACAACTCATGGTGTACCCCGCAAATAGGCTGGAAGATTTGGCTGTATTGCTGAACCATGTGTTGAAGCTTGGGCAGCACAGTGGTTCTTCTGGGGTGCTGAGTTCAGCTCAAGTTATCGTTGAAAACACAGGTATGCAGCATTGGCTTAACACACAGTTAGCCACACAAAACGGCATTGCAATGAACATTGACTACCCTTTGCCTGGAAAATTTGTTTGGCAATTAGCGCGGCAGCTATTGGGTGATGCTCAAGTCCCTCAACAACCACCTTATCAACGAGAGGCATTGGTTTGGCGTATTGATGATGTATTGGCTAGTGAGGCTATACTAACTAACCCAGCCTTTTCTCAAGCTAATCGTTATTGGCAGTCAGAGCCCCTTGTGATACTGGAGTCCTTAGCTAAACAAGCACTTTCAGTCCCTAAAAATCCGTCACAAACATCTGGTGACCTGCTAAAACGCTTTCAGCTTGCGAGCGCATTAGCGGATCTATTCGAGCAGTATATTCTCTACCGTCCTGATTGGCTTAATCAATGGCAAATTGAGGGTCAAGCAAAACATTGGCAAGCTAAATTGTGGGCCATTTTGTGTCGGCAAGACGGGCGTCATCCTATAGATATTCAGCACAAGTTAATACAGAGCCTTTCGCAAATGGTTAGGTCTGAACATAAAGCGCTGCCGCAGCAAATTTGTTTGTTTGCCCTTAATACCATGGCTCCTGCCACCTTGGAAGTTTTTTCGGCCTTGGCACAGCATACACAGGTGCACGTATTCCACCTTAATCCCTGCGCCGAGTATTGGGGCCATATTCAGTCTGAAAAAGCTATCGCGGCAACATATCTTAAGCATTGGCTAGCGCAACAAGACGATGAGGTGTTAGTTGATGGAGGCAATCCGTTGTTGGCTAATTTGGGTAGCCAAGGTAAGGAATTTTTCCGGCTATTACAGCAACAAGACAGCTATAACATTGATGCTTTTGAAGAAGCAGAACCTCCTAATAGTAGTGAAGATTTGTCTATGCTACAACAGCTTCAACAGGATATTTTGCACCTTGAAGATGCTCGTAAAAATCAGCAGCATAAGATTGACGCAAGCCTCGTTTTCACCAGTGGTTCCAGTGCCTTGCGAGAGTTACAAGGCTTACATGACTGGTTACTTAGCAAGTTTCAGCAAGACCCGAGCCTTAAACCCAGTGACATATTAGTCATGTGCCCACAGGTAGAAGATTACGCTGCCTATGTGGGTGCTGTGTTTGATACTCATGGACGACAGTTTGGTTCTTGGCATGACACTAATAAAGCTGAAACGCCACAATTACCTTGTTCCATTGCCGACCGTAAACCACAAGATTCAGAGCCCCTAGTGGCAGCTTACTTACAACTTTTACAATTGCCAGATAGCCGGTTTCAAGTATCTTCTATATTAGATTTACTACGCTTGCCAGCGATGCAGCGGAAGTTTGGTATAGATCCAGCAGAACTTGAAACTATTGCTGTGTGGTTAGCTAATGCATGTATACACTGGGGACTGGATGAACGTCATAAAGCAAACACCTTGGGTCAAGTGGAATCAACAAGCACTTATAGCTGGTCTTGGGGGCTTAAACGCTTGTTGCTCGGGTTTGCTCAAGGCGACCAACCGCTTAGGTATCAAGATGACTGGTTGCTGGCCGATGTAGAGGGGGACCAAGCATTGCTTTTGGGGCGTTTGATGCAAGTGCTTGAACAGTTACAAAGCCACGCAAAAAATCTCAATACACCTCGCACAGGCGCAGCATGGAGAGGCTATCTTACGGGTATGATAGATGAGTTTTTTGCCGATGATCATGGTGCTGAACGTAATGAAGAGCAGGCCAAGGAATGTTTAGCTACGGCTATCGGTAATATGGCGATGTGGGTTGAACAAGTGGATTATAGCCAAACCATCAGTTTGGAAGTGGTACGCTATAGCCTAACGCAAAAGCTTTCTGTAGCCAGCAGTAGCCAAGCCTTTATCACTGGGAAAATCACTTTCTGTTCTATGGTGCCTATGCGCAGTATCCCATTTAAAGTGGTAGCAATGCTGGGCCTTAATGATGGGCAATACCCGCGGCAATCTAAACCATTAGACTTTGACTTGATGGCTCAAGAAGAACGCAGGGTGGGTGACCGTTCCCGTCGTGGAGATGACCGCTACTTGTTTTTGGAAGCCTTAATAAGTGCTCGATCTTGTTTATACTTGAGCTATCAAGGCACCGATAGCAAAAATAACTCGTCGCGCCAGCCGAGTTTGGTTTTGTCAGAATTAATGGACTATCTGAATAGGGGTTATGGTTGGAACTTTAACCAAACACAGACAGATTCACAGCTTCGTCTATTGCCTTTGCACAGTTTTAGCGAGGATAATTTTAAACCACTATCTATCCCTAGTTTTGAAACTTCTTGGTTACGCTTGCTGCAAGCGCAAAGCGCTGAGGACAAACCCGGTATGGTAGAGCCTTTCCCTCATATAAAACCAATCACTGTTAGTGATTTAGTGCGTTTTTTAGAAAACCCTGGCCGCACCTTTGCTAATCAAACTTTGGGTTTATATTTACACGATTATGACCTTGAGCTAGAGGACGACGAACCTTTTAGTAGCTCCAAATTAGTTGAATATAAGCTGCGACAACAAATGTTAGCGGCGGCATTATCCCATGAGCCAGAGGCGTGTAAGGCTGTTAGAGAAGAATATCAATTGAATGGACAGTTACCAGAAAGTCATCTTGCAGCCAGTATTATTGATGCCAGCCAAGAGCAAGCCGAGGCGCTGGTGGATGAACTGAAAACACTAGCTTATGAGCAGGTAGAAAAGCATCGGGTTTCAATGTGTATATCAGGTATAACCATAGAAGATCAATTACCCTTAACAGGTGATCTTGCTGATGAAAACAGCCCTCTAAAAGCCATTCTAAGCAGGCCCAGTAAGGCAAAACCTAAAGACAGGCTTACCCTTTGGCTGACAAGTTTAATTGCTCAGGTGGCTTTTGAAAAACCTGTTGTTGGTGTATCGGTACACTTAGAAAAGAATTTAGAACTCCATGGGTTGGCTGACGCTGCAGGTCAGTTACACAAAGTTATAGCGCTTTACAAGCTGGGTTTAACCCAAGCTTTACCGTTAGATGCTGAACTAGGTCAGGAATTACTGAAAGTAGGCCCACAAGACATAGATAAGCGCCGTGGTAAGTGGCAGAAAAAATGGTACCACCATAAGTACAGCCAAAGCTTTGATTTCTCAAGCGATCCATATCGACGTTGGTTGTGGCCACAAACCCCCGTATTTGATGATTGGCATGAGCAGTTCGCCGAAGTGTATCAGCCCATGGTTGATTGCATTAAAGAGGTGAAACATGCCTAGCCTAGATCTAGCAAATATACCGTTACAGGGCCGCCACATCATCGAAGCCAGTGCTGGTACGGGTAAAACCTACAGCATAACGCGTATCTATTTGCGTTTATTGATCGAGAAAAAAATACCTGTAGAACAAATATTATTAATGACTTACACCCGCGCTGCCACGCAAGAACTTCGTGGGCGCATAGAAGACACGCTACGTGAAGCACAATTAAGCTGGGGTTTAAATGAGCAAGAGTATTGGCAACATCTCTACCAACAGGTAGAACCTCAGCAAGCGCAACTGTTGTTACACCAAGCATTGCTCAACTTAGATCAAGCAGCCATATTCACCATACATGCGTTCTGTGGTCGTGCCTTGCAACAATATGCATTTGCTAGCCAAACGGGGTTGGAGGTAGTGTTAGAAACCAATACCCGAGACCTTGCCTACACAGGCTTACAAGACTGGTTGCGGGTGGTAATGCATCAGCCAGTGTTATACAGCCAACTGGAACAACAGGGTTGGCACACTCCAAAAGGCTTCTGGGACGCTTTTAGTGGTGCACTATTAAGCCAAACTCCAGTGTTTGCTGCTAATGTGGAACCGTGGCATCAGGCATGGCACATCAATAAAGCACACGTTCGCGAAAACTTACTCGATTTAGAAACACAAATAATCGAAGCCACCATGGCTGATGCTAAGTCAAAGGTGGCTCGCTTAGAACAATGGCAAGATTTGCTCAACTGGTTAAGTACCAAGGAATTTGGACCAGCCTCAAAAGACAACCTAGCGTGTCTACATGGTGGCAGATTAGGCAAGGCACCAGAATTAAAACCCATTATTAAGGCTTTGTCCCAACGTATTAATAACGAAAGCTTCAACAAGAACTATTGGGTTTATGCCAACCAAGCTGCAGTAGCACCTCTCGTTTTAGAAGCAGTCCAGGTGGTTAGGGCGGCTTACCAACAAGCTAAACAAAAGCAACAGATCATGGAATTTGATGACCTGGTGAGGCGCTTGTCTGAGTGTGTCAATGAGCTGGAAAGTGCAGCCCTTGTAGACGCTTTAAGGCTGGCCTATCCCGTAGCGTTGGTTGATGAGTTTCAAGACACCGATGGCCATCAATATGCCATTTTGAACCGCCTTTATGAACAGTCCAGCAATGACACAGCTCTGTTTATGATCGGTGATCCAAAACAGGCTATTTATGGTTTTAGGGGAGGTGATATCCACACCTATTTAACAGCAGCGCAGGCTACAGATCATCGTTGGCACATGGACACTAATTGGCGTTCTAGTCATGCTATGGTGGCAGCCTATAATCGTTTGTTCAAGAAAGGTGCGGGCCAGCCAAAAGTGTTTGGTAGTGGCATTAATTATACGCCTGTTAAAGCCAGTGACTTTGCCACTGCAAATGTAGCCAACAACCCTAAAGCTTCAGGTGTGGCGTTAACCTATGTGTGGTTGCCTACGGAGCTCTTAACCAATGAACGTAAGCACCAACACATTGCCCAATGGTGCGTTGGTGAAGTACAAAATATATTGCAGCAAGGCCATTTTAAAGCTAGCGATATTGCCTTGCTGGTGCGTGGTGCTGGCGAAGCGCAGGCTTTGCAAACGGCATTAAAGCAAGCCCGTTTAGCCAGTGTATACATTAGTGACAGAAGCAGCGTGTATGCCAGTGCAGAGGCTACAGAAATGGTGCGTTTGTTGAATGGTTTGTTGCATTGTGAAAGCCAACGGCAACTTGTGCGTGCCGCAAGTACCCATTTATGGGGTGGCAGCACCGCATTGTTGGCCCAGTTAAGCCACGATGATCATTGTTTAATAGAAGTAAGAAGTCAAATGATGCAGTTGCGTCAATTGTGGTTGAGGCAGGGTGTAATGGCCCTTGTAATTCACCTACTCAAACAATGTGCCGTGCCCCCTGCCCACAACAAAGAACGCTATATGACCAACATGGTGCAATTAGCAGAATTGTTACAAAAGGCATCCAATCAAGCAAGTTCCGCACTTTTACTGGTGGAATGGCTGCAACAGCAATGTAACGAAGACAATGCCGACAGCAGTGCCGAATTACGTTTAGAAAGTGATGCCAAGTTAATTCAAATTGTTACTCAACATGGCTCTAAAGGGTTGGAATACCCAGTGGTATTTATCCCTTTTGCCAGTCAAGCAAAGGACCCGCTCAAGCGTGGCAATAAACATGTTCAATTGTTTCCCTATTACCACCCACAAGAACGCTACCCAGCGTTAATGATAGGTCGGGATGTTGCTGTTTGTGATCAGGCTACGTTGGCATCTGAAGAAGAAGCCTTGCGGCTATTATACGTTGCAGTTACCCGAGCTCAGTATCGGTGTTACATCCCAGCGAGTGATTTCACTAACGGTGAACGGTCTCCGTTAGGGCAAGTGGCTTTTTGGCACAATGCTCAAGCCGAACAAGCCAAGCAAGCCACTTGGCCAGAGGCCTTGGCTAAGTTAACTAACCCTAAAGACTCTGAATTACTAATCATCGAAGAAGGTTCGGTGCAGGCACCCTTAAGCCAATGCACTATAACCGATGCAGCCGAAGTCCTAGCTGCTCAAAGTTTTAGCGGCCATATCGATGCCAATAACAATCTATTATCCTACAGTGCTTTGGTGCGCCAGCTTAGTTATGGCTCTCACGCACAGCAAATGAGTGTTAAAGACCGTGGTGATGGCAGTAGCCAGTTGGTTGACCCTAGCCAAAATATTACCTCCAACGAATTACGCTTCACATTAGCAAAGGGTAAAAACAGTGGATTGTTGCTGCACGATATTCTTGAACAGGTGGATTTTTCGCAGCCAAGCTGGCCTAGTGCTATGGACGTACCTTTGGCAAAATACCATACCATGGTGGGCATTGGCGAAGATGATGCTAACAAGGTGGAGTGCTTGCAGCAGTGGTTAGAAGAATGCATAGGGGCGTCTATACCGCCTATTAATGCCACTGGCAGTGTAGCATCGGATAAGCGAGCGGGGTTCACTTTGGGGCAACTATCACAACAGCAAACTTTAAGAGAAACAGAGTTTTACTTCCCGCTACAGCAGGCTAAGCAATCTACCTTGGCACAAATATTGAGCCGGCATCGTGGCGGTTTACCCACGGCATTGCCAAGCCATCCAGTGCTCCAAGGCATGATGCACGGGTTTATAGATTTAGTGTTTGAATATGATGGCCGCTTCTTTTTGGCCGATTATAAATCCAACCACCTAGGCGATCACCTTGAAGACTATCACCAGCAAGCCATGTTAGAGGCTAACCAACATCACTATTATGATCTGCAGTATTTAATTTATAGCTTAGCTTTGCATCGGTACCTTGGTCAAAGAGTCCCCAATTATGATCCAGTTGAGCATTTTGGAGGAGTGTACTATTTGTATCTCCGAGGTATGGCGCCCAAAGTGACTTCAGGCGTATATGCTAAGGCCATTAGTATCAAGGAATTGAATGACCTCGATCACCTGTTTGCAGGAGAGGCGGTATGATGGTATCGAACGCTCAACTACATACTGATTACGTGGGTTTGGAAGCTGTTGATAGGTTTTTAGCTGCTCAATTGTGCCAAAGTCTTGGTAGCCAATGTGCTGTGATGCAGCACTTGATTATGGCCTTGAGTAAAGCGCTGCGCAACGGCCATAGTTGCCTACCTTTAGCCGATATTGCCGGCCAAACATATTGGTCTACAACTGGTGAAACAGGAACAGGTATAGCGCCTGTGCCGGGTTACACCTTTGCTGCCGTTGGGGTGCTGATGGATAGCGCCCAGAGCTACCCTATTACTGCAGGCCATGCAGCGCCGTTAGTGTTAGAAAACGCACGACTGTATTTGCGAAGGTATTGGCATTACGAGCAGCAAGTAGCGCAGCACCTATTACAGCGGATGCAAAGCCATCAGTTGTCAAAACAACAACAAGTAAAGGCAAGTGATGTGTTATTACAGCTGTTTGAAGAGCCACTTGAAGCCCAAATAAATTGGCAGGCTCAGGCTGTCCAAGAGGCATTAGTGCGTCAGGTCAGTGTTATTTCTGGTGGGCCAGGAACAGGAAAAACCTACACTGTGGCACGCCTGTTAGTGTCATTGCAGGCTGTCAATGACACCTCGTTAACCATCGCTATGGCTGCACCAACGGGCAAGGCGAAGCAGCGTTTGGTAGAATCTATTAATTTTGCGAAGAGCCAACTGTTAAAGCAAGGTATAGACAAGGCTCTCATTGACAGTATTCCGGATACAGCTCATACCTTACACGGCTTGCTCGGATTACGTCCTAACAGCTACTCGGCTAAGCACCACAAGGGTAATCCACTGCCCATCGATCTGTTGCTAGTTGATGAAGTCTCCATGGTGGATTTGCCCATGATGGCACGGTTGTTAGATGCCCTTCCAGAACATTGTAAACTTGTGTTAGTAGGCGATGCAGAACAATTGCCTTCGGTGGCTGCTGGATCAGTTTTGGCTGACATTCCGTCTGCAGCTATCAGTTATTTGCATAAAAGCCATCGCTTTGAAGGGCAGGGTGGTATCGGGCTGCTGGCAAATTGTGTGATGCATAATCAAGCAGAAAAAAGTTGGCAGGTGTTGTTAACTAATAAGGACCTTAGTTTAATACTAGAAGAAGAGTTTCAAATTTGGCTAGAACAAATGTGTGATCAATATTTTTTGCCCATGTTGAAAGCCAAAACTTTAGATGAGGCATTTATATGTTTAACCCAGTTCAGAATTCTTGCAGCCACCCGCCAAGGAGAGATGGGAGTAGAGGGGCTTAATGAACAAGTTGAACGTTTGTTGAGCCGACGTTCGTCGCAAGTAAGGTTGGGACAAAACTACCATGGTAAACCCGTTATGGTGACTAAGAACCACCATGGACTAGGTTTATTTAACGGCGATATTGGTATTGTTTGGGCTGCGGAAAATGGCCAGCTTAATGTTTGTTTTTTGCAGTCACAAGAGGTGCGCAAAGTGAACGTTGGTTTGTTGCAAGACTTAGAAACCGTTTATGCCATGACCATTCACAAAACCCAGGGTTCAGAGTTTCAACATGTAGCTCTTGTGGTGGCCCCACAAGCCGAGCGCTTATTATCTTCCCAGCTACTTTATACAGCTGTCACTCGTGCAAAAATGACGTGCAGCATTAAAGTAAGTAAGTCAGTGTGGTGCAAAGCTGTGAGCAATAAGACCCAACGTTGGTCCGGACTTCGGGCGTTACTCAGTCGCTAAATTAATCCGCTAAAATTCGGGAAATACTTTTTCCTATACTATGGAATAAAGATAGTGCCCGTGGTGCAGGAACCAGTGAACGCTGCCGTGAGTCTGCCGTGGCATCAATATTCAGGTAGTCTGAATCAATCAACACTTGGATTGATTTACGCAGGGTGTATCGTGAACCTAGGTGCTTTAAACTCATGCCATCTTCCATAAATACGTGTCGACCATGGCCGTATTCGCGAGTGACGTGCTCTAGAATTTGTAATTCCCGGTCTGCTAAGCCTTCTGTATCATCTTCTTGTACGCTGGTGCGAATAAGATTTGAAACGCGTAAGGCAATATTTGAATAGCGGTTCATGGTGGCATTCCTTTCATATTAATCAAATATATCATTTAAATGATATATTTGTTTTTATCTATAAACCAGTTAATAGATAATATTTTTTGTAACTATTATTTGAAAGGAACTATCAGATGTTATTAACGAAGTATTCGAGTGGCTAAAATCTGCTCAAAAAGTAGGTTTAACTGCGGATCTTCAAGTTGCAGTTTGAACTCTTCTTGGTTAGCGATTGCGTACGTTTGTTGTCGCACTGTTAAGTATGGTTCGGCCCCCTGTGTGAGGCTAAAGGACACGTTAGGGAAACGCTTTAAGCATTGGTTAAAGAAGGCCATATTGTTAGCTACCGACATACGTTCTGCACTGGGGTACACCTGATCTAAACTTTGCGCGTGGATATTTATTTTTTGATAACGTTCAATATTAACAAATACCATAGGGTCAAATACCTGCATGCCTTTTTGATTGCCCGTTACACTAGTTAGTGGGAACTGACCCTTGGGTACGCTGTTGTCGAAAAAAGTGAACTCGTAGCGTGGACTAGTATGGGCCAACCACTTAAATATGAGTTTAGGGATGCCTTGGTAAGCTTCCACACTGTGCCCCAAAAAGTCCTCCACAGATTTGTATCGGCCACGTTGTTGACCTCGTATCCACCCTCGTTCTACGGTTTCCTCTGGCGGTGTAATAACAAAATACATGTACATTATATGAGCATATTTGGCATAGGTGCCATGTAACACCTTTTGTACCTGCTCTGTCGAAAAGCTGTCGAAGCGAAAGCGATCCACCAAAATATTGGGAATGGTTTGGTTTTGTTGCCCCGTGCGTCTAATGTAGCGGTCTAGCTTGCCGTCAATAATGTTGACTTCGTTGCTAGTAAAACGGCCTGAATACTTATAATGGGGGCCAAGCGATTCATAGTCTAATAACTGGCGGCGCCAAATGTCTGGGCTAATAATGCCGTATAGGGAAGACTCAATACCTCGTTGCCCCATGGTTTGTTTCAATAAAGGCCTTAAGGTGCTTTTACCTGCTGCAGAGGCACCTTTTAGACTGATGATCACAGGTTTTTCTACCCGTCGTAATAGTTGGTAGCCATTGGCGGCTACAGCCGAATCGATGGCCGGCTCGATTAACTTTCCAACCATAAAACTACCGTAGTTGTTAAGCACATGGCGACAAATGATACGGCTCATAAAGCCCCGATCATTGCCTATCAAACCTCGTGTTGAGGCCACAGAGCCAAGTATTTGATAGCTGCTTTTGTAGACCGCTTTAATCAGCGGATCTGCATGGGCAAGACCTGAGACTTTAAGTTGGTTAATGGCTTTAAATTGAATTTCTTCGCCGCTGAGCAGGGGTTTTTTAATAACTGGCTTTTTCCCCCAAGGCCATAAGCCTTTTTTTATCGCTGGAGCAGGTTGTGGATTTAACATTACTTCTTCAGCTAGCAATCGATCTACTTCTAATTTCACCGCAACGGATAAACTTTGGAACTCAGCCTCAATGTAGTCGTATAAAGGCGCAATGTGCTGATCTAAAATGTCATTAGTGATACGCCGGAAATTGATGCCAAAGTCTTCTTCGTGCTCAGCCTCCGGGATATGGATATTGGCGCCCACTCGCACAATAAGCTCGTGCATCACCAAACGCCATGAAGTGAAGCCAACCAAATGTTCTGGTTTAAGGCCTGTTAGGTTGGCGATTTCCTGCACTTCATCGTAGCTGGTATAAACGTTTGGGATTTGAAAAATAGTTTCTAGAGAACGTAGTTGCCGCGGTAAATTGGCGCTCAATCCAGGATTCCATGCGCTGTATTCTTGTTGTTTTGGCATCTGACGCATCTAGACTTGTATCGGTAACCACATTTATAGCAGATTTTACCAACTACGTCAGTGAGAACGCTGCCCTCTGTCGCTGCACCTCTGCGCTGTCAAACTGCCATCTTTGTCTTTGCAAGGGAGGCACACCAAACCCTAAACCCTTTAAAAAACCTTAAATAGCCCCCATTAACTGAAGGCAAATATCCTCCTAGACGCTGTTGATGACCCAATATGACTTACGCCTTAGAAATTAACCAGCTACACAAAATTTATGACAATGGCTTCGAGGCTCTAAAAGGCATCAGCTTAAAAGTTGAAGAGGGCGATTTTTTTGCCTTGCTTGGTCCTAATGGAGCTGGTAAATCCACTACTCTAGGTGTGGTGTGTTCCTTAGTTAATAAAACCAAGGGTTCGGTTAAAGTCTTTGGCCATGACTTAGATATAGATGTAAGCAAAGCTAAATGTTTGATGGGCGTGGTGCCACAAGAATTTAACTTCAACATGTTTGAGAAAGTTCAGGACGTGGTGGTGCAGCAGGCTGGGTACTATGGTATAGCTCGCGATGAAGCCCTCCGGCGCACTGAGCAATTGCTTAAGCAATTGAGCTTATGGGACAAGCGTGATGATGCATCCCGTAATTTATCCGGTGGTATGAAGCGTCGCTTGATGATCGCCCGTGCTTTAGTTCACCGGCCTAAATTACTTATCTTAGATGAACCTACTGCTGGCGTAGATATCGAACTTCGTCGTTCTATGTGGGAGTTCCTTACGCGTATCAATGAACAAGGCACAACCATCATCCTCACCACCCATTATTTGGAAGAAGCCGAAAACCTGTGCCGTAACATTGCCATTATTGATCAGGGCGACATTATTCAGAACAGCCCTATGAGAGAACTGCTAAAAACCATCAATACAGAAACTATAGTGCTGGAATTGCAAAAGCCTCTTGCACAAGCTCCACAAGTGCAAGGCTATCGTTTGTTGCTAGTCAATGACACATACATTGAAGTAATCCTCAACCAAGGGCAAGACATTAACAGTGTGTTTGTAGCCTTGTCAGCTGCAGGCATACAAGTCACCAGCATGCGTAATAAGACCAACCGGTTAGAAGAATTATTCGTGAACCTAGTTACCAGCAATAAGACCGATTTGAAGGGAGTGAGCGCCTAATGTCTAGTTATGAAATCTATATTGCTTACTCAACCATTGTGCGCAAAGAAATCCAGCGTTTTATGCGTATTTGGGTACAAACCCTATTGCCACCTTCCATTATCATGGTGCTGTATTTTATTATTTTTGGTAATTTAATTGGTAGCCGTATTGGCCAAATGGGTGGCTTTGATTATATGCAGTTTATTGTGCCAGGTTTAATTATGATGTCGGTCATTACCAACTCCTATGGCAACGTAGTGTCTTCGTTTTATAGCACTAAATACCAGGGCAGTTTAGACGAAATGTTAGTGTCGCCTATGCCTAATTGGGTGATATTGGCAGGTTACGTCACTGGCGGTGTGGCTCGCGGTTTGGCTGTGGGCACTATAGTCACAAGTTTATCGTTATTCTTCACCCAGCTCGAAATTTATAATTTTGGCATCATTGTATTAGTGGTACTAATGACCTCCATTTTGTTTAGCTTGGGTGGTTTTGTTAACGCAGTATTTGCTAACAGTTTTGATGATATATCCATCGTTCCAACCTTTATCCTTACCCCTTTAACCTACTTGGGTGGTGTGTTTTATTCTATCGATTTATTGCCCGACTTTTGGGCTGGAATGTCGCAACTCAACCCAATTTTATACATGGTGAATGCCTTCCGTTATGGTATTTTGGGGGTTTCTGATATCCAAGTTGGCTATGCGTTATTGGTTATTAGTGTGTTTATTATTGCCTTATTTAGTTACTGCATGTACCTATTGAATACGGGCAAGGGCATTCGTAAATAATAGCCCTGCCTTGGAGAAAATGATGCAACAAAATGACTTTATAGAAGCCTCACCTTTAGGAGATAAAAGCACCTATGTTAATGAGTACGCACCCAGTCTATTGTTTCCTATTCCGCGCAACACGCCATGGCAGCCAGAATTTTTGTCTCGGCCGTTTTACGGTATTGATGTTTGGAATGCCTTTGAGGTGTCCTGGCTTAATAATAAAGGATTGCCGAAAATGGCTCTGGCCGAATTTCGTATCCCAGCTGACAGCCCTAACATAATTGAAAGCAAATCCTTTAAGTTGTACTTGAATTCCTTTAATCAAACCAAGATGGCTAACGCACCGCAAGTGCAGCGTCACATGGCTGCAGACCTATCTGCTGCAGCGGGGGCGGAGGTTCAGGTCACTTTGTATAGCCTGCGTGATATGGCCATGCCAGTATTGCCTACTCCAGGCACAAGCATTGACCAGCAAGATATAGAAATAACAACATACACGCCAGACGCTAGCTTGTTGTTGTCGGATGTTAAGATCTATCGTACGGAAATTTTGCACAGTAACTTGCTTAAAAGTAATTGCCCTGTCACTGGTCAACCAGATTGGGCAACCTTAGTTGTAGAATACGAAGGGCCCACAATTGATAGAGCGGGCCTACTGGCCTACATAGTGTCTTATCGCGAACATGGTGATTTCCATGAGCAATGTGTAGAACAAATATTTCTCGATATAAAGGCGCAGTGTAAGCCTGGTCAACTTACAGTGTATGCCCGCTACGTAAGGCGCGGTGGCTTAGATATTAACCCTTATCGTTCTACTCGACCCTTGGCCCCTAGCAATCACCGAACCCAACGCCAATAGCCCTTTATAGGAATTTTTATGGAACTATTACACGGTTTACTCAATCGAGCTTCAATTCAGAGACTGGAATCACCAGGGCCAACGGCAGCTCAGTTAGAGGTGATGCTGCAAGCAGCTCTGAGAGCACCAGACCATGCAAATCTTAAACCTTGGCGCAGTGTTATGGTCGCTGGTGAAGGTCTTGAAAAGCTGGGGCAAATCCTTCAACAAGCGCAGCTAGAACGGGATCCAGAAAGCGATTCACAAACATTGGAAAGGTGCATAAAAATGCCTAACCGTGCGCCCAGTATCCTCGTATTAATAGCCAGCCCAAAAGCACACCCTAAAGTGCCTACAGCAGAACAAGTGCAAGCCACTGCAGCTGCAGGGCATGCGATGTTACTTGCCGCCTATGCGCAGAATATTGGAGCGGTGTGGCGTACAGGTTGGGTGGTAAGTCATCCCATGATAAGGCAAGCGTTTGACCTACAAGAGGCTGAAGAAATTATTGCTATGATTTATATGGGGACTCCTTCAATAACACCTAAACCAGTACCTATAGTGAGCAGTCAAGAATTTATTAAACATTGGCATTAATGCGTTGAATTTTATTGCTTTTTATCTAGCAAAAGCATAAGATCTTCGCCTTCAAATGGTGAGGTGTCCGAGTGGTCGAAGGAGCACGCCTGGAAAGTGTGTGTACCGCAAGGTACCCAGGGTTCGAATCCCTGTCTCACCGCCACTATTCACTGGCAATGTCCAGATAAGTCTTTGAAATATCTACCGTATTAACTCCAGCCCTATGGAACGGTAGACATAACTGATGACAAAAGCTCCCATTAAGCATCTTGCTTACACTAACTTGAGGGACAATATCTATTACTTTACTTGTGTTATCAGATTGTTCGCTCCAATTGACAAGATTTCCTAAGACTTGGCTCAAATTTAACTGCTGTGCCTGATGGAAGTGCCTACTTGAGAACGGCCATTATAGTAGGTAATCTAATTATCACTTAAAACCGTAATCTAGCACTCACAAAGGGCTAATTATGCCACGCAGCGACAGCACCTCAGTAATACCTTTACCCACGTTGATCCGCATTTTGGGTTATGCTGGACTGATCCCATTCGTGATTCCAGTTTGGCTGCTGTTAGATCAGCTTTGGTTTGGCCTAGAGCTGCAGGGTGCCGTCCCATTTGGAATCTATGCTCCCTACATATTTATTGCTTACAGTGCCGTTATTTTAAGCTTTATGTCTGGCACATTGTGGGCAAGCTGGCAGATGGTCGACAATAAAAATCTAGCCAAGTTTGCTGTTTTAATAAGTAATTTATTCGCACTTAATGCTTGGTGCGCGTTACTGCTCATATATATTGCACCGATTATGGCAGCATACTCAGTGACCTTTTTAATGTTTGGGTTTATCAGTCTATTATGGGTGGAGCATTTAATTGGTGGGTTGGAAAAATCATATTGGCGAATGCGGTTATCGCTGACTGGCATCGTCATCATCCTGCATCTTGTAATGATCACCCTTATTTTTATGGAGTTGTAAACGTGTCAGAGTTAACTATATTTTATGACGGGGGCTGTCCTCTATGCGCTGCCGAGATAGCTCATCTTGAGCGTCTCGACAGTGGCAAGAAGCTTTTCTTCGAAGATATTTATGCACCTCTTTTTAGAGAGCGCTTCCCTCACATTGACCAGCACAAAGCTGATAAAATTTTACATGGGCAGTGGAATAATGGGGGCATGATCTATGGCTTAGATGTCACCTATCATTCTTGGGCTTTGGTAGGCAAACGCCATTGGGTGGCTATCCTTCGCTGGCCCCTTTTCAAACAGTTAGCGCAGCTAGGGTATCGTTTTTTTGCTAGGTATCGCCACCGAATTTCTGCCCTTGTCACGGGCAAACCTCGTTGTGATAGATGTGAAATCAGTGGCCCTTCAGAATGACTTCACTTGGAACTAACTGTGCTCTAGTATTAGGCGCTAGCGGTGGCTTAGGTTCCGCATTAGTCACTAAGTTTCTAAGTGATTCAGCTATCACCAGTGTGTTTGCAGTGAGTAGCCAAGGGCAACCTTCAGCACCATCAAATCCAATCTCTCCAGGAAATAAGCTTGTTTGGATTAAAACTGAATATGATGAGCAGTCGATGGCAGGCGTAGTTGATCAACTCAAACCATATGCTGGCCACTTTGCTAGAGTGTGCATTTGCCATGGGTTGCTACATTCAAAGACAATATGGCCTGAAAAGCGTCTTGAAGATATTAATGCCGAAGCCTTACATGAGATATTTCAGAGCAATACGGTGGTGCCTGCACTCTGGTTAAAATTGCTGTTTAAGGTGCTCAAAGGTAAAACCCCATGTGTCGTGGCCACTATGAGCGCTAGAGTGGGTAGTATAGGTGACAACAGGATGGGAGGATGGCATTCCTATCGTGCATCTAAGGCAGCATTAAATATGGTGTTGCAAAACATGGCGATTGAATATGCTAGGCGAGCCAAAAACGTTAAATTAATCGCCTTTCATCCAGGCACTACAGATACAGGGCTATCAAAACCATTTCAAGCGTCTGTCCCAAGTGGAAAACTTTTTGCCCCAGCTTTCGTAGCATCACAATTGGCTGAGATACTGGCTAATGCTGAGTTAGATGGTCAGCTGTCATATGTTGATTGGAAAGGGCAGACAATAAGTTGGTAATTGAGGAATCAGTGCTTTAGCTGCTCAATAGTTTGCAAGCTGGAAGTTAGCCCATGTGAAGCCACGCGGGTAAAATAGATGGCAATGCAGTTGCCAAGCAGGCCCTATAGTTATTTCCCAGACTACCAAAAAGGCATAACTTTCTGGGTTGTCTAAAGGCCTGATGTTGGCTAATGATGTCTTTAAAGTCTTTATTATTCAGTAGTTTGGTCTTGCCCATGTTGAGTGTCATACCCAACAGGCAGGGCCAGACACATAAAAACGAGTGAGTAAGTGCTGAACAGCTAACTCTTTACCCACCTTACGCTTGAAACTATTGACTTTATGCGCTAATTGCAATAAATTTGGGCATTGGTAATTTTCCTGTAACCAATCAATCAGGGCGCCCAGTAAAATGAATAATAAAAGAAAATTGTTACCCGTAGTAGTTGCCATGTGGGCGATTCCGTGTGTAGTACTTGCAGGGGGGGACTCGGACGATTCATCGCAGAGTCTTGTCGACTCCTCGGAGACTGCACTCATAGCTGAATCGCCTGTTGTTGAGGCTTTGTCTTTGGGTTCTGGTCTCGCAGTTGAGGCTTTATCTGTGGGTTCTAGTACTGTCGTTGAGGATTCATCCTCGAGTTCTAGCACCGCTAGTCAGTCAACTTCTACCGCTACTGCCACCGCATTAACTGATGGTTTAAATACTAACGACGGCTTTGAAGCTGTTGAAGATGATCCTATTTTAATCGACATTTCTGCACTATTGGATCCAGATCGCATTGGGTTGACAACTTTGCAGTGGGAAGTGGATAAGCTTGACGGACAAGGTTGGATGTCCATCTCTGGTGCTAACTCTCCAGTGTTCATTCCTCGTCAAGAACATGTTGGCAATAGTCTCCGTGCTCTACTTTCTTACACTGACGGTAAAGGTTCGATCGAGCAGTTAGTGTCGCCAGCAACTAGCCCAGTTAAGAATATAAACGATCCCCCATTAGGCCGCTTAGATTTGATCGGTAAGCCTGAAGAAAACCAAGTTTTGCGTGTAGACGTCACTGGTGTTCGTGATGAAGATGGGGCAGGTGTAACATCATTTACATGGGAAGGCTCTTTAGATGGCCTAAGCTGGGCTCCTCTGGGTAGTTCTGATAGTACCTTAGTGCTTACCCAATCAGAGGTAGAGCTTTATGTTCGCTCAGTGGTCAGTTATGTTGATAAATATGGCCACCCAGAGTCGGTGACTAGTGATACAGTGGGGCCAGTACGGAATGTTAATGACAATGTTGTTGGCACACCAACGGTTAGTGGTCCAGCCCTAGAAGGTGAAACTCTAACCCTTAGTATGTCTAACCTTACGGACCCCGATGGTGTTTATTCTGATAGCATTTATTGGGAATCCTCTATTGATAACACATGGCACCACATACCTGGGGCGAACTCACAATATTTGGAGCTTACTCGCTATTTGACAGGGCTTAATATCCGCGCTGTTGTATCTATAGTCGACCGCTATGGTACCGTTGAAAATACAGCTTCAGCTCAAGTGGGCCCAATAGAAGCGATTAATGTTCGGCCTACGGGCGTTTTGACGTTTAAACGTAAGACTAACTAAAGTCTGCTTTCTAGCTGAACTAGCCTGCACTTAAAAGTGCAGGCTAGTAGTTTCTTCTCAGTAATACCCCTTCCTTTTAATGATTAAGCATAGCTTTTAACCTATCAAGCTCTTCGCTTGAAACACGCACTGCTAAATTATATATTTTACGCAAGTGCGCCTATCTAAAATTTTTTGATGTTATCACTCAGTACATAGTGCTATTTAGGTTGTATGCTGATCCCAATAGGGGTTGTCACCAAATCGTTCAATGAGAAAATCTATTAAGCTTCTCACCTTGAGTGGCAGGTAGCGGGTGGCTGGGTATATTGCATAAGCGTGCATGGTGGGTAACGAGTAATTCTCTAGTATCTGTATTAGATCCCCTTTTTCCAAAGCTTCCCAAACGAAGAAGCTCGGCAGCATAATAATGCCGTGCCCAGAGAGCGCTAATTGCATCATAGCATCACCATTGTTAGCAGTAAGGCTAGACTCTCCATTAACGAGATGTTTCTGCCCCTCAAGGTCCCATAAGGGCATGCCTGCCAATGGCCAGCCCGTTTGCTTTAGTATTTTATGATGCTTTAGCTGTGCTGGATTTTCCGGTATGCCTCGATGTTTAAGGTAATCTGGGCTGGCACAGATGACATGCCTAATAGGCGTGATTTTGCGAGCTTTTAGGCTGGAGTCTGGCAGGGAGCCAATGCGAAATGCAAGGTCGTAACCGCCCTCTATGATGTCGACCTTACGATCAGAAAAATTAACCTCAATGTTTAATTCGGGGTGCTGGCGCATAAACAGATCAATGGCGGGCGTTAGGTGAGTAATGCCAAACGATAATGGCACAGCTAGCTTTAAGGACCCTGCTAACACTTTGTTTTTACACGCTATGTCACCATTCAACGAATCTACTTCCCCCAGCAACAGTTTTACGCGTTGGTAATACTGGTTACCAGCTTCGGTAATGCTCGATGTACGAGTAGTTCGATTGATAAGCTTAGAACCCAACCTGTTTTCCAAATCCCCTAGGCGTTTGCTAACGGCAGATTTTGCTAAGTTAAGTTGATCTGCGGCTTTCGTAATACTGCCCGCTTCAACAATCCTGACAAATACATGCATATCTTCTAGCTGACCCATAGGCACAGTTCTCTTTTGACGAACAATGTTTTCATATTCTTTATGTTTTTCCGCATTTAGTCAAACTGTATATTTCTGGTGTAAGCAAGAACTAACTTTAATTCCTTGTAGTTCTTGCTAACCCCCCCCTTTAACGTAGCGTTTTTTAACGAGAGAACAAGGACAAATTATGACCGATGTAAGAAATGAAAATGGCACATGTCAATGTGGTAGATCACCCACTGGAGACTGTATTGGTTGGCATATGTTAACGCCCGTGGAATATGAAGCCAAAACGGACAAAGAAAAAGAAGCAACATTTGGAAATTCAAAGTAAAGGAAAGTTAGGCTTGGGATCTAATAGAATGAAACACGCCTTACGCATTATTACTTAAATAGGGAATATGAATATCTTATTGTTCATCCATAGGTTTTGTTCTCTTTTTACTAATAATTATTTTGTAATTTGCTTTATTTAATTAACCTTTATGAGGGTAATTAAAGCCAAAACCTACCCTGAAAAAAGGGTAGGCAAGGCACATCCAATGTACCTAATAAGCCACACAAATATATCATAAATGGAGCATTACTATGAAGACCTTATATACTTTCGCCGCCCCCACGGGGCGCTTATTTCTCGCCATGATGTTTTTCATGTCTGGCCTTAGCAAAATTGGTAACTATGCGGGCACTCAAGGCTATATGGAAGCCATGGGGGTATCGGGTGCTCTGTTACCTCTGGTAATTGTTCTAGAGGCATTAGGAGGGCTGGCTATCATCCTTGGCTGGCAAACGAAAATCGCTAGTTTTGCTTTAGCAGGCTTTTGCGTGGTGTCGGCGGTGCTATTCCATAATGACTTTAGTAACCAAGCAGAAATGGCCTCGTTTATGAAAAACGTCACTATTGCTGGAGGTTTTTTATTGTTGGTTGCCCATGGGCCAGGTGCTTACGCCTTAGATAATCGTGTAAAATCTGTCCAAGCATAAATAAATTTGAGACAGAGCCCCTTATGACTTCTTATAAGCATACCAACCTAGCATTAAGAGAACTGCAACTTAGCACGCCAGGCATGCCAGCCTCAGATGG
>TARA_B110000211_G_scaffold52275_1_pt1 | contig 30215 bp, 18 predicted proteins | sample TARA_B110000211 | Tara Oceans TARA_B110000211 (sample SAMEA4397516) | marine metagenome | biome: Polar Biome; feature: [DCM] deep chlorophyll maximum layer (ENVO:01000326); material: water (ENVO:00002006), including particulate matter (ENVO:01000060) such as... | depth 30 m
AATAGTGTAATGCTATCTACGCTTGCGGGTGCCACTTTAGGGGTTTGGATAAGTCATGGCGAAGGTAGGTTCGATCTGCCAATGCCTGAGGATCAATACAACATAGTTGCAAAATACGGTTATGACAGCTATCCTGCCAACCCAAATGGAAGTGACTATAATACCGCTATGATGACCGATGTTACCGGGCGTCACTTGGTGATGATGCCGCACATTGAGCGATCAACATTTCAATGGAACTGGGCGAATTACCCTGCTGGAAGAAAAGACGAAGTTTCTCCTTGGCTAGAAGGTTTTGTAAATGCTCGAAAATGGCTAGAAAATAAAAATTAATTGCTGGGTTTTAACCCGTACAATAAAAAAATATCACATGGTTATGAAAAGATTTTTACAGTTCGCATTTTTATTCGTTTGTGTTATAGGGTATGCTCAGGAGACCCAAGAAGTCTATCAACGTGCTAAAATAAATTACAATTCGATTGAAGATTTATCACGATTGAACCGATTGGGATTGGCAGTAGACCATGGCGAGCACAAAAGAGGGTTTTTTATTATTTCAGATTTTTCTATTACAGAGATTGAGACCGCTCGCGATGCTGGCTTTTCTGTTGATGTTCTAATAGAAGATTCAAAAGAGTATTTTCTTCAGCAAAATAGAGACATCATACCCTCTCAAAGGAATCCGACCTGTTCGGGAAGTAATGTGATCGACTACCAAACACCTGACAATTTTGAATTAGGTTCTATGGGTGGCTATTTAACCTATCAAGAAATGCTTGATAATTTAGATTTAATGCAAACCCTCTACCCTAACCTAATTACTCAAAAAGAAAATATTAGTACTTTTCTGACCAATGGTCAAGCAGATAATTCAACAACACCTCCAATTGGTGGAAACGGAATTAAGTGGGTGAAAATTAGTGATAACCCGAATTCGAGCGAAGCAGAACCTCAAATTTTATATACAGCGATACATCACGCAAGAGAGCCTGCTGGACTATCTCAACTCATTTTCTATATGTGGTATTTGTTAGAAAATTATGATAGTGATCCTGAAATACAAAGCATTCTAGACAATACAGAACTTTATTTCGTTCCTGTTATTAATCCTGACGGCTATTTGTATAATGAAAAAACAGATCCAAACGGTGGTGGTTTTTGGCGAAAAAACAGATTCAATGGCCATGGAGTTGACCTCAATAGGAATTACGAATATTTTATAAACGGTGATCCAACTAATGGTATGTGGGGAGGCGACGGTGCGTCAAACGACCCGAATAATCAAACCTATCACGGTACAGAACCATTCTCAGAAATTGAAGCCCAGGCAATGAAATGGTTTGTTGAAAATCACAATTTCATTATGGCCTTTAACAACCATACTTATGGAGATTTACTTTTGTACCCCTACGGGTATACTAGCAACACCCCGACTGTTGAAAATGACATATTTGAAGGTATTTCTGAAGAATTGGTTTCGCAAAACGGGTTTAATAACATACTCTCATCCGAATTATATTCTGCTGCTGGGGATAGCGACGACTTTATGTATGGTACCATTTTAACACATGACAAAATTTACGCTTTTACACCAGAAATTGGACCTCAATTTTGGCCGCCATCAAATCAGATCGATGGGATTTGTAAAGGAATGATGTATCTAAACCTAACAGCCGCTAAAATGGTGAATAACTTTGCATCTGTCAAAGACACTTCAGCCCAGTATCTTGGCAGCCAAACTACCATTAACTCCAGCTTCGACATAAAAAGGTTAGGCCTTGCTGGATCTGGCGACTTTAACGTGCGTATCAATCCCTTATCCGCAAATATTACGTCCGTTGGCAGTCCAGTTAGTTTCAACGGAATGGCAGTATTGCAGTTATCGGATGGGATTATTCAATATACTTTAGATAGTGGTATTGCAGTTGGAGACGAGGTTGTTTTTGAACTTATTATCAACAATGGTAGTTTTGATACGAAGACCACACTAACAAAGAAATTTGGTTCATTGCTCACTGTATTTGAAGATGTTGGTAATAGCGTTACAGATAATTTTGTGAATGATGGATGGGGAACTACGACAGCTACTTTTGTTTCACCGTCTAGCTCCATTACGGAATCACCCAATGGAAATTACTCAAATAACGCCAACGAAACCATCACCTTAGCAGAAAGTGTTGATCTGACAAATGCGATTGGAGCCAACGTAACTTTTTACGCGAAATGGGAGATCGAAAGCAATTATGATTATACTCAATTTGAAGTTTCAATTGATAATGGTTCTAATTGGATTGCCCAATGCGGTCTTTATACAAATGAGGGAAGCTCAAATAACTCACAGCCAACAGGAGAACCTTTATACGATGGAACTCAGAACGATTGGGTCCTTGAAGAAATTGATTTGAGTGATTATTTAGGTGAAACTATTTTAGTGAGGTTTCAGTTTAGATCTGATAATGGCCTAAGAGCCGATGGATTTTATTTTGATGATTTAGAAATAAATATTCTCGATGAAAACCTCGGAGTTTTAGATTCGGAGGTCTCATTGTTCAATCTCTATCCAAATCCTGTAGAGAACGTGTTGCATATTACAACACCACTTGATAACTATGAAATTAATGTGTATAATATTCAGGGTCAGATTATTGAAATAAAAAAAGACCTTCAAGGATCGATGACTTTTGATTTTAGCGGATACAGTTCAGGAATCTACTTAATGAAGTTTTCATCAGAGAAAACCACACACACATTTAAAATTGTGAAAGAATAAATGTCAATATAAAGCGTACTATTATTAAAAACGGAGCCTTTACTGGGCTCCATTTTTTTATATTAATAAATAAACTGAATTATTTTTCATAATTTGCAATTTAGAATAAATAGATTATGACAGACGTAAAAAGACTTTTTGACTTTCCATATTATCAACTAGAACAGTATCCTCAAGAAAAGGCACTAGTAAGTAAGGTAAATGGCGAATGGATTGCAACCTCAACTCAGGAATATATAGACAAGGCCAATGCTATTAGCCGTGGTTTAATTAGGCTAGGAGTTCAGCCCAACGACAAAGTTGCTATTATTTCTATGACCAATAGAACTGAATGGAATATTTGTGATATTGGTATTCTTCAAACTGGAGCCCAAGATGTACCTATTTATCCAACAATTTCTGAAGAAGACTACGAATACATACTTAATCATAGCGAATCTGTTTATTGCTTTGTTTCATGTAAGGAAGTGGCAGATAAGATTCAAAAAATCAAAGGAAACGTTCCTACTTTAAAAGAGGTGTATTCCTTTGACGAGATTGAAGGTTGTTCGAATTGGAGTGACCTACTAAAATTGGGTGAAGATAAAAGCAATCAAGATGAAGTAGAAAGCCGTAAAGCGGCTGTTAATGAAGATGATCTTGCGACACTAATTTATACATCCGGAACTACAGGAAGGCCAAAAGGCGTGATGCTGTCGCATAAAAATATTGCAGGGAACGCCAAACATAGTAAAGGGCGATTACCCATCGAAATGGGAAAATCTACAGCACTTAGTTTTTTACCTGTTTGTCACATCTATGAGAGAATGCTCTTATATATGTATCAATATTGTGGTGTAAGTATTCATTTTGCTGAAAGCTTAGAAACCATTAGCGATAACTTAAAAGAAATTCACCCTGAGGTGATGACTGCTGTTCCGCGATTGCTGGAAAAAGTATATGATAAGATTATTGCCAAAGGATCAGACCTAACAGGCGTAAAAAGTAAATTGTTTTTCTGGGCCGTTGATTTAGGCCTTCAATGGGAACCATACGGTCAAAACGGATGGTGGTATGAAACTAAATTAAAGCTCGCTCGCAAATTAATATTCTCTAAATGGCAGGAAGCCTTGGGTGGAAACCTTCAGGCGATAGCCTCAGGAAGCGCGGCTTTACAGCCACGTTTAGCGCGCGTTTTTAATGCTGCCGGCTGCCCTGTAATGGAAGGCTATGGTCTTACAGAAACCGCTCCTGTATTAACGGTGAATGATATGCGTAATGGAGGCTTTAGAATTGGAACGGTAGGTAAAGCATTGCCAGATACAGAAATAAAAATAGCACATGATGGCGAGATTCTAGTAAAGGGCCCTCAAGTAATGATCGGTTATTATAAAGACCCGGTTCAAACCAGTGAAGTATTAAAAGATGGGTACTTTCATACGGGGGATATCGGAGAAATAGATGCCGATGGCTTCCTCAAAATTACAGATCGTAAAAAAGAGATGTTCAAAACCAGTGGTGGTAAATATGTTGCCCCTCAACTTTTAGAAAATGCAATGAAGCAGTCGCGTTTCATTGAACAGATAATGGTTGTTGGTGATGGAGAGAAAATGCCAGCCGCGCTTGTACAACCTAATTGGGAGTTTATTGAAAGTTGGTCAAAGAAAAAAGGAGAGAATATAAGTTCTGACATAAAAATTGCTTCGCAAGATGAAGTTTTGATCAATCGAATTATGGAAGAGGTTGAGAAGCATAATGAAAAATTTGGCCAGTGGGAGAAAATTAAAAAAATAGAGATTACCCCAGAAATTTGGAGTATCGAAGAGGGGCACCTCACTCCTACCATGAAAATGAAAAGAAAGGTTATTAAAGCAAAATATATGGATCTCTATAATAAGATTTACGGACATTAAGCGGACGGCAGTTTCGACTCATATAATACATATTTGTTTCATTATTAACCAAAGCGTCTTCCAATAGGAAGACGCTTTGGTTTGTATCCTACAAAAAGTAAATTCATTATAGAAAAATTACCAAACTAATTGTGCAATTTACTATGCACGCATAATATCTTTCCCTATCTTTGGACTTCTGAAAAACTTCTATGAAAGAAAAAACCATCGACTATGTGCTGCGTTCCACCTGGATAGGTGTAATGAAAATGTATAATGAAGAAGCTGGGAAAAAAGGAAGTTCTATGGCTACAGGCTTTGCGCTTATTAGTATCGATACAGAAAAAGGGACTCCATCAACAGCATTAGGACCGAAAATGGGAATGGAAGCCACAAGTCTCTCTCGAACGTTAAAGACAATGGAAGAAAAAGGGCTTATCGTTCGGAAACCAAACCCTTTGGATGGTCGCGGTGTGATTATACATCTAACCCCATTTGGGCAAGAAATGCGAGAGTTTTCAAAAACTGTAGTTCTCGGCTTTGATGATGCGGTGAAAAAAGCGATATCTGAAGAAGATCTTAGGGTGTTCAAAAGAGTAGCGAACACTATCTTGGAACTCATCAACAACAAAAAAATATACACCCCCGAAAAAACAGTATAAGATGTCGAAAAGAAGAATAAAAAAAATAGCCGTAATTGGTTCAGGTATTATGGGAAGCGGCATCGCTTGTCATTTCGCTAATATTGGTGTTGACGTTTTACTACTTGACATTATCCCGCGCGAACTAAGTGATAAAGAAAAGAGCAAAGGTCTAAGTCTAGACGATAAAGTAGTTCGCAATCGCCTAGTAAATGAAGCATTAACTACTGCAATAAAATCGAGACCGGCTCCTCTATATCATATTGATTTTGCAAAACGTATTACCACCGGCAACCTGGAAGATGATATAGCGCAAATAAAAGATGCAGATTGGATTATTGAAGTAGTCGTTGAGCGGTTAGACATTAAAAAAATTGTCTTTGAAAAGCTTGAAAAATATAGAACACCGGGAACCTTGATTACATCAAATACTTCAGGAATTCCTATAAAATTTATGAATGAAGGTCGAAGTGACGATTTCAAAAAGCATTTTTGTGGAACGCATTTTTTCAATCCACCGCGTTATCTCAAATTATTTGAAATAATTCCTGGGCCAGACACATCGGAAGACGTTTTAAACTTCTTTAATAATTATGGCGAAAAATTCCTTGGAAAGACCACTGTAATAGCCAAAGACACCCCCGCTTTTATAGGAAACCGTATCGGTATTTTCGGAATACAAAGCCTCTTCCATCTTGTAAAGGAAATGGGGCTAACCGTTGAAGAAGTAGATAAATTGACAGGCCCTGTAATTGGACGACCAAAATCAGCAACCTTTCGAACCGTAGACGTAGTAGGCCTCGACACCTTGGTTCACGTGGCAAATGGAATCTATGAAAACTGCCCAGAAGACGAAGAACACGACGTCTTTCAACTACCTGCTTTTATCAATACAATGATCGAAAACAATTGGTTAGGAAGCAAAACTGGACAAGGGTTTTACAAAAAAATAAAGAATGCCGATGGCAAAAGTGAAATACTCGGTATGGATCTTGAAACCCTAGAATACAGAAAAAGCGCCAAGGCTAAATTCGCTACCCTAGAGCTTACAAAATCAATCGACAAAGTCGTTGATCGATTTAAGGTTCTTGTTGCTGGACAAGACAAGGCCGGTATCTTTTACCAAAAAAGCTTCGGTAGTATGTTTGCATATATATCAAAACGCATCCCTGAGATATCAGACGAACTTTATAAAATTGATGATGCTATGAAAGCAGGGTTTGGTTGGGAACACGGTCCTTACCAAATATGGGATGCCGTTGGCGTGAAAGCCGGAATTGCATTAATTAAAGAGTTGGGTAAAGAGCCTGCTCCCTGGGTAAACGAAATGCTAGAAGCGGGCATTGACTCTTTCTACACTATTAAAAATGGGGCAACCTATTATTATGACATTCCGCAGAAAAAATACCTAAAAGTACCTGGACAAGATGCCTTTATTATCTTGGATAATATTCGATCGTCTTCAGAAGTATTTAAAAATAGCGGTGTTGTAATTGAAGATCTTGGAGACGGGATTCTTAATTGTGAATTTCAGAGTAAAATGAACAGTATTGGTGGTGATGTGCTTGCCGGATTTAACAAAGCGATCGACATTGCAGAAAAAGATTTCGATGGATTGGTTATTGGAAATCAAGGTGCAAATTTCTCAGTGGGTGCCAATATTGGGATGATCTTCATGATGGCTGTAGAGCAAGAGTATGACGAATTGAACGCAGCTATAAAGTATTTTCAAGATAGCTGCATGCGATTACGCTACTCGGCTATTCCAACCGTTGTTGCGCCGCATGGAATGACCTTAGGTGGCGGCTGTGAAATGACCCTCCACGCAGATAGAGTTGTTGCAGCAGCCGAAAGTTATATCGGCTTAGTTGAGTTTGGTGTTGGTGTTATTCCAGGAGGCGGAGGTTCTAAAGAAATGGCATTACGTGCCAGTGATATGTTCCAAAAAGGAGATGTGGAGTTGAATGTTTTACAAGAACATTTCTTAACCATCGGAATGGCAAAAGTGTCAACTTCTGCTTATGAAGCTTTCGATTTAGATATTCTTAAAAAAGGGAAAGACATCGTCGTTGTGAATAGAGATCGGCAAATTGCAACAGCAAAAGCTACGGCAAGAATGATGGCAGATCAAGGGTATACCATGCCCGTTAAAAGGAAAGATGTAAAGGTGCTGGGAAAACAAGCTTTAGGTATGTTTTTGGTGGGCACAGATTCTATGAAAGAGAGCAACTACATTAGTGATCATGATATGAAAATTGCCAATAAACTTGCCAATGTGATGGCCGGTGGCGATTTATCAGAACCTACACTGGTAACCGAGCAATATTTATTAGATCTAGAAAGAGAAGCTTTCTTAAGTCTATGCGGGGAGCGAAAGACCATAGAACGATTGCAACATATGATTCAAAAAGGGAAACCACTAAGAAACTAGATATGATAAATTTAGGTCATCGAATCCTTGAAATCAAATGAAGGAAATGCATGCTTTTCAAGAAATAAAAATTTGGCAAAAGGCAATGAAAATAGCGGAAAAGTCCTATTGCATTTCTTCTGAATTTCCTTCCGAAGAAAATATAAAAAATCTTAAGTCTAAAATCTAAGATCTATTAAAACATGAAAACAGCATATATAGTAAAGGCATACAGAACAGCCGTTGGAAAAGCACCAAAGGGAGTGTTCCGGTTTAAAAGAACAGATGAGTTAGCGGCAGAAACCATCAAGCACATGATGAAGGAATTACCGCAACTTGACGTGAAGCGCATAGACGACGTCATTGTTGGAAATGCCATGCCAGAAGGTGCTCAAGGACTTAACATGGCGCGTCTTATCTCTTTAATGGGATTAAATTCTGTGGACGTTCCAGGTGTTACTGTAAATCGATTTTGCTCGTCTGGAATTGAGACCATTGGAATTGCGACTGCAAAAATTCAATCTGGAATGGCCGATTGTATTATTGCCGGAGGTGCCGAAAGTATGAGCGCTGTTCCTATGGCTGGGTATAAACCAGAATTAAACTACGACCTAATAAAATCTGGTCATGAAGATTACTACTGGGGTATGGGTAACACGGCAGAAGCCGTAGCAAATCAGTTCAAAGTTTCTAGAGAGGATCAAGATGAATTCGCATTTAACAGCCATATGAAAGCCCTGAAAGCGCAAGCTGAAAATCGTTTTCAAGATCAAATCGTTCCTATACATGTTGCGCAAACCTATATTGATGAAAATGGTAAAAAAGCCACAAAATCATATACCGTAACGAAAGATGAAGGACCAAGAGCAGGAACGAGTAAGGAAGCGTTGGCAAAGTTACGCGCAGTATTTGCAGCAGGCGGAACTGTTACCGCGGGAAACGCTTCGCAAATGAGTGACGGGGCTGCGTTTGTTATGGTAATGAGCGAAGAAATGGTAAAGGAATTAAACCTCGAACCCATAGCCAGGCTAGTGAACTATGCCGCAGCAGGTGTAGAACCACGTATTATGGGTATTGGACCTGTAGCAGCAATTCCGAAGGCATTAAAACAAGCTGGACTGAAACAAGACGATATCGGGCTCATTGAGCTAAACGAAGCCTTCGCTTCGCAGTCGTTGGCTGTGATGCGCGAACTTGAGCTAAACCAAGACATCGTAAATGTGAACGGAGGAGCCATTGCATTGGGGCACCCGCTGGGTTGTACTGGAGCGAAACTATCGGTTCAACTCTTTGACGAAATGCGAAAACGCAACATGCAAGGAAGCTATGGAATGGTTACCATGTGCGTAGGAACAGGTCAAGGCGCTGCTGGTATCTTTGAGTTTTTGAAATAAGCAAATAGAATAAGATTTGTCTGGTCGAACGGACATAATAAATAAAGAAACAATGAACACAGAAAAAACAAACGAACTACTCCGAGGCGGTCAATTTTTAGTGAAAGAATCGGTCTGTGAAGATATATTTACTCCGGAAGATTTTACCGAAGAACAACGCATGATGAAAGAGGCTGTGATGGCTTTTAATGAACGTGAGATTATTGCCTATAAAGACCGATTTGAAAACAAAGACTTCGCCCTAACAGAAGAAGTAATGCGTAAAGCGGGAGCACTCGGGTTTCTGGGAGTCGCAGTGCCTGAGGCCTACGGCGGTCTGGGAATGGGGTTTGTATCTACCTTGCTTACCTGTGATTATATTTCAAGCGGAACAGGTTCTTTTAGTACCGCCTTTGGCGCTCATACAGGGATTGGCACGTTGCCTATTACTCTTTATGGAACAGAAGAACAAAAACAAAAATACGTTCCCAAACTGGCTATTGGAGAGTGGTTTGGGGCCTACTGCCTCACAGAGCCAGGGGCAGGTAGTGATGCTAACAGTGGAAAAACGAAGGCTGTTCTTAGCGAGGATGGTACGCATTACAATATTAGCGGACAGAAGATGTGGATTTCAAATGCAGGATTCTGTAATGTAATGATCGTCTTTGCTCGAATTGAAGACGATAAAAACATCACTGGTTTTATCGTGGAGAATGACCCATCTAATGGTATTACGATGGGAGAAGAAGAACATAAATTAGGAATTCGTGCTTCCTCAACTAGGCAGGTTTTCTTTAGTGAAACTAAAGTTCCTGTTGAAAATATGCTGTCTCAACGTGGCAGCGGATTTAAAATCGCAATGAACGCTTTAAATGTAGGTCGTATAAAATTAGCAGGTGCCTGTCTCGACTCACAACGTCGCGTTACCTCTTTTGCAACACAATATGCCAACGAAAGAAGGCAGTTTGATAAGCCAATAGCAGAATTTGGCGCTATTAAGGCAAAAATAGCGGAGATGGCATCAAATACGTTTGTTGGTGAAAGTGCTACCTATAGAGCTTCAAAAAATATTGAAGATCGAATCGCATTAAGAGTAGCTGCCGGGAACTCGCATCAAGAAGCAGAACTTAAGGGTGTTGAAGAATACGCCATTGAATGTTCTATTTTGAAGGTTGCCCTTTCTGAAGACCTTCAGAACTGTGCAGATGAAGGAATTCAAATATTCGGTGGAATGGGATTCTCTGAAGATACTCCAATGGAGGCGGCTTGGAGAGATGCACGTATCGCTCGAATTTACGAAGGCACCAATGAAATTAATCGAATGCTATCGGTTGGAATGTTGGTAAAAAAAGCCATGAAAGGCCACTTAGATTTATTAGGACCTGCCATGGCTGTAGCAAACGAATTAACGGGTATTCCTTCTTTTGAAACACCCGATTATTCTGAGGTGCTTTCGGAAGAGAAAGCCATGCTAGTGCAACTTAAGAAAGTCTTTTTAATGGTTGCGGGTGCAGCAGTCCAAAAATTTGGACCCGACTTGGAAGACCACCAACAAATGCTCATGGCAGCCTCCGATATTCTTATTGAAATTTATATGGCTGAAAGTGCTATTCTGCGAGCACAAAAGAATTCTAAACGAAACTTAGAAGATGCTAAATATCAAATAGCCATGTCGCAGTTATACCTATACCACGCTGTAGACATAATACAAACGAAAGCAAAACTTGCTATTGTTTCCTTTGCAGAAGGTGACGAGCAAAAAATGATGTTATTGGGCTTGAAACGTTTTACCAAGTATCAAAATTTGCCAAATGTGGTTGCATTGCGTATTATGATTGCTGAAAAAGTTACGTTAGAGAATAAATACTGTTTTTAAATCGGTAGAGTCTGATAAAAATAATGAAGCATATAACCTATTCTTGTTATCCCTGTGTTTAAAGCAGTTTAACACTAATGCATCTTGCTTTTTGACAAGAAAATAAATTTAAAATAAAACCTAGTAAGAATTAATTTTTAAGTGCTATTTTTATATCGCCGTTTTTTTTTGGTAAAAAGAGCGGCGATATTTTTTTTCTATTCAATCACCAAGATCTCATAAAATGAAAAAAACATTGTTTTTTGTGGTAATAAGCTTTTTAGTTATTGCCTCACAATCTTGTGAAGAGAATTCGACTAATCCTGAGATTATGGAGGAAATTACATTACTTCCGGAGAAGAAAGGAAAAAAAGAAAGGAAGGTTCATAATCCCGATAAAAATGCTATTTGGACACCTGAACAAGCCGCATATCATCAACGAGTTCTAGAAAAACTGGTTGAAACCTCGAAAAATTTCAATTCTAAGGGGTCTAATATCCCATATGCAAAAGGAGCTTTAAATGGAGAATGGGTAAATAGAGGCCCAAAAAACATGCCCGGTGCGTTTAAATTTGCAGAGATGCTCGATGGTACGGATATTATATATGGGGTAACGTTGAATCACTATGTTGGTGAGTACAATTCGAAATCTTATATCCACAAAGGCACGATTTATAATCCTAACACAGGTACAGGAGGGGATGATTTTCAGCTTTTGACTGCAAATTGGCCTAACCGGTATCAAAACCTGTTTGCCTTTGAACATTTAGGAGCAGTACGGTTAGTAGCTCATATTGAGAATGGTCCTTTATATTATTCAGATGACGATGCTGTGACCTGGACACTTGCAACTGGTCTTCCTGGAGCCAATAAAAGTTCGGCAATTAACAGGCAAGACGATCATACTATTTATGTTACCGATAACACAGCGGTTTATGTATCTACAGATTACGGTGTAAGTTTTTCTTTACTTAAAGATTTTGTCAACTCACGAGCATCTTTCCTTTATACACCAAGATATGCAATTCAAGATGGTGCAGATAATGTCTACTTGGCTAGAGGCGGCTCATTTTACAAACTAAATGCAACAGGAACAGACTTTGAGCTTAAAGGTTCTTATTCAAGTAATCATAATGATAATGCTTTTAGTATTGGAGGTGATCAAGGCACGTTTTATGTAACCGAAAATAGAAACTATTGGGTTTCAACGGATGAAGGTATTTCTTGGACCGAAAAATTCCCTCATGGTAATTGGTATGGAGATACGAGTGGAGAAATGGATGCTGGTTTATTTTTTGCGGCACATCCTGAAGATCCAAACATTTCTTTAGGTGGATATGCGATTCCTATTATCTCTACTGATGCATTAAGCACAGTTTTAACCGATGAAGCTGGATGGGGATGGTATCAAAACGGTACTAATCTATCAGCAGAAGATTATTACAATCGAATTAGGTTTAATTACCATCCAGATTTTCAGGCTTCTCACTTTTTTTATAATAGTAGTGGAGATCTATTTTCAGCACGTTGTTCAGATGGTGGTATTTTCATATCGTATAAAGAATGGTCTGATTTTCCAGGCCCTGGTGTCGGGTATGATAATTCTGGGTATGCCAATGCACACTTTATCAATTTAAATGTCTTAAATACAATAACACCTCTGGTATACAGAGATTGTCTATTTACAGGTGCCAACAATACTGATCATATCAATTATGGAACTCAAGATCAAGGGTCTCAAAGTATTATTCCTGGTACTGATGGAAACGTTCTAGATTTTTACCAATCTATTGGAGGTGATGGGCCACCTATAAATAGTTATGATGGGCTTAATGCATGGAAATGGAATCGACAAGGGGATAAAGTATGGGCTCCTGTTAAAGTCTATACCGCTGGGGGAACATTTCAATCAATCGGTACAATTAACTCAAGGTTTAATTCAAGCCCGACAGTTAATTTTCCTCAAAATTCAGAAATGAACTGGGTACAAACATACATTGACCATAATGCTCCAGATGAAAACATTTGGATCTTATCTAGAGACCTCTACCGAGCAACTTGGGATAACAATAATTTAATAGGGCACACAGTAGATAAAGGTGAAAATCAAGTCGCTGCCTTAGCGCAGGGAAACGAAAACCCTGACTTATTATATATGTTACAAGATGGAAAAATATTTATTTCAACAGATAGAGGGAATACTTTTGGGGATGGAATAAACACGCCATTTGTTATGACTCCTGGAGGGTTTACAAGAGGAGACATTGGAAGCGGTATTGTGCTACCTGGTAATGATAATTGGGTTTTATTTTCTGGACCAAGCGATAATGACATTGGCTCGATATTATCAAAAGATGGGGGAGTTTCATGGGATGATGTTACTGGGGATTTTCCTGCAGGCGATGATGCACAAACGGGTGGAATGATTGTTTTGCCAAATGGTGAATTCGTATTTGCAGGAACAGATATTGGTCCTTATGTTTTTGATGTAGTACAAGAAGAGTGGACCTCTATGGCCGAAGGTATAGGGTTTTTCAATGTAATGGACGTAGATTATATTCAAGAAACTAATGTTGTGCGTTTTGGATCATGGGGCTCAGGTATCATAGATTTTAGCATAGATCCAATATTGGGTATCCAAGAAAATTCTCTAGCTAATGAGATTTCAATGTACCCTAACCCATCAAGTGACTTTGTAAACGTAAAATTGAATACTTCAGAAACAGTAAAAGTAATCATAGACATTTTTGGGGTTAACGGACAAAAAATAAATTCGGTCACACACACATTTCGCAACAATATTCCCTTAAGAATAAACACCGAGATGCTTTCCTCCGGAATGTACCTTTTAAGACTTACCAATAGCCAACAACAGGTAAAAACTGGGAAATTGATAGTGAAATAAAGATTCTAACACGATTTTTTCAAACATCATATATTTTGTAGGTGTTTATTAATTTAACTATTAAAGTTTCGAATTTAATTCGTTAATAAAACCACCCCAACGCATGTTCAGGTGGTTTTTTATTTAATACGATTGTTTCAAACTTTGTTATCTTTAAAATCAAAACAATTTAAAAATGAATCAAACGCTTGCATCCCTCCTATTCTTCGCTTCGTTCAACATCATCGCTCAGTCGAATCCCGAGGTATATCTCTGCGATATTAAATCGGAAAATGGTGGTTTGGCAACATCTAACTTCCAAAATATATCTAATGATGAAGGCTATGATAGTCAGCCCTCGTTTGCTAATAACAATACTGTCTTATTTGCCGGAAATAAGAATGGACAAACAGATATTGCGATGTACAATATTTCAGAAAAAACCAAAACATGGGTTCATAAAACAACCGAAGGGGGCGAATATTCACCGATACAAATACCTGGTTATGAAACTAAAACCTCAGCGGTACGTTTGGACCCGGATGGCTTACAACGTCTGTACATGTACGATGTAATTTCCAATGAGAATATTGAATTAATCGAAGATGTGCAAGTTGCCTATTATGATTTCTATAATGCTGAAACAATTATAGCTTCTGTATTAAGTGATGGTCATTTGGATCTGGTCTTTTCAAATTTAAATGAAAAAAGAACAGACACAATTCTGAGAAACGTTGGCAGATCTATTCATAAAGTACCGAATTCAAGTTCAATGAGTTACACCTCTGTAAATGAAGATAAGAATCAAGAAATATATGTATTAGACATGGAGACAATGGAAAGCTTTTTTGTCTGCCAATTACCTGTTGGCATACAAGATTACACCTGGTTAAATGATTCGCAAATTCTCATTGGCAGCGGTAGTAAATTATATATCTATGATACGTTTCTTAATTCAGATTGGAAAGAAGTGGCAAATCTTTCAGAATACAATATTAAGAACATAACGAGACTCGCAGTGAGTCCAGATGAAGGAAGGTTATCCTTGGTTGCCGTCTCAAAATAACAATCTAATTATCTGCGTTGTCTGCTAAAGCAGAATTAGAAAATTTTGATATGCGAATAAAAGAATACTATTTTAAGTAAATTTATGGCAAACAAAAAACGAATGAAAAGCTGTCTTCTAATTATAGGAATATGTATTCATACTTTTTCAATGGCTCAAACAGATACGCGCCTCTACGATATTATTGAAGCTGTTTCGTCCCAAAGAATTGAGGCAGATATAACCACCCTAGCAAATTTTGGAACCAGACATACCTTAAGCGATACCCTATCAGAAACAAGAGGAATAGGAGCCGCTCGAAGATGGATCAAAAAAGAATTTGAAACCATCTCTACAGATTGTTCCGATTGCTTGGATGTCTTTTATCAAAAAAACCTAGTCAAAAAGGAAACAAACAAGCGCATTACTGAAGACGTTTGGGTTGTGAATGTTGCCGCAGTTCAAAGGGGTAGCAAATACCCAAACAGATACATTATTATGAGCGGTGACATTGATTCTAGGGTAAGTGACCCTAATAATGCAACCTCAGATTCTCCTGGTGCAAATGACAATGCCAGCGGAATGGCAGGAGCTATGGAGGCGGCCAGAGTACTCTCTAAATATACTTTTGAAAGCAGTATCCTTTATCTAGGATTAAGTGGAGAAGAGCAAGGGTTATTTGGCGGCAAAGGCTTTGCTGAGTTTGCCCTAGCCCAAGGTTGGGACATTATCGGGGTTCTAAATAATGACATGATTGGGAATATTAAAGGCGTTGATGGTGTGATAAGTAATAAAGACTTTCGAATTTTCTCTGAACCGGTTCCCCCAACTGAAACAGCCAAGGAAAGAGGCCGAAGACGATTTTATGGTGGTGAAGTCGATGGCGTTTCGAGACAATTAGCTAGATATGTTTTCGAAACCACAAGAACCTATATGCCTGAAATGAATCCTATGATGATTTATAGGCTTGATCGTTTTGGACGAGGTGGTCATCACAGACCCTTTTGCGATCTTGGATTTCCAGGAATTCGAATTATGGAGGCGCACGAAAATTACACGCAGCAGCATCAAGATATTCGCACCGAAAATGGAATTGACTACGGCGATAAGATAGCATATGTAAATTTTGAATATGCAAAAAAACTCACCGCTGTAAATGCTATTTCTATGGCTCGTCTGGCTTGGAGCCCACCTAACCCTAAGAATATTAAAATAGGCGGAATAGTAGAAGCATCTACTAAACTCAAGTGGGACAAGGTAGATGGTGCGCTTGGATATAAAATATATTGGCGAGACACTACCTCCCCAACATGGGACAACAGTAGATTTGTGGGTGATGTTTCAGAGTTCACTCTAAACGGAATTGTGATCGATAACTATTTTTTTGGGGTTGCAGCCATTGGCCAAAACGGCCATGAAAGTGTCGTTGTATTCCCAAAAGAAATTTTTAGATAAACCATTAATAAAATTTGATGACAAAAACCATACTCTCATTGCTCCTATTAATAATTGGCCTTACCAGTTTTTCACAAGAGTTTACCCGTCAAGATAGACTTAGAGGAAGCATAACTCCTGAAAGAGCATGGTGGGATCTTAAACATTATAATTTAAAGGTTGAAGTAGTTCCCGATGAAAAATTTATTCGTGGAAGCAATACAATTACATATCAGGTTTTAGAGAAAAAGAACGTCATGCAAATTGATTTACAGCCGCCAATGAAAATTGATAGTCTGTTTCAAAATGGCAAGAAACTAAAGTTTGAAACAGAAGGGAACGCACATTTTATCACATTAGTCAAAAAACAAAAGCGAGGTAAAGACTACGCCTTGACTATCTATTTCTCTGGAAAGCCAATGGAAGCAAAAAATGCTCCTTGGGACGGTGGTTTTACCTGGACAAAAGATAGCAATGGCAAGCATTTTATAGCAACATCAAATCAAGGCATTGGTGCCAGTGTTTGGTGGCCAAACAAGGACCATTACTATGATGAACCCGAAGATGGCATACAGCTATCTGTAACAGTACCTAAAAATCTTATGAATGTTTCCAACGGACGTTTAATAAATACTATTGATAATGGCAAAACCAAGACTTGGATTTGGAATGTGGTAAATCCCATTAATAATTATGGCGTTAATATTAATATTGGCGACTATGTCAATTTTTCTGAAGTGTACGACGGTTTAAAAGGCGCGTTAGACATGGATTATTATGTATTACGTGATAACCTAGAAAAGGCAAAAAAACAATTCAAACAGGCGCCGCTTATGATGGATGCCTTTGAGTATTGGTTTGGCCCATACCCTTTCTATGAAGACAGTTTTAAATTGGTTGAAGTCCCTTATTTGGGAATGGAACATCAAAGTAGTGTGACCTATGGAAATAACTATCAAAACGGCTACTTAGGGAGTGATTTATCTGATTCAGGCTGGGGTCTTAAGTTTGATTTTATTATTATTCACGAAGCGGGTCACGAATGGTTTGCTAATAATATTACACATATTGATGTCGCAGATATGTGGATTCATGAAGGCTTTACGGCCTATTCTGAAAATCTGTACCTCAATTATCATTTTGGTGAACAAGCTTCCTCAGAATATGTATTGGGAACACGTCAAAGGGTTAGAAACGAAAGTCCAATAATTGGTGTTTATAATGTAAATCAAGAAGGTAGCGGTGATATGTACTACAAAGGAGCAAACCTGCTGCATTCTCTGCGCCAACTAATAAATGACGATGAGAAATGGAGAGCTATCCTAAGGGGACTAAATAAAGATTTTTATCACCAAACAGTAAGTAGCAAACAAGTTGAAGAATACATAAGTAAAAAAAGCGGTATCGACCTTCGTAGTTTTTGGGATCAATATTTAAGAACAACTAAAATCCCCCATTTAGAATACAAGGCTTCTGGAATAAATTTAAAATACAGATATACCAATATCGTTGAAGGCTTCGATTTACCTCTTATTTTAATTGTAAACGGCAAAGAAGAGTGGATCACTCCCTCTTCCGAATGGCAAACAAAAGCATTTGAGTCAAATATAGAAACAGTGCTCATAAAAAAAGATTTTTACGTCGAGGGAGATGCTCTTAAACCTTGATTGGTTGGAGTTGCTTCTATTTTGCACGCTAAAAATAAAACCCCAACTAAAGAAAGATAAAAAAGACGCCTTGTTTTTTTGATCGCGTTCTCATATAATAATTCTGTTACAAAACAAAAGGCTGCCCCGAAGGGCAGCCTTTTGTTTTGTTTAAAGAACTAGCTTGTGCAAATGTTTCAGCATTAAAGTCCACTAATATAACCTCCATATACATCTTTGAACCTAAGACCCTCAGTCATATGATACTTGCTTAGTTTTCTGTATTCGACCAACGCCCATAGAACAAACTCCTTGAAGAAGTAAACGTCTTCTTCAGGAATATCTTCCACATACCTTTCCAACAAATCGTCTAAGGGTTCAATACGGTCTAATTGTAATTTATAATCCTCATCTGATAAACTATCCAACAATTCAAAGCCACCGCTTTGTTCAAAGAACCAAGCCACAATATCATCATATGGTTGCTGTTCTCCTTCTTTTTGAAGTTTTTCAATTTTTGGAAAATACTCCATAAACTGCGATTTAACAGCATCTGCTATTAGCTGCTGTGCAACTCCCGAAGCACCTTCTTGTTCACCTTCATAGACCAATTCAACTTTCCCAGTAATAGCGGGAATAATCCCTGTAAAGTCACCTAAACGAACAGATGTTTTTTCATCTCCATTCTGAAGGGCACGTCGCTCTGCTGTACTTAGTAGATTCTGAAAAGCCGTAATACTCAATCTCGCACTAATCCCACTTTTAGCATCGATAAATTCATTTTCTCTGGCTTCAAAACTTATTTGTTCTAAAATATTCTTTGCAAGCTCGGGTACATACACATTTTCTTTTTCGGCTACTGCCTCTGCAGTTTCTTGTTCAGTTATAGTTCTCGCAATCTCTAAACTTTCTGGATAATGGGTTAGAATTTGTGATCCTATTCTATCTTTTAAAGGCGTTACAATACTACCTCGATTCGTATAATCTTCGGGATTTGCAGTAAATACAAATTGTATATCTAAAGGCAATCTAAGTGAAAACCCTCGAATTTGAACATCGCCCTCTTGTAAGATATTAAAAAGCGCCACTTGAATTCGGGCTTGTAAATCGGGAAGTTCATTAATTACGAAAATACATCGATTCGCTCTTGGAATCATTCCGAAGTGAATAACGCGATCGTCTGCGTAGGTCAATTTCAAGTTCGCAGCTTTTATAGGATCAACATCACCTATCAAATCTGCCACAGTAACATCTGGTGTTGCTAATTTTTCTGAAAAACGGCGGTCGCGATGCAACCAATTAATAGGCGTGTCATCGCCCTTTTCAGCAAGTGCTTGTATCGCAAACCTCGAGATCGGCATAAAGGGATCATCATTTATTTCACTTCCCGCAACTACGGGTATGTATTCATCTAACAAATAAATCATCTGCCGTGCCAATCTTGTTTTGGCCTGACCACGTAACCCTAAAAGATTTATATTGTGTTTTGAAAGAATAGCACGCTCCAATTCAGGAATCACAGTATATTCATACCCATGAATTCCTTCGAAGGTTGTTTCTTTCCGCATTAATTTCTGAAGTAGGTTTTGTCTTAATTCCTCCTTAATTGTTTTAAATTCGAATCCGGCGTTTTTTAATTCGCCAAAAGTTTTGATGTTTTCTATTTTCATGCTTTTATTATAAATTTTTCTAGGCTCTAGGTGTTTGATTCTGGCTCCTGGATGCTAGGTTTTAGGTCTTGTTCCATTTTTTTCTCTCCTCGATCAATGCGCAAATCGAATGCTCTCTCTTCTTAAAAATCATCCTCTTAACTTTTTCTTTCGATTCGTTTCGTAATCGGTAAAAATCATCTCTCCAAGCCCCTGTAACCCTGTGTAAAAGGCTTTTCCTTGATTTGCCTCTGTGAATCGGTCAACGAATTGTTGTAAATACGGATCGTTGGCAATCATAAAGGTTGTTATGGGTATGTGCAACTTTCTGGCTTGGGATGCCATTGCGTAGCATTTGTTAACGATGTATGGGTCTAATCCATTGCTGTTCTTGTAGTAATCGCCATTTGGCATGTTCAAGCAACTAGGTTTCCCATCGGTAATCATAAAAATCTGTTTATTCGTATTGCGTTTTCGCCTTAGCATGTCCATTGCTAGTTTAAGTCCCGCCACTGTATTGGTATGATAGGGACCCACGTTTAAATAGGGTAAGTCCTTTATCGTTATGGGCCAGGCGTCATTTCCAAAAACGAGAATGTCTATCGTATCTTTAGGATATCTTGTTGTAATTAATTCTGAAAGTGCCATCGCGACTTTTTTGGCTGGTGTGATGCGGTCTTCTCCATATAAAATCATACTATGGCTAATATCAATCATCAACACCGTACTCATTTGTGCTTTAAAGGATGTTTCTTCAACCACCAAGTCATTTTCAGTCATGGAGAAGTTGTCTATCCCTTGATTAATTTGGGCATTTTTTAAACTTTCTGTCATGGATATATTTGACAATGGATCTCCAAATTGATAGTTACGGAACTCACCTGTCTGCTCATCCCCTCTTCCTGCATGCTTTGTTTTATGATTTCCCGCACCACTTCGTTTTAATTTTCCGAATATTTGGTCTAAAGCTCTCTTCCGAAGTTGTCGCTCCAACTTTTCAGTAAGTGACGTCTTAGCTTTGCCGTCGCCTGTTCCTTCTCCCTCTGGTATAAACTCCTCTCGGATAAATCCCTTTTTCTTTAAATCTTCTATAAAATCATCAATGGTATAATCGTCGGTAGTTAAATTATATTCTTTATCAAGCTCTCTTAACCAATCAATTGCCTCATCAAAATCACCAGAAGTATGCGTAATTAATTCTTGGAAAACTTCAAAAAGTCGTTCAAAGGGAGACTGTTTTTTGGGGGTATGCTTTGTAAAAACAAAGCCAGTACTTCTCTTTTTCATATTCATTTTCTAAAATTAACACATTTAAAAATAATTCGGAAGGAGTTAACATCTATTTATGAAATGCTTCTGAAACATTTTGTTAACTTTAAAAAATATAAAAAATCTTATTAAGTTATCTAACCGCCTTATGAAGAACGCACTAATTCTGATACTTCTTGTGATCACCTCTTCCCTCTTTGCTCAAGAATTTTCAATGGAGATTTTAAAGGATGTAAAACCCCGAAATATTGGCCCCGGAGGAATGTCTGGACGGGTCACAGCCATTGATGTTGTTACTTCAAATCCAGATGTTATGTACGTTGGAACCGCCTCAGGTGGTTTGTGGAAATCAACAAGCGGTGGAATTAAATGGAATCCTATATTCGACAATGAGGCAACTGCCTCGATTGGAGCGGTTGCTATACAGCAATCAAACCCTTCAGTGATATGGGTTGGAACAGGTGAAGGCAATCCACGAAATAGTTTAAACGGAGGATATGGCGTGTATCGATCCTTGGATGGCGGTAAGAATTGGGATCTAATGGGTCTTGAAAAAACGCGGCATATCCATAGAGTTATTATTGACCCTACAAACCCAAATACGGTCTATGTTGGTGCGATTGGCTCTCCATGGGGCGAACACCCAGAGCGAGGTGTTTTTAAAACTACAGATGGCGGAAAAACATGGAATAAAATTTTATTTACCAATATAAAAGCTGGTGTAGGTGATATGGTAATGGATCCTACCAATCCCAACAAACTCATAGTAGCGATGTGGGAGCACAAAAGAGACCCTTGGTTTTTTAAATCGGGAGGAGAAGGCTCTGGTCTATATGTTACACACAACGGTGGTGATAGCTGGGAAAAACGCACAGACAAAGACGGTTTGCCGAAAGGTGAACTCGGAAGGATCGGAATCGCTATTGCTCCGAACAAACCAAATATTGTCTATGCCCTAATCGAAGCTAAAAAAAATGCGTTATACAAGTCTGAAGACGGCGGATTTACCTTCAAAAAGATAAATGATAAGAATGACATCGGAAACCGGCCCTTTTACTACAGCGACCTAAGCGTAGACCCTGAAAACGAAAATAGGGTCTTTTCTGTATTTACCTATGTTAATGTATCTGAAGACGGAGGAAAAAATTTCGAGCAGTTAATGCCTGCTTACGGAGTCGATAATGGGGTTCATCCCGATCATCACGCCTGGTGGATTCATCCTTCCGACGGAAGCTTTATGATCGATGGAAACGATGGCGGAATGAACATTACGCGCGACGGTGGAAAAACATGGCGCTTTATTGGAAATTTACCAGTTGCTCAGTTCTACCATATCAATGTAGATAATGAATTTCCGTATAATGTTTATGGAGGTATGCAGGATAACGGAAGTTGGCGCGGTCCAGCATATGTATGGAAGGCACAGGGCATTCGAAATGATTATTGGCAAGAAATCTCATTTGGTGATGGATTTGACGTACTCCCAGACCCAGACGACAGTCAGTATGGCTGGAGTATGAGCCAGCAAGGATATGTAAGTCGCTACGATCATATTACAGGGAACAATTATACCGTGCGTCCAACACATCCCGATCCAAATGTAAAATTGCGCTTTAACTGGAATGCTGCTATCAATATTGATCCATTCGATACGAGCACGCTTTACTTCGGAAGTCAGTTTGTGCACAAAAGCATGGACAAAGGTTTAACATGGGATGTTATTTCTCCAGATTTAAGCACCAACGATCCAGAAAAGCAAAAGCAAGGAGAAAGCGGTGGATTGACTATGGACGCAACAGGAGCTGAAAACCATACAACAATCCTTGTAATTGAACCCTCCCCGCTTGAGGTCGATATGCTTTGGGCTGGGACCGACGATGGTCGCGTTCATTATACGCAAAATGGCGGTGCATCCTGGACAGATGTTTCAAAAAATCTGAAAGGCTTACCGGCAGGTAGTTGGATCGCTCAAATCAAGGCATCAAATAAAAAGAAAGGGGAAGCCCTCCTCGTAGCGAACGATTACCGAAGGTTTAATTATACCCCTTATGTATATCGCACGCGCGATTATGGAAAAACATGGGAGCGAATTGTAGACGCTACGGATGCCATAAGTTATGCGTTAAGCATCATTGAAGACCCTATAGAAAAGAACCTGCTTTTTTTAGGAACCGACGACGGGCTTTATATTTCTATCAATGCCGGCAGTAGCTGGGAAAAATGGACACATCATTTTCCGTCAGTACCTGTGAAGGATCTCGTTATTCATTCGCGAGAACATGATCTAATTATAGGAACTTTTGGGCGAGCCGCCTGGGTGTTGGATGATATTCGTCCCTTACGCGCAATGGCAGCGAACAGTAGCTTGTTTGCATCAGAGATAACGGTATTCGACCCTCCAACAGCTTATCAAGCCGCATACCAGCAACCAACGGGAAGCAGGTTTGGAGGTGATGCCTTGTTTAACGGTGAAAACAAGGACAGTGGTGCCTTGATTAAGTTTTACTTTCAGAAAAAGAAAGATAAAAAAAGTCTAGGCAAAAAAGACACCGGATCTAAAGATGAGGATGGTGATGACACCGAGGATACTTCCGAAGAAAAAAAGGGTCCAAGTAAAGATTCTCTTTATTTAAAATTATACGATGATACTAGATTGATAAGAACGCTTAAAAGAAAAATACCCGATAGCACAGGAATTTATACGTGGAAGTGGCGACTCGATGAAGCTGGCGTCGATAGGCCATCTCGAAAAATCAGAAAACGCAGCAATGAACGCGGAGGCACAACCGTGAAACCTGGTATCTATAAAATTGATCTGGAGTATCAAGAAAACACCTCATCTACCACTATAAGCGTTGAAAATGACCCACGTCTCAAAACATCTCAAAAAGCAATTGATGAAGGGTATGCTGCATCAAAAGAAATAGAGGCAATGACCCAATTGGCTGCCGATGCCGTCAAACAACTCATTGAAAGTAAAAATACAGCCAAAGACTTAAGCAAGAAGTTAAAGAATGATGACGCTAAGAAATATAAAGAAGAAATTGACATAAGTAAAAAAATATCCAAGAAGATTGATTCAATTGTTGCTCTTTATATTGGTAAAGAAGACAAAAGGCAAGGGATTACTAGAAATCCTGAAATCAATGTAATGCAGCGCTTGGGATCGGCTGGCTGGTATAGTGGAAGTAGGCCCAATGGAATGACAAAGACGGAGACACTTCTTATGAAACATGCAAAAGACGCCTTAGCTGATGCACTAATACAAACAAATAGTTTTTTCGAAAAAGAATGGATGGTGTATAAAACCCAATTAGAAAAGATACAGCTTTCACCTTTTAAAGATCTAAGTAAATTTAAGGTAGATTAGATATGTTGTCATTAGACCGATAAATATTTTGTGATTATACTGTAATCATCTTACCTTGCATCTATTATTATATTAATCAATTTATAAATAACATCATGAAAAATATTGGATTATCAATAACGGCAATCGCTCTTTTAACGATTATTGGTTGTAAAGAAAATAAAAAAGATGCAGACATAATTGCTGCTGAGAAAACAATAGAAGTGGTCGAAAATAATATAGAAAAAGTAGTGTCAAAAACGGTTACACTTCGTTTAGAACCTAAAAGTGAAAGTACTGCAAGCGGAAAAGCTCAATTCTCGGAGGTTGATGGTGGCGTTGCCTTCTACATGGAGCTAAGCGGATTAACACCAGGAGTGCACGCAGTTCATATTCATGAAAAATCAGATTGTTCTTCTCCGGATGGAAAATCGACTGGAGGGCATTGGAATCCTACGATGTCTAAACATGGGAAATGGGGAGATGCTGAAGGTTTTCATAAAGGAGATATCGGTAATTTAACTGCCGATGAAAATGGAAATGGTAAAATTAAAATGGAAACAGATGAATGGTGTATTGGATGCGATGATGAAAATAAAAACATTTTAGGAAAAGCAATTATTGTGCATCAAGGAGTTGATGATTACAAAACACAACCAACAGGTGCTGCTGGCGGAAGAGTTAGTTGCGGTGGTATTATTGAGTAATTAAGAAAGTAGAAGCCAAAAAAAAAACCATCTTTAGTAAAAGATGGTTTTTTTTTTGAGTCACAATCAACATGTTTCTTTTTAGTGAAATCGGGGGATATTGAAGTTTACTTTATGTTTCATTTTGATTATATATTGACCAATTAATGCTATTCTATTTAGAGATTCGTTTTGAACTAACTCACAATCCAAATATAGTACTAATTGTTCTTAATAAACGACTAAATACATTTTTATTCGATGAAATGCGCTATTTTTTAACATTTAGCAGGTAAAAAGCACTCCTATTTGATATATTTAGTACATTTTTATACTTCAAGCTGTTGCGAATAGCAACATAAAACCTAATTATCTTCTTAACAATTAGTTACCTACAGTATTAGTTAAGAGAAATGCTGCTTAAAACCAAAAATAGCACACAACAAAAAACCTTCCTTATATTTTAAGGTTGGTTTTTTATGCAACAAATCAAAATGTTTCTTTTTAGTGAAATCAGGGAATATTGAAGTTTACTTTATGTTTCACTTTGATTCTATATTGACTATTCTATAGTATTCAAATATGATACCACACTTAAGAAAGAGCTACACTACTTCTTTTTTTTAACAGGATTTTATAGTTTTTCGACTTCTCGCATTCTTAGGGGTCCCAATTCAAATGCAGCGCTCTCTAAATCCAACTTTAACTCTGGCACCATATCGAGAACTCCGTTGGCTTTAAATACTAATGCTGTAATGTAGATGGCTTTTGGTTCAAAGGTCTTTCCAAAAACATGGCTTTCTATAGTAGCTAAGGCCTCTGTTGTCAATCCATTCATTAATTGGGCATAGGCTAGCAAGACGTAGGTTTCAGAAGTAGCACGATTGGCAACTTCAAGTTTTGCTAGGCTTAGCGCTTTTTGAGGATTGTTATTGGTGTATAACTCTATTAAATAAGTATGATACATAGCGCCATAATCTTGTGTCAATAGTGCTTTTCTAAAGTTATCTTCATAAACAGTCGCTTCTGCACCGTTTCTATCAAATTTGGATAATTCAGCTTTCAGTAAAAAATACTCAGGTCCTTTATGATACGTCCAAACAGCATCTATAATGCGATTGGCCTCCACGGTATTTCTTTCAGTAGCATATACGAGCCATGCAATGCCTCTTTTCGCATGTACATTATCTATTTGTAGTTTTAGGGTCTTTAAATAATACTCATAAGCCTCATTTAACCTTCCAGCGTGGCCATAATAGTCGGCAAGGTTTGAATATATCCAAACTTTGAGAGAGGCATCACCTCGAGATTCTGCAATGGTTTTGGCCTGCTCCATATACCGAATAGTAGCGGACAAATTTCCTCTATAATCAGACCATTTGGATAACCGAATTAAATAATTATAGTCCGTTTTATTTTTTATGTTTCCTAATAATGTGTCCGCTTTTTGATATTCGCCCAGTTCCATAAACACGTCAAAAAGCATGTATTCTGTTGCTCGCTTGTTATCCGGAAATTGGTAGGCACTATCTAAGAGAATCTTTGCTTCCTTAAATCGGTGTTGTGTGATATAATTATGGGCTAGCGAACGTAAATAAGTATCTTTATTTCTTGCCGAAAGTTGCAGTGATTTTGCAATGAGCTTCTCGCTCGTATATAGGTTTGAGAGCTTTCCAGTAAGTGAAAACAACCTAGTATGTAGTTCGGCAATTTTGCCAAGTGCAATAATGTTTGTTGAGTCTTTAGTAAGGCGTGATTCCCAAAACGTTAATTCATTTAAAGCATGCTCTATGGATAGCTTTCCATTTGATGCCAGATATTTTTCATAATCTAGAACCGATGTGATCTTCTGCGGAACCTCCCTAGCACACCCTAGAGCTAACAGCAAAAAAGCGAGTGTAATTAGGTGCTTCATAAACTCGATTTAATAAAAAAAAAACGAATAAATGTTCTCTTTTTGATTCGTCAATTAGTCCTTTAAAATGGATTGGCCAAGTATGGGAAACTTGTCGAAAAGGACGCATCATTTTCTGACACAAAATCACTGATTAAAGTTGGGTTATCCATCCCAGCAGGCCCTCCGAAAATTAATAATAACGATACATCGATAACATCATCTGTCAATGCTCTTCCTGTTAGAACTTCAGTACCATTAAAGTAGGTCGTAATACCCGTTTCAGCTACCCATAGAACATCATTGGACAAGAGCGTTGTGAAAGCCGTCGCATCGAGTCCTAAGGCGTTGGTCGTATAATCTGGATTCAAAGCCAATAAATTACTCTGAAAGTTGGATTGAAAAGCAGCTTGCATTTCACTTGGAATTGTAAGATTAAAAGCATCTTTCATCCCAATAGTACCAAAGACCGTATTAATTCCTGGACGCCCTATTTGATCTTCCTGTGTAAAGGTTCCTGAAAAGTTCAATCCAGCCGCACATGGTTCACAAATGGAACCTCCACAATCAATCCCTGTTTCATCGCCATTTTGGAGACCATCAGAGCAGGTTACAAGACCTATCACATTTCCATTATCATCAGCATCTGTGCAATGAACAAACAATAGTGTTGAACAAATTGTTGCGAAAATTAATATGTACCTATATGTTTTCATCTTAGTATGTTTTCGAATTATTAATTTTTATTGTTTTCTCTTTGCTTCAACCCATACGCCATACACTGGTGTCCCAGGTGCTAGTGGATTTGCCCCAGCAAAACCAGAGCCTAAGAGTACTTTAGGTACTTCAACCACCACCGACAATACATTTGTACCTGCAAAACTATCTGTTCCAGGATCAGTAAACCCGGTCGCTGCTCCGCTTAGAATTTGATTGTAACGATCAAAATCAAAGAAAAAAGGATCCTCACGAGGCCCCGCAAAAAACATCATACCATTTGAAGTGGTCGTTTGAACCTCCGTAGTTGTTGATATTTTCACACTACCCGAAAGATTTTCAGCATCGATTGTGCTATCTACACCTGTTTCAGATTCTTGAACCGTTAATGGACCAAAAAAGTACATCGTATCTTCCATAGTAGTAGGATCGACTCTTTTAATCATTTGAATTACCTTGTCTTCAACGAGATCATTATTGGTGTCAATATTTATTTCCAACAAAACATTTTCATCAAACACAGCTTGTTCTGTAGGCCGATCTGGGGCCAATAGACCCTGCACATCTACTACAAATACGAGATTATTAGGGTCTTCCCCTTGAAAAGCATAGAAATCGGCAATATCTGATGACGTCCCAGCGATGTCGGGAGCATCAAGATGGTCTGCTGCAATTAATACGACCGAAAGCAGCGCTAGCGCAAGGCTTCCTAATACCGCAAAAATTCTTGTTTTTTTCATAATTTTAGTTCTTATTTTATACTCGTTTTTACTCGTTAGAAACTATGTTAGCGAAACGTACTTCCTTAGATTTATTTTTAAAGATGCTGCTTTTTTGATTAGATTCAAAAATAACGTATTTCTCTCACACAAAAATAGCTTTTTTTAAAATCTATGAACCCATCCGCAGCCTACTGGTTTCTAAAGTTCTTAAATTAATTTAACGACTATGAACTTATAAACGACTTATAAGACGAAAAATTCTTCTACAGCAGATTAAAATCTGTTGGATTTATTTATGGTGTTAAAGTGTTCGGTGTTCGAAATACATACGGTACATATATTACAGCAAAGAATGTTTTTAGAATAATAAAACGAAACCTAAGGTACGCCTACTCAACTGTAAAAATCATATTTGATACCCCGGAAAGTATTATATTTATAAAAAAAAATCATGAAAATACTTTACACGCTTCTATTCGTTTTTCTTGTCAAAGCCACTCTTACGGCACAAGATACATTTTCAATTATCGCTGTTGATCCTGTGACCGGTGATATTGGTTCTGCAGGGGCTTCCTGTGTTACTGGGATTGGGTCTGCTGGAATTATTGACATCATTACAGATATTATTCCCGGACGAGGCGGTGTTAATTCACAAGCCTATGTTTGCATACCAAATACGAATCTTCAAAACGCAATAGCACAAATGGAGGCTGGATCTAGCCCTTCAGAAATTATTGATTATTTATTGTTAAATGATTCTTGCGCAAGTGCAGGATTTAATCCAGAATACAGACAGTACGGTATTGCAGATTTTGATGGTTCTGGGAACCCAAGAACAGCAGGTTGGACAGGAAGCTTAGCAGATAATTATAAAGAAGATCGTCAAGGAAGTAATTTTAGTATTCAAGGAAATATTCTCTTGAACCAGACCGTGATCGACAATATGGAAGCCAATTTCAATAGCACCTCAGGGACCTTGGCAGACAAACTAATGGCTGCCATGCAAGGCGCTAATTTTGCGGGTGCAGATTCGCGCTGTCTTGCAAGTGGAACTTCGTCAACAACAGCCTATTTGTTGGTATATCATGCAGATGATGCCCCCAACAATCCATACCTGCGTCTTAATGTAGGGCAACAAGCATCGGGGATTGAGCCTATTGATTTACTCCAGGATTTATACGACACTTTTTTAGGAGTTGAAGAAAATACAATCGCAAGTAAAATTCAACTATTTCCTAACCCTGCGACCGATACACTTTCTTTAATTGTAGATACATCAGTATCTACAATGTCTTACGAACTTTTTGATATTTCAGGGAAAAAATTGATTGCGAACAATGAGGAATCATTTAATAATAAGACGCTTGAAATACATATTTCGGGGTTGAATACAGGTATTTACTTTCTAAGAGTAGCAACTAATTTAGGGGATACCACTTTAAAATTTATTAAGAAGTAATTATTCAATGAGTGATTGAATTACTGCGTTTCGCCTTTTACTAGTTGATCCATGCTTCTTTCGTTTTATTTCTCCTGTACAAGAAACAAAAAAAGCACTAAAAAAAACCGCTTCCAAATTACTTGGAAACGGTTTATGTACTTGTGTACCGATATTACTTTTTCATCACCCTTTTTATCACCGTTCCATCCTCGGTGGCGACCTCTATAAAATAGACCGCGATTTCCATGGCCGATAAGTCGACTTGATGGCTGCGCTTGTTTCTCAAATCTACTTTTGTCGTACTCCTCATCTAAAACGCAAAATGGCAGCTAAATAAAGCGCCAAAATTGCTTTTTTGTGAATTGAGTACCCTCATTTTAAATGTATTGAAAGAAAATTCCTGCAATTCATCGAAAATTTTAAACGCCTCAACGAAAATATCAAAAAGTAGTTTTATTACTTCTTTTATGAAAGTATATTTGACTCATTCAAGCCCCAAGTTTGAAGTATAATGAAAACCTACGATTATGACATTTTCAAATAAAAGAAATTTTCCGAC
>TARA_B110000211_G_scaffold235032_1_pt1 | contig 29471 bp, 2 predicted proteins | sample TARA_B110000211 | Tara Oceans TARA_B110000211 (sample SAMEA4397516) | marine metagenome | biome: Polar Biome; feature: [DCM] deep chlorophyll maximum layer (ENVO:01000326); material: water (ENVO:00002006), including particulate matter (ENVO:01000060) such as... | depth 30 m
GCCGTCCGTGCAAAATGGCGGAGGCGGTAGACATGTGCCGGAGGAACTTCGCGAAAAAGTAAAACTTAATGATATTCTAGATAGTGACGACTTTGAGGCGTCATTTAAAATTCACAGAGAAGTCATGATGGATGAAAAATTATTACGGCGGTCAGCGGACCAGGCCGAAGTGGATACAATTTCGGGCGAAAAAATGAAGGACGCCGTTATAACCCCCCAAAACTCACTCAGTGCCGGGATGGGGTTGATGTTTCAACATGTTTGTGCGGCATTGAAGCCCTGTTTAGTAAATGCGACGAACGATATTGCACACCAGGAGTATGGAGACACTATTCCGCCCGTTGTGTATGAATTAATGAAAAGTGTGTACAATAAATTTACACCTACAAATATTGCGAGAATAATAACAAAATGGATGAAGAAATTGAAAAATCTCTTATTCAAAACGGCGGATGCCTTTTATAGTTTTGTTAAATTGGCGATTAGTAAAGTATTAGAGGGTATCAAATGGGCGGTTGATACGGCTGGGTGGATGTGGAATGTTGTTAAAGCGCGTGTATTTCAATTTGTAAACCAATTTAAAGGCGGCGATCGGCTCAATTGCTCGTTGGACGAAAATTGTACTGAAATTAAATCGTATAATTTGGATAATAATTTAAAATTAATTGACCTGGCTGATCGCAGCCAGTCTCAACTTATTATTGAAACTCCGATCGAAAAACTACTATATGAAAAACATCCTATTTTAACCACTTCTCTGTTATATTCCGCTGAAATGTTTTACGCATATGATATTATTGCAGGCGGTACTGTCGGCCCCAGTCTGAAAGATCGCGATGTTTTTAATGAGTTTAATGATAAATCTGAAGAATATTGGACAAAGCTTGCGCATATTCCGGGCGATGTTGCCGCCGCCGCGCAAAATATGACTGGGCGCGCTATACAAAGCGCCCTGGCGCCATTTTCAGCGACTTGGAGTGGACTTACACGTGCTCATTCTAATTTTATGCGCTCTTTAACGCCTCTGAGTTATTCTGAAAAATATTTAACTAAATTAAAATATTTATTTTTACATGAGAGCGAGCATTTTATTAAATTAAATTCAAAGGTCTATGTTGAGTTAAATATACCAACCTTCCTAGGTGTGTCGGTTGGCGAGAATTGTCTTAGATTGACGGATACAGTTATTTCAAATACCTGTTATAGTAATGATGTAAATATTACAAATAGCGCGAATAGTACGAGTAATAAAAAGTATATTAGTTGGTATCATCTTATCGATACGACGTATGTATCCAAGGCGATGGTATCTGCTCCTAGCGATCCCACACCGACAGTGTATCATACGATTACGAAGCAGTTTCTAGAAACGAAATGTCGAGAAGTAAAGGTTAAGCTCGACGAACAAGGCACGGCCTCCGGGGAGCTAATTAATGAGCTGCAGCGCAATTTACAACAATATGGAAAAATAGGACAATCTATTGGATTTGACTGGGTCGTGGGCTCAGGTGATATTATTATTAACAAGCCGAATACAAGTGTTGTCGGGAATTACCCATTGGATTTATTAGATGATGATTCTAAAATGGACGCAAATTACCTACCCCGGTGGTCGTCCCTTTCTCCAGCCCAACGATCGAAATATAAGAGAGTGATCTTCCCCGAGGATATTATGGATGAAGAAATTAATCAAATAACCGGTGAACATTATCATGCGTGGGACGATGATGGGAAGCTCTCGTTTAAATTGCCGTTCGAAATAAAGCAAACAACTGAAACTACATATATAGCGACGATAGATTCAATGGAAGGTTATTCTGTAAAATTTACACGCACCGAGATTGATGCGAAAAAAATAGTAAATAAGACATGGGATAATTATAATGACGATATGATTGAAATCGACGATATTGTTGATTTACATGTCAGTCAGGCGAGCATTGGTCGAGTGATTGACCAGGGTGAATCAAGATTTATTGATTTACGATCGATGGCGATTAAGGATATCGATGCCTCCGAGCCTTTGCGGGGAAAAATAATCGAAATAATTAATCCTCAATTTGTACTTAAACCCTATTCTGAAAGTGAACCGGCGCGCCAAGAATATCGGGATACGATTGCCCATATTAAACAGAATAAACCAAGGGAGTTTATTAAATTAATTAAAATTATAATGAATTTGGGATTAGCATTGTCGGATACTGACCAAGGGCCCGCCTTTGAATATCTTAATTCATTAATAAAAAAGAACTATACGCTCGGCTGGGCCGGATATAAAGACGATTTAGATACTATGGCCTCTTGGTGGAGCGTTACTACCGATGGCGCGCTAGCTACGGCGACCGGAACTGCCGCGGTCGCAGCGGTAGCCGGAAGTATATGGATAGGCGGGAGTACAATGGCCTCGGCCATTACATTAGCGGGAACCTTAGTAGTTGGTGGTAGTGTACTCGCCACGGGTGGTCTTGTTTTATTAGCGACTGGGGCACTCGCCGCCGCATATTCCACGTCGCAGAAGTTCGCGGCCAACGCGATGCGTGCGAGTGCATTAAACGATCCGGTTGTTACACAACGTATTTTAGACAATTTTGAGAAAGTAAATGTCGATTTAATGATTTTGTATCTTGATAATTTGGTAGGCGTGTCGACACCCGCTCCACAGTATTTGGTTGAGGTCGAGCGTAGTTTTTATAAAAAGCCGCCGGTATTAACAGACTCAGTTATCAGTTTTACATCCGAAGATTTAAATTGTAATCAAGGATTTGCGTTCGTACAAGCAGACCATCCGTTAAATACAAATCACACGACTTTGAAGGTGGGAAGTTGCGTATTAATAAATCGAGTCTTTGCGCCATTTTTAATGACTGTTGATTATGATTTGCTTGAATTATATAAACGCACCGGAAAGGTGACAGATGGGAAAAAGCTGGTATTTTATCTAGAATTTTTAGGGGATCTACAGAGAGATACTGGGCTTCTTGAAAGTTGGAAGGGTATATCTGATCCAGACAGCTTGAAAAACTGCGAATGGACGTCAGAGACCCAGTATAAACCCCATACGAACGCGCCCAGTTTAAAATTGAAAATAGTTAGCCTAACTAATGAGGAGGAGGAGGAGTTGAACAAAAGTGGTTATAGAGTAGCCACCGACGGCTCTCCTCCCACGCTCGGAGCGCCACCAGGAATGATTACAAAGGAGTATATTGCCCGCCTCGCGAAGACCTGCTCTTATTCTACGTGGACAGGAGAGGAATGCTCTTCTGTGAAGACCCTTAATTTGTTCGACAAACTGTGGAAGTTGATGAAGAATGACGACAGCCAAGGGCAAAGTAAGATTTATTTATTAAATCGCGAGCGCGGCGACGATCAGGAAGTTAAGATTGACGCGAGTAACGGCACCCTACAGGACGAGCTGCTCACCAGCATGGGCGCAGGTGTCGCCGATCCGTGCGTTTCAACGTCGTGGAAATTAGGAAAGGCTGACTCGCAAAATCATTGCCTCTTACTTTCCCCGCGTACGAATAATACTGACTTATTTACTGCTATTATTCCGTTAGAACTGCTTCAGATCAGGGGTCGCCGGAGCGACGAGGAGCAAATATTAGATATATTAAACAAATCCTCGGATACAGTTTCGATTGAATTCACCGTACGAGCTACAACCCTTGTTTTTGATACTGTGGTCGACGAGCAGAATGAAACAAAGCTGGACGAGGACGAGATTGAGTCCATCCGACGGGAATTCGGAAGCACGGGGGGACTCCATGGTTTTAAATATGACAATGACTTAGGTCTAGTATATATAAATGATGAAAATAGCCCGTATTATAAATTTGTATTACTAGTAGTATTATCTCAAGACGATCACGAGCGCTCTATTTCAGTAAAGTATGGAGATGTAAAATCCATTACATTCACCGCGGCCGCCTTAGAATCCGCCAATAGATATAAGGTTAAAACATTTTTATTACCACTTATACACAAGCAGTATTTAACCTTTACACAAATAATTAAAGTGAACCACGAAGATATATGGCCGGATCCTGATAAAAAATTTATCCCAGATATAGCCGCGCCCACGATCGTTACAACCACAAAGAAGCCGAATATCGCGCAATGGTTGGACGGTCTTCGTGGTATCACCAGCGCCGCGCGGCGCTCTCGGCTCGCCGTGCAACTCCTCGGGAAGGAGAAGAAGAAAAACAAAGACAAGGCAGCTTGGAAACGCATCGAACATCGCTGTCCAAGATATACGACTCCTAGCCTCGACAACATTAAGAGCCAAATTAAAGAAAACGAGGATAAGTTCATTACCACGTTTATTAGTAAGTTTATTAGTAATACCCACGGGGTCGCCCTGTCTAATTTTCTAAAAACCGATAGGATCGATTTAGGTAAGTTATTACGGGGCGATGAGCAATATATTACGCGCTCAGAATTAATACAATCGGGTATCGTAGCTACCGCTCCCCCGACGGTTTCGTATTCAAGCCGTAGAGACAACGCTTTATTTAAAGATGGGGATGATATCGATACTATATTTAATGCCTTCACTCTGGTACAATTATCCGATGCTGATATAAATTTTTATTTTAAATATATATACTCGAGGTACCCTACGTTTAGGGCCGATGTCGAGGCAAGTAGTAGCAACGTTCCCGGGTGGGCGCAGATTCAACGCCATATTTTTTATAAAAATCATAATAATGAAGAACAGTACGACGCAGATATGTTCGCATATTACCGGCATAACGACGACGGAGAGGTAAAGGCCGCCACGGGAGCGCTGCGTGTATTCAACGGGCACTTAGATATAGAACTCGATTATGTTCCACACCGTCCGACATCCGGTACAGAATCAAAACAAAATCATATCAAAGTTATAACAGACAAAGCAGTAGAATTTGAGAAAAAATACGAAGAATCATATATTAAGCCCTTCAACACAGAGTGCTTAAACAAATGGCGACAGGAGTCTATACTGATTCCTTTCGATGGTAATTCCTCCGGTAAGGTGAAACTAACGGCGTACTCGTGGTTTACACGAGAATCAACCACCTACGATTTGACTGGTAATCCCATAAAGGACATATTTAGTTATTATAAAATTAAATGGGACCAGAGTAGCTATGTACTATTTAAGCCGACCGAACATTGGTTCAGTCAAAAACCGGAATTTCCAATTTTGTCCAGGTCGACGCTGTTCAGTGGAGGAAACGACGCGTCAACGAATAACGTGGGCGGCGGATCGCCCTCGCGCTTATTTTTAGATACAAACACATCGGACCTTCACACATTTGTGGGTCCATACACTATGTGTGATTTTAAATCTGACGGCATGCCTGTGTGGAAATTGAATTTTAAGGACGTCGACGGCGTATATGAAAGATTCATTTATAGAACATCTAATTATCATAATTGGGTTGTAGCTGATAGTAAATCGTCCATTTCAGATAATAAATATTCGCTATGGTCAATTGAGCAAAATAAATCCTCGCCGCTAGGCGTCGCGTGGTTGCAGAGAGCTGGTTATACCCCCTTCACTGATATTAGTCTTAACGAATTTGTCCGATTAAAAGCGGAGCCGGTTGAGGCGAAACATATTCCCCGCAAATTCGCAGGAGGGGGACTTTTTCGGCCCTACGTCTACGAGGTGACGAAAGAACAGCTTGCGGCGCCCTTCGACGTGGAACCGATGGCGATGCGGGCTACCGAGCTTGTATTGCCGATAGGGATATATTTAGTAACGTGGGCCTCCGTCGGAGGTATACCGTTTACACCCCCCCGTCGGGGTCTCAACTCCACTTTCATAGTCTCAGACCATGTGCTAGATGATAATACCACCGGTAGCCGCGCTGCTACGACATATTGTTTGTTTTTTGTACTAGAGGAGGGTCTGAAGCTTCCATATCAACAACGCTTTAAACTTTATACATTTAATCACACCACGGGGGGCAAGTTTGTTGAAGTGTCGAGTGAGGCGAGCGCGAAGACGACGGGGAAGGCGAGCTCGAAGACGGCGGAGGAGGGATCGCCACCACGACCACCCGCAGTGTGGAGCAACACGCATGTCGCCACGCTCGGCACGCTCGTGCCTAAAATCGCCGCTTCGGCGAGCGCGGCGCTGTCGATGCATTATAATTACAGCCGACCACCGGGCAGAACGGCCATTCGCAATTTACTTGGACCGGCGACTTCAGGTACGGACACAGACGATCTGTCCGTCACGCTCCTCGGTATACACCTGCTCATCTCACGCACCGAAGAGGCAATGAGCAGTGGCGATTCGGCTAGCAGGGCCAAAACAAATCTCACGATTTATAGAGACGCGGCGTATCGTAAATTCTACTCCGGCTGGATAGTGGGCCTTCTTCAAATAAGAGAGCGGGGCGGGGTACATTCGCTTCGCTCCTTTTCAGTAAAGGCATGGGAGGAGTTGAAGACACACACCCTGTACAAGGTGCTGGCTGGCACGAGCGACAAGTGGTCTGTACCAGATAGCGCTAGCGAATTGCTGACGATGCTCGACAATATGGATGTCGCTGGACACGGATTGGTAATTGGAAACGCAACTGAAGCGGACGGTGCCTACTTTATATGCAATATTATCCGCGCTCTGCATAGAAAATACATTGTAGCACTCGTGAATGACGACGTCGGCGATGACGGTACTGACACAACAAACAAGGAAGCTTTCAAGGACCTGTGCGCAAGATACGAAGGACGGACCGTGGTGGCCTTTGATGATTTTTTACATGGATCTGCCGCTCCAGTGGTTGGCGGCGACGACGGTCCTATCAGAATGAGAAAGGAATGTGCTCCGCATATGGTATACTTTGATAACATGGTGGCCTACCGCCAGCTAATAGATAAAAAATGGATCGGCACCGAGAGCGGCCTTGAAGTCAAATATAATTCAGATTTCAAGATTATTCAAACGTTCAAGCGCGCGAAAGATAATTATATCATGCGAAAGGTTCCCCGCGACACGCTCCAATTATCAGATGCTGCATACAAACAACTTTTAACACTGACCCTCACGGAGGATGTTCCCTGCGGGAAGATGGTTGCTTATATTAACAAGCACTTCGCGTCGGACTCGCCCTCGATTACGGAGGACGACCTGCTTCGACTACTGAAGCCAAGACCCGAGACCTTGCGAATAGGGGACTATATAAAAGTATTATCCATCGGCGACAGCGGCGTTGATAATAACTACGCAGCGGTTATTTTGCGGAGAAAGGATAACGAATACATTGTGAAATTTAACAGAAGCCGCCCCCTTGTGGGCGGCGTCGATCAGAGATATTTCTCGGTCGAGCGTGAGGCCATGATTAAAGTAGAAGGCCCTGGAGACTACAAGTCTAAATTCTCCACAAGCGCGCAATGCTATTATTTAATTAATAACGCAAGCGAGGACCGCTTTAACCATATAACTAAAAAGACGGCGGCGGGGACACCAAAATGTCTCGACTATGGCGGCATCCCGCTCGAGGAGGCCGCTCGTCCGGCCACTACGCCCGACTTCATATGGGTACGTGTATTGGAAACACGGAACGATCATCGAGTACCAGAAGGGACATTTACTGGTGGATCCAGTGTGCCTGTGCGGCGACTTGAGCCGGCGAAGGACGTCCATAGTGTAATACATTTTTGCGGTTTAGGACCACTATATACGGCTCGCGAAACGTTGTTAAAGTTCTCGAATACAATAACACGATTTAAAAATCAAACAAGGAAACAAACAAAACTATATGGCGAACGCATATATCCGGTACATACGATTGTTAATTTTATTGACGCGTGGGGCAAGGCTGGTAATTGGACACGCGGGGACCACATTGAAATAGACTTTAATGACTGTCTGGATTGGGTAGAGGGGTATGTTCTAGAAACTAGTAGATTTAAACAAGGAACCAAGTTTATAAGCCTCGTTACTAAGATTAAGACTCTCGGCTACCATCCAGTCGAAATTGATTTACTATCAGGCGATCATGTCGAACAGTCCGTAGTAGGAGTTCGAACCGCAAGTTCTTTGTTAATTCAAAGGAATAATAATATTCGTCATAAGAAGTCAACGACTTTAAGTCAAATAGACCAGAGTTTCGATGGAAAGATCTTGGGTGTTTTACATAAAAGTATGCGAACAGCACCATTGGAAACTATTTTGGAATTATGTGGACGTACGGGGGAAATTGGGGGGGCAAATTACACATTTACAATAGAAGCAACCGCGACCGACTCGTTCGCACTCTCCTTCCCTAATGGGGAGGAAGCCGCCATTAAAGGTATGTTCGAAAAAATTATAACATACTATGGCAGCACGGGGACAGTGTGGATACGTACAATATCCGACGGAGCGCCAAAATCATACAGAGTGCGATATACAGTTAGTTCTTCCGAAAATATTTCAATTAAATCCATCGGAGGAGAGTCTATCCCTTTCGGCGAGCTCGAAATTATATTAGATTTTAATGTTATTTTATCGCTCGGTGGGTGTGCATTTGACCCCATTTCCAAATTGGCGGACAATTTGTCTTCGAGTAGCATAAGTAAATACGGATATCCACTTTGTCCAGAAGATGCGTATGCTAAAAACCCGTGTCTGAATAACCAACTAATTCCAAATAAGATATGGGAACACAAGCACCTTTCCATCGCGAAGGAGGATGTGTCTGATGAAAAATGGAATCAATATCTCCAAATTCAATTAAATATACTTCTTCAAAATTTTCGCACAGAAGTTAGATTTTACAATGATTTAAATAATAATAATTTTGCTAATATTGGAACACTCGAGGCAATATCCGAAAACCGCAAGCTCGTTGTAATAAAGAAAAACGCAATACAGGAACCGCGAATGAATATATTATACCTTATTTGTAAAATCATAGCGCCGCTCAAGAGTCATGGTCAAAATTCCGCGCTCCTTGAAAAAATAACGAGACCGTTAATTTCGTTTGAAAAAATGCACCGCGCGCACTATATTGACGATATGATGCAAAGAGATGCGGCTCACGTACCGGATCCCACCGTAGTGTCAACCATGTCGTTGGAGATAGTCGCCGCGGCGAAAGTCATAGTCGGCGCGGCGTCTGTACCCTCCGCTGCGACTGAGTCAAATACAGACGCGGTGCTAACGTTTGCTCCGTCGCCAGCTGCGGGTTTAACTAGTATTCCCAATGGTCTTGATGAGTTAGATAGGAATATCAATCAGAAAATAGTGAATATTAAAAACTTTATTAAAAGATATGGAGATATGTTTAAGCTTGATGCTATTGAATTCACGTTGGATATAAAGGGGGATCATTATTTTTCAGATATTTTTTTAAATCGCCCGTCCGTAGAAGGGGAGCGAGCGCCTTATTATATAGTCTCCGACAAATTAAGGGAGGTCAATGCGAGAATACGAGCCGCTATGGAGTTTATGAATATATTTGAGAGTTCCGTCAAAACGTTCGCGACTGAGTATGTCGCCGCTGCGGCTGTGTATGTATCCGGTGCTCGTGCTCGGTTGTCCGCTGAAAACGCCACGGCCCCTGAAATGTCGACAGTGGAGCACCAGGCAGCGTTAGTAGAGGAACTAAAATATATAATACGAAAGTATTCGAATGTAAATATTAATGTATTCGCTAATAGTCAAAGTGGTGGTGGTTCCGAGGCCGAGCGCACAGAATTTTTATTAAAGCGACTTCGGGATTTAACCAGGGACACATCGTGGACCATACCAGAACTATCAAGCTATGACCCCGATATGTTCAATTTAACATATACTGGGGACGATTTACTTAACATTAAAAAAGTTATATATTGTTCATCGAAAGTGGACTTACTAAATAGTGAGACACATGTCCGGCGACCACATGTCCCCGTCCCCCGAGCGCCTGAAAATAGCGAAAGTTCTAATGCGTATCGAGTGCCAGTTATATTGTCTCCGACGGGCGAAAGAGAGTTTGGATATATTCGTTCAACCGTTCAGCCTCTGCGACCGCTAAGAAATTTCGTCGGGAGGAAAATAGTAGGCCTGTCCGGTGAAGATAATACACCGTGGTCGAAAGATATTGTAGAGGCGCGTACTAAATACGAATCATTTAAACAGATTCACTCGAGTATTAACGCCTGGAATAACGCAGAACAAAAGCAGCATAAAGCTCAGCGATATTACCCCCGGGATATTGTAAAAAATACGGCTGGTAAGAGCGGGGCGTGGTTAACAGGCGAAATAATATCACTGGGGACCGACTCAAAATTAGTTGTAAAAGTAATAACCACTCTGGGTACCGATGGTACTGAAAGAATAGTTAGCTCGTATGGTTCAAACAAAGTGAACCAGGAAGGGTGCGTTAACTCTAATGCGCATGTGTACGACTTAGAGACGAAGTCAATTACAGTTGAAGCCGGATGTGTAAAACTTAAACATCGATCGAATCAACTTAGTGAAATAGCAACTGAGGGCAGCATCGGGGAGCTAGTTGATACTTCGGGAGATATTTATGTTGTAGAGTGCGAGGAACTACAACATATGATACATTCAGACATTAAAGAACCATCCGTTTTTGGACAAGTATTAACGGACATTCCGTCGAACTCAATAACTGAAAATTGGAGTGGCGCGGTGGGTATAGTGTATAATGTGCAGGAGGCGGCATACGTACCGCTAAACGGAGTAACATGTACATTAATAGACCACGATAATATGTGCCGTATCAAGGAAGTTGCTGAGTTGAGGGAACAAATCATGGAGGCGTATGGTATTGTTGGCGATGATACCTTTGCGGGAGGAGCGGGTAGGTGTGATCCTGTCGCGATACCGCCTCCCGCTGAAATAATATCGAGTGATGAACAGTTTGCACGGGAACGACGCGAGCAAAGTAAGGCGAATGTGCTCGCCGAACACAAGAGATTACAGAAGGCTGAAGCATCCGTATCAGCGGCCCGAGCGGCGGTAACACAAAAAGAGAGTGAAGACGCGGCGAATACGTCGATTTCAAGCGGCAAGGCCGTAGTCCCGATCACGTACTATGGGGAAAATGTTGGGTTGGTATATAAATTAGATTTGGGAAAACTCAGGATTGAGCTGCTACAATTAAACAATAATCCGGCGGCGATTATCAGCGAAACCGCTTTTCCAGAGTTTTATAAAGCGGAGCGCGCGAGATTCGACAAAGTGGCGTATCCGACCTTTTTCAGAGTGCGCATCAATGAAGTATACGATGAAGAACCGAATACACAAACTGATACGCGGAAGATTGTCTATCTTAATAGTCGTAATATTAAACTATTGTCGGTTGAAGAGTTATATATTGTCGACGAGTTAAACGCATTATCAGCAAAAAGTGATATACACTCGTTATATAAAACTTTGCAGTCGGTTATGTCGGAGGTATATATCGGAGAATTATATGAAGGTGTTCATTCTAAATGCGTACAAACGCCATCCCATAAATTTATAATGGTTGACGATGGCGACGACGTTCCCCCGTACCTTAAAAAAACCAATACATTAGACAATGTTATGATTAAAATTTTAAAACAACCGTGCTTAATGCGGAAATTCATGATGGGGTGTGATGAAGATGTATTAAATAGTATCCGTAGTTCTAAACATGCGAACCAGGTTTTATTCGATGATGTGCAAAATGGGGGAGGTGCACGAGATAAAAATATATATTTCGATATTAACTCAAAGGGTCAATTGTATAGTTTATTTAATACTGGAGATTCGTCGCGCTTGGAAGTCTCCGATTTATCCGATATTTTGACGCAGTATATAGACCAATTGGGTGGGGCGGACGAGCTCATGAATAAGTACATGAATATGGATAAAATGAAATCTGGAATGAGTGATATGGGCTCCAAAGCTAAAGATTTGGCCTCGGAAGGGTTTTCCGTTGCCGCGATGGCGGCACGGTCCGCCCGCGAACACGCAACTCGGGCCGGAACCAAAGCATATGATGCTATGTCGAGAGGTGCAAGTAATATATATACCAACTCTCGAACAAACGCAAATTTTGTAGAGGAGCAGATAAATATGGTTCTTCCTAAAAAGTCGAAGGCTGAAATTGCGGGACTATCAATTACTGGGCGTGTTAAATACCTCTTCACTAAAATGTTTAAAGGCATGATCAGACTTGTCACGATGCTTGTATCTATGTTATACTACGGTTTGAAGGAATTATTTGAAAAATTATGGTCTCTTATTAGAGGGTCTCTTGGCGGCCTCAACATCGTAGTTGAATTATGGGATGAAATAGTCTCTCTTATGTGTAAACGCATTAAAAAACAAATTATGGCCGACGCAGAGCTATCAGATTGTACAACTTACCAGGACAAGATTGACGAGGCCCTGGATCCCACGGTACAAGAAGATTTGTTCCAAGCTTCACATGACGCCACGGGAGGAGCTCTTATGCGCACTGATTATGTTACTCCTGATAAATGTGGTTATATGAGTCGGCTTAAAAATTACTCGGGTTATTCGACAATGGTGGGAATGGCTAATGGTGCGATCGGTCACGTAAATAAGGGGAGTTCGTACGCATGTAGGCGTGCGAAGCTAGGTACTTTGTTTGTGAGAGAGCGCCAGAAATTTCCAGGGCAGACGCCGCCCGAAAGAGCTCACCCCCGATCAACTAAAATAGAGTGGACGCCCGGGTGGTCTATAAGTTCAAAAATGATCGCTCTGGGCGCACAAGAGCCTAACACACGCAAGCACGAGTCTATTGAAAAATATATGAGAGAAGCTCACGCATTTGAGAAAACATACAAGAAAGCATGGATAGACTGTGGGAAAAATACACTTTCGGAAATAGACTCAAACGCAGTATTTGGTTATAAATTAGGCAATCAGATACAGATTTCTGAGGATAATTTAGATGTCTCCAGGGGTGCTCTGGACGCGGCGAAGGCGCAATGGGCGGAGCACGCCGAAGCGTTTAGAATTGCGGTAGCCGCCTTATATTGTTATACACGACGGAAGTCCCCAGACACTGAAAGTATACGGGACCAGGATTATCGCAAGGCCGTATCTACATTTTTGGAAACATATAGAATTGTACCACATATAGCATATGAAAACATGTCGAATGAGCGCGGGGACGCGATGGGGGCTAACGCTCGTAGGGCATCGATGGCGGCGGCTACTCTTGGGATGGCGGCTTCTGGGACATTATTGGCGTCTGGTATCGCCGATAGCGCCTCCGTGATAGCCGAGATGCGAGCCAAAGTCTCACCGAATACAATGGGCGCTTCAAACTCGACCGTATCGGCCGTCCACATCGGCGGAGCACGAGGCTCGACTCTCCCAGATAGTTGGCTGGATCGTATTTTCGTAATGAGTACGCACTATTTTATGATCAATAACGCACTGTATATCCGAATGGCGGATATCGGAGGAAATATTGATAAGTTTACCAAACACATTGAGGTGGGGGATGGTAATTTGGAATACACGCCGGGGATATTTGATAAATTAGCCACTGCTGGGCTAGGGGTCGTAGCCGGAACTACAGGCATACTTGGATTAAATGGGGCTATTAGTTCGGCCTACGAAGGTTCTGTTCAATTATATAAGTCATCGGTAGGCGTCTTGGATAGTATGATTCCTAAGACTTTATCGGATTTTTTCGATACGGCGAATCGGGAGATTGTCAAGAACCGAAAGGAAACGACTAGTGCCCAGATGTATGTAAAAGCTCAGTCTACATTCAGTATATCAGACATGAGCTCAGAGTCAATGTTTATGGAGTTATTATTCGAATTTTCCGATATTGCGGGCGAAAGCCACGAATACAAGGACGATGCGTTCTATGCGACGATGACGAATTTGCCATCTGGCTCCGGTAGCATTCGGGCGGACTTACAAAAAAAAAAACAAACTATAAGCAACGACATCAATTTTAACATATCGTCTTGGAAATATGACGAACCAACCCAGGTAGCATCCATCATCCCACCAACGAACACCGAACAAACTAAAATTATTAACGCTCAGCGACTGGCACTGGAGGCGAAAGAAAATGCCATTGTAGAAAAAATTAGCGGCTCACGGTTGGGGGGGCGACTTTTTAAAGAGATTGCAGAGGACGACCAAATTGGTTATTTGTGGGCGTCTGTTATGATCCAGCTGGATGAGATGGGTGCGGTTATTTCTAAGTATAAGACGCTCGACGCTACTTTGCGAGACGCTGTCGCAACCCAATTGGAAAATGAAGACATATATAATGTAACTGGAACAAACACAAATCGAGAAAGCCGGTATAATAATTATCAAAGTCGCCTACGGGGTTTATTTACACAAGATAATATAGAACAGCTAAGTTCGGATGGATTACTGTGTTATTTAGACGACTCTCATCTCACAGACTGGAAAGCGTTTAATCGCTTTAAAGTGAATGAGAATGACGAGGGCTTTCGGTCATTTCGTGCAACGTTTGTTGAATTTTTATTGGACGGAGTCGGTTGGAAAAAAGATGGGTACAGGGTCGTGAATTCAAGTCGAACACGTACACAACGACAAACCTCTGGGGATGAATTTAAAGTCGACAGGCGTGGAATCGCGAACGGTGGCGAGATTATCGGTACAAACAGAGAGTTCGACGCATTCTCTTTGAATCCGGTCGGCGCATACAGTTATGGCGCGGCTTGGGCGGATGGGTTCACCGATGTACTCGCCGAACAAGTGTTGGGCGCGGATGATTTGTTTATACGTAGTATTTCAACTAATAAACACGCAGACGACCGCAGTACGCGCGGCATCGGAAACATATTATTTAAAAGGTGTGTAATAACTGACGAAGTTTGCCGCTTAACGGATACACAATGGAAGGGGAAATCGTCCGCGAACTGGTCTCCAGGCAAAGCGAACCGGCTGGCCCGAGAGGAGTATTGCGAATTGGAAACAAGTATAGCAAGCATTCTAGAAAACAAAGCGGTGAAGTGTCCGTCTCCTGACATTATGTTTCTGGGTATTACGGCGGCGTTGGCGTTAAAATATACACCCGGGGATAGTGGTAGTGTGAATTGGAACATAGTTAATTTACCGGGATGTACATATAGTCCGGAAAGTATATCTACTCGTGCGGCGAATACGATTGGAAATGCGATTGTGGGCGCCGGCGAGGTTATCGTGATAGAGGCTATGGCTGGCGTGAATAAAGCATGGGCGGCGGCGAGGAATATGTCTTGGTTCGTAGTTGCCGGCGCAAAAGCCGCCGTAACCGGACAGAGTGTCTCTGCGGTTCTCTCGACCGCTGCGACTGCGATTGTAGAAGAGGTATCCGCTATCGATGAAGAAAAAAATGATGCGTACTACGCGTTAGGGTATAATAGCACGTGGGTAAGTGGTGATCCTATTGAGATTTTCGCATGTCCCGCAATAGCATATTATACATGTAAAACCGAGGGGACCAAAAAGAGTGAGGTAATGATGAGCAAAAATCAAATATTATGTGTGTACTTGAAATATTTTGCTTTATATTACTGGGTTCATCCGCAATTGCAGGGGGCAAACTTGACCTCGGCGCGGAAGAAGGGAGAGGCGTTCGTTAGATCATTCGATTCCGATACGGGGCACTATAACTCGGTGTTCAGTTTAAATCCGAATTTTTACGATGTAAGATGCGCTCTCGCCACAAATATGATGCTCATCAATGAACGTGAACACAAGAGAAACGAATTATTAAAGGACGGGGTCGCTTCGACAAATAGTTCAGTAGGAGTCATACAGTATACTAAATCTACGTTCCGGGCGGTTGGTAGTTTTTTGGTAGATTGGACCCCAACTGTCGCAGCAATACTCATTAAGGGCGCGATAGTTGGGGCCATTGCCGGCGCCCAGGCCGTAACTCTTGGCGTTACCGCGGCGTGGACGGCAACCGTGGCATCTGCTCTTGCTCCGGCTATAGCGATCGGCTTGGCTGCGATGGTGTTAACCGTCACTGCGCGCGCGCTCATTCGATATTATAATGATGAGTCGTCCGGCATACACGCGCTGCGAGCCATGAAAATATCGGATCAACTTAACTACTTGGAGAAACATATGCACACCGCGCCCCCCGAGGACCTAGAGTGGATGAGTGCCGTTTACCAAACAATAGTGGAATCTCGGACGGCCGCCAATGTAATAGAGAATATTCCATGCGAGGAAGTAAAGTCCTATATTAAATTTTTTATCTTAAGCGACAAAAAGGTACCCGACGAAGAGAGAGACGACGCGCCAATATCTTTGAATAATATTTTTTGGAACTACGAAGAAGGCACTCCCGCTGGATACGAGGATTATTTTTTTGAATTAACTCGTTTGGCGTTTATTAAAAACTTATTTATGGGGAATCTAGATAGTTCTGATGGCGCTAATATTTTAGACTTGGCAAAGTCTATTAAAAGCCACAATACCAAACCATGGGGCGTCCTTCGGAGCACGGTGAACATGGCGAAGACCGCTGCAGGTGCGGCGGCAAATAGCGGAGAGGCATTTGCGGTTGGAACAATAATAGGTGGTGAAAAATTAGGAATAGGTCTTTCTAAAATTGTAACTGGCGGGAGCGCATTATTGGGAAATCTCAGCGACTTTTATCAAGCTGCTATATCGGAGGACCGTCGAATAGGCACGATCGACCAAGGTGTATTTATAGAAAGGTACAGTAACTGGCAATCGTGTGAATTAGCTAAATATATTCACAAATACAAAGGCATAATTGAAGCATTGCCATACCTCGAAGAAGTAGCACGAAGTAATCCAGAAAATAGCCCGACGGCCTATATTAAATGTAAAATACCAACGCATTTCTTATTGGAGAACTTAACAGGGGCGACCGATACGGGAGGGGTCGGGTCTAGCGAGGCACATGCGTCACTAATCAAAACTTTTAAGAAAAACATGGGGATCGCGTCTGATGATGATACGGCAGTAGCGGTCCCACAATCGAATAAGTTGCCACTTACTACAATTGAAAGATTGGTGTCCTTTTATTCAAAAGCGTGTCCGAAAAAGACGCTCTCGTCGATTGAGAAGGTCTTGGATCGATCTATAAAAGATAAGTCATTGCAAAGTTTATGGATTACACTCGAACGTAAATTTCCGAACGTTAAATTTTCGGAAACCGATAAATTAGAGCCATTGGATCCCCTAACTATTATACGAGCGACGGCCGAAATACCCAACATCGTTAGTGAATTTATTTTATTAATTAGACGCTTGGAAGTATTATTTAAGAGAAACGACGAAATGAGCAAACACGCCCAGAAAGCAAATAGTGTATCGAAAATATCAAAGTTAGATTGTGTAGCCGGGACTACCAGTGATGGGGCGCTGAATTGGAGTACGTTTAAAAAAGAGAATGAAGAATACAGTAAAAAGCGTTGCGAGCGCTCGGCAAATAATTCGAGAAGCATTAGTGGTGGTGTGTCCGGCGGTGGCAAATATGGATATATTGATTCATTGGGGCAACCAGAGTATATTCAGCGGGGGGGTAATTATATTAAACAATACGGTGGCTTAGTAATGGATATGGACGGGAGTGGTATGGTATATGAATCCAAGCGCAACTTAGCATTAGACTCAATCAGTGTTCTTATGGATAATAAGCCAAAAGAGTATATGGACTACGGGTCGTCAATTCAATTGGGTGGGGGCGCCGTGGCGGCAACCGAGATCGCGGCGTTAACTAAATGGACAGAACTGAACACATCGAATCTGCGTCGTATTGAATTATGGGCGGCGTCCGAACATACCGAGGCTCAAATATATTATCAAAAGTTTGACCCAGAAGTCGCCTCGACATGTAGCGCAACATCTTACTCCAATTCTGACTACTTTGATAATATTAGGAGCTTACTAAATACCGCAGGGACTAAAAACTGTATTGGTGTACGTTTATGGGAGCTCGAGCGCCACGACACACGGAAGCCCAAACCCTTGGCACAATCATTTATTGAGAGCTCGGATGAGTCATTTATACAACGGTATTTACGTGAATTCTTAATTGGTTCGACCGAGGACGGATCACTGATATACTCATTTAAGGGAATTCGTTTTAGCGCGTCTGATATGAAGAGCTGTATTACGTTAGTACGTGGTATGCGGATGACAAGTACTACAGGAGTAGGCGATGCGAGGGCAGGTGATATTTGGAGTTGTCTGGGCAAACCAAAAAAATCACAGTCTGTCTGTGGTGATTTTGCATATGTGTGTCAAATAGCAGCCGCGCCCGCAGACGGCTGTGTGGAGGTAATTATTAAACCGCAGACATCCTATATTAAAAGGTTCCGCAAAAAAAAAGCTCTCGAGTGTCGTGAATTATGGCGTGCTACTAATAAAAGTATATTACTGCGTAGTAAAAGGTTCGAGGATTTAAAGCTGTATGCTAAAATGTCGCGAGTGGATATAGTTAATATATTCGCGATGCCTTATAACAAAGTTCCGAAATTTATTGAAAGTATGGACGCTATTAAAAGTTTCGGCAAGGCAGTCATAGGGGATAGTATATTTACAAGCATTACGTCGTCTATCGTTGCTAATTGCGATATGATATTGGATCAAATACCGCTCATATGGAAGACAGCGTTCCATTTCATGGGTAATACGGCCAAGACGCCGCTGCCTTTTGTGGGCGCTGGGGTACCACTGATCGGAGATGCGCTCAACGTTATTGGCGACTTAGCAGGTGAGTCGGGCGAACGCGGAGGTGGTACCGGTATACTTGGTAAGATTGTAACCGAGTTGAAGAGGGCCATTCCCGCTCTCATACATAAGATAATTGTCCCCGGACGTCAATTCGCACAATTGAAAGAATTATTTAATAAATTGTACTCATTATTCTCAGACCCGTGTAAAATAATATTAACGATGAGTGGTGTCGTTTTAGGTAAAGTTCTCAGTAAAATACTAGCAATGGTGATGTCTATCGGTGGACCCGGTGGGTTATCTGGCGTAGTTATACGAACAACTACCAAATTAATTTCATCTACGGCGGCGAACTTATTAACTGTATCTGGCGGAGTGGGTTTATTTATAAATTTCGTACCCGGCGGATTCCTTATAACAAGCGCTCCGCAATTAATGGGGATAACTTCCTTCTTATGGAATATGTATTCAAGTACTACGCCATTAACGGCGAAAACACTTGGTAATATGATACCTCCCACGGCCGCGATATCCGACGCCACTACCGCAATAACCAAATCCATTGATACGAACGGAGGTAAAATCGCATCAATAACATCTATGATAAAAACAAAACTACTTGAAGCTAAATTACCCTTGCCGACTATTATTACAATTATAGGAGTCGTAGTCAGCGTCATTGGGGCGATAATGGCCTATCGGAAATTGAGAGCCTCCATTACTGAGCAAATTAAAAAAGGCATACCCGCATCATATATGGGCACAATATGTTCGTTGATATCCAAAGGTATATGGAAAATTGTCGCATTCACAATGAGAATGTTAAGATTAACAAAGATCGAATCAAAACAAGAACGTTTAGATCGTGTTACGCGTGCGTTGACTATGCAAAAGGCCGCGGCGACAAATCTTAACATTATAGGCGGATTGCGCAACATTACTTTACAATCGAAGACGCGAGAGAAATCACTCTGCTTAAAAATAATAGAGGCACAGAGGAGTAATCCGGAAGCATTGCCCGCATTAAACCTGGCAAAACAGCAGGAAAATGAGAAGCGATTGAATGACAACTTGCAACTTCTAAAAATGGATTTAATGAGAGCCGTACGCGATTATAACGAAGTCAGTAAATTACAAGAAGGCGCTTCGGAAGAACTCAAATTTCTCCTTGGGATGGAGACAATTGTGGATACATTCGCCGGAGCGGATGGGGCCCAAGAAAAAATTTCACGACTGACCACCCAGTTAAAAGAAAAGAATCAGGAATTAAAACTCAGTCGAAGCAGATCTAACCAGCGTGAGACACGCGCAAAATTAGCAGCGGATACGTCGTTGTGTAAGTTTTTAAATATGGATTTCTTGGAAAAAATAGCTATAAATTATCATTTAGGACTTGAATACACTATTTCCGAAATTCCCGAGCCCGACATAAGTGCTGAATCTAAAAAGGAAATCGAAGGCCTAGATAGTATACTAGGTAGTATCGATTCCCAAATATTATCAACAGCGACATCAGAAGAGGCTTTGGGCGATGAAATGGATATTCAACTTGAATTAGGGCCTTTGGAACTTCTAGAACATCGCGAAAACGCAAATAAGGAGAAATCACTTTTGCTGCTTCTAAAAGATAAGATTATAGCTCAAAAGAAGCGAGAAATTATGCCTCCAACCACAAAATTCAATAGTTATACATCATTAATAAGTGTGAATATGGTAAAATTAAAACGACTGGAGCTGGCCCTGATGAGTTCGGTGCTCATTCAAAAGCAACTCAAGCAATTAATTGATATGACACGACGCCATCGAGATCCAATGGATAACACGTATGTCTTGAATGTTCATATTACGCATTTAGAAATTATGGACATCTCGTTAGATAAATTAGATACAGACGCGTGCGACGACATAATCGTAATGTCCGTACACATTATATACAATGATGGTTCTGAGGCAACTGAACAAATTGATGTACAGTTGCTAAATATATATACCATTCTCGTTTTGAAGAAAATGATCGAAAAACGGTGGAATGACGCGCTATGTGGGCGTGCATGGGACACAACTGTGAATAATTTTAAGGACCAAGCCTTATTTACGAACGGTAATATATCGTTTGATATTCATCCCGAGGCAGTAGATAAAGCGTATACATCTCATTCAATGATTTTACCAGAAGTAAGTTCTCGGCGTGCGGTGCTGGCGAAATTGCTATATTCGAACGCCGATTTGAGCTGGAAAAATAATAACAGCTTTTCAGACTCAGGTACTATTGACGATGTGCATATGTTTAGAAATTATAACATTGGAATTAAAAAATTAGATGTCTTCTATTTAAATAACACTGAGGCGGATGTTGGGTTTGATACGAAAGACACAATTAAGGTTGGTCTTCCTACAAACGTCAGATGTGTCCACTATTTTACTAAATATGGCATTATATATGGGTTATATTACGATGTGGGTGGGGGCGGTGAATTATGTGCAATACCTATAATTAATCGAAACATTATTGAAACGTTGAATTGTAAGAGTATAAGTGAAACGATCCAGCGCGATGGGTTTGAGACATACCGTGATATAATTAATGATCGCTGCTTATTTAATGGTCAATTGGATATTGCTCAGCAAATAGATCGAATTGTACTCCCAAGCAACATACAATTATTAGAATTAGATTTATCCGCAACGGGATCCGGTTCTGCGGAATCCGCGAGCGAACTTGGGGTCGCGGTGAAAGCCGCACGCGGTACTGTAGAGGAATTAAAATTAAAACTTAGTAGAGCCGTAAGTATACGTGGTCAAATTGTCGCCGAGAATCGGTTCGCCTCCTCTCAGGCGCAAAAACTCAGCATCGCGAGCATCGACAACTTATTACGGGAAACACATGGCGCACTTTCGACGGCGTTAAAGGCTATGAAGACTTTGCGCAGTGATCTAGAGAAACAGAGATCAGAGAATACCAAGATCGCAGACTATTTAAGTGATATTCGAACGACGCGCTATCAAAAATCCAAACCCGATAATATATTCACAGTGTTTATTAATAAGGAGACGATCCCTTTGTTAAATTATGGAATATTTACATTAGATTTCTGGTATTATATATCCGCGTATTCGGATGAACTATTTGCAGACACCGAAGAGCTCGCAGCACTTACGACAGGAGTACAAACTTCCAATACTGCAGGTGCAACGGTTGCCGATGAACGAGCTACCAACCTTCAAAGCTGGAAGGACAGTATGTCTAAGTTGAATACTCCATCGCTTCTACAATCAATACCAGTCGCTAATAAAATTCGCGAATTAAATATTATCCGCATAGGTTTAGACGTAAATAAAGAGCTGTCTCTCAAACATAACGCATCCGATTATGGGCTTAAGAAAACTCAAATGAAAGAGCGTATTATTGAACTCGGGAAACTTGAATTATGTGAAAATAATATACTCGGGGATAAATGGGTGCGGCAGATCCACAATCCATGCACAGTGGAAATAAATAGTTTACAAGCTAAGATTAAATCATTAAATCGTCGCGATACATACAATGTTTTAACCTGGCCCTCGATTTCATTAACCTCGTCGTATAGAGACATCGAGTTTTCCGAAACACCCGATGAAGAGTTCGCCACAGGAGCTCGCCAACTTCAGTTCGTACGCTCAAGAAAAAGTACTACATTTAATTATGTGATTCAGCCACCAGTGCGCGCGGCTACATATATTACAAATATGAAGGTTGTGGAGTTCGAGGTCGACAGTATAGCTATATCTATTAAAAACGCCGAGAATATCCAGGAAGGATCCTATAGTATTAAGAATGCGCTCGGCGTGGAGCAAGGATTTTCAGAGAGTGGCGAAACCCATGGGGCGAAGAGCCTAGTTAGTCGCACGATCAAGGGCACCCTGGCTAAAAGTGCGGGCGTGCCAGATGGACTCGCGTATAGGTTCACCCCGTCCGAAGGCGATTCGGTTGTAAAACTATTCGAGACATTCAAAATAGACATAGACGAAACTCGCAAGCTCAGTGCGCAAGGGGATGCTGTTCGCTGGGTAGTGGTGAAGACGGCGTGGGTTGGTAAAAAACTAAACAAAGAGGGCGAAGTTGTAAACGGTGGAGATATCTCTATACAGCAAAATGATATATTCACACTTTTAGTGAATAACGAAATATGTACTCGTGAAGTTTCGGACACTAGGCGGCATTCGGTTGTGGGACGTTCGCCCTCCGACCTAACAAAGATTCGATTTAAAGAGGACACTCGTGGGGGAGACGCTGGAATACTTGCAAAGCTCGCGACGACGCGGAGTGAGGCGACATTGATACGCCCTATCGCCCCCGACTCTCTGACGATAACGTCAACGGGGGGTACTATAAAGTCATCCCGAGAAAACCTGGCTGTCGAAAATTTAGATTTAGGGATATACGACTTTGTTCGTGTGAGCTTTTTAGAAGTTTTATATGAGTATCATTGGCCAGAATATGACCGCATTAAAGCGACGACGGCGGAAGACAGAAAGGAGACGCTCGAAAATCTCAATGAGCAGATCAATCAGTTCAAGGGGGGTGGAATATGCGCCGCGACGACCGACGACCCGATTACGGAATTTAATACAAATTGTTCCGAGCGCCAATTCGCCCTCAAATGTCTAGGCTGTAATCATTTCACATACGATGGTCCTCACTGTTTAAGTACGGATACGAAGGAGGTAATGATGGCTACAAACGCATGTGATACCTTCCTGGTGGAGTTCTTACTTCCAAAGATAAATGCACATTTTAATAAAAACATCGATGTTGGGGGGAAAATAACACTACGTAATATTCAAAGTAGAGAGTATAGTGCGTGCTTTAGCAGTGCCTTTGCCGAGCGTATGGGAATGACTCATGGCGTCCGCAGCCTATTCAGTACGCCCAAGCTTCCAAAAGAGGATTGTGTACGATTATTACTTCAGTTAAATTTTAATAGAGATTTCGTAGATGGATATTGTAAAACGGCATTAGTAAGTGTAACTCAAGTATCGCTTCGACAATTTAAGAGTATCGTGCAAAATATAATGGAACTCCAATTATTTGAGATTATGTGGAGTATACCCAAATCAGACATTGAGGAATTCCTGAATAGTACATTAGAAATTGTTAATAATGAGGCGTCTCAAGCAAGCGAGAATGTATATATCGCGATACGGACCGTATGTGTTAAGATCCCTAGTACATTATTAGAGATTCGGGAGGAATATTTCATGAAACATCTCTTACAACGTAGCGCTCAGCAAAAAGATAAGCACAACGATCGCATACTATATACATTGAAAGAAGGCGACGGCATTGGTGATTCAGTTAAATTAAAGGCCTTCGATAATTATGAAAATAATTATGAAATAACGTTGAATGATGAGCTTTCTGCTAAAATATCGCTTGATATGGTAGCTAAGAAGGTTTCTGTGATTAATACTCTCAAAGTCGATACGAGTTCTCGCTTTGGATTAGAAAAATATACAACCCAATGCGCCTCTATCTTACATATTAGTATAGATGAGTTAGTTATCTGGAATGAGCGAGCACAGGGTGGTCAATTTGCGAATATTGGAACGAGAATTAAAGATATTGAAAGTGCACTCCCTGAACCAATTAATTGGAGCCGTCATGCGAAGAAATGGCACCCAGTGTGTATGGACGACCGAAAGGAGTTCACCGAAGAAGAATTAAATTTATTTAATCTATCTAAAAACCCAGAGACAATTGTCGGTAAAATTAAAAATACATTCACCGCGCCACTCAATATGATATATTCCGCTATTAATAGAAGTCAAAAGGTATATGGCCAAGACGCTTTAGAAAAATACCGTGATAAGCAGATCCGCGAGCAGTACTTATTAACCGTTAAAAAACGGTACATGGATACATATGGACTCGATATTAAACTATACACTGCTGAGAGATTAATGAAAAAGTATATTACTGCGGATGTACTATCCCAAATGAAAACGCACGTGCTCGTTGAAAATGAAACACAATATGATTCTGCATTTTTGAAAATGATTGGTGTTATAAAGGTTTCGTGGATTGTTCGTAAGCAAATGGACCCCGATAGCGACGAATATCGGTGGTTTAAGCTTGTCCGGGGTCGATGGGTTAAATTAAATAATAATCAAATTAAACTTCCGCAAGATAAGGTCGGCTTATTCGGTCGTGTATTCAATATGTTAGGCGGCGGAAGTTCATTGGTGGAGGATATCGAGCAGCTTGAGACGGTTATTGCACATATTTCTGAGGATTCAGGAGTAGCTACCTCTCTATCAACCGTATCTAATACACTAATAGACTCTATAAATAAAGCTGTTACGGATGAATACGGAGAGCGCAGTGGTGCATCCTGTGGCGTTCAGAAATTGTCTACTACAGAGCGCGAAACGTTGCGTAAGGGCGTTAATACGATGCTCGAGCGTAAACAACATCTACTCAATATTAGTATACTAGACTCTATAACAGAGAAGCTCAATCGAGCAAAGAATGGTCTACAGGTGGTCGCCGACGAGGATACATCTGACGTATATAAGGTCCACCTTAATAGCATGCTTACCGCTATAAATAATGAAATAAATGAAACAGGGGCAACTATGGCCGGGAGCCACTGTTTTAATATAAAAGGGGGTCAATTACATAGGGGTGATCTGAATCAAATTTCCATTGCCGTGAGTGTAATTCGGAAGAAGGAGTCGAATTTGGTCGAGAATGCTATAGGGGACTTTATAAAATCTCTACCCGCCCCAGACGTCGAGGAAGATGTAGACGTATCGTACAGTTCGTTGTATGACTACTATTATAAGTACGGTATAGACGGCTCGACATATGGATATATAAACGAGGCAATCGTTAAAAAATTAATCGCTATGAAGACTATGAACATAAATAGTATTACTCATCCATACGAACGGGAGCATGCGCGATCAATGGGCGACGAAACTGAATTCATCGAGATTAGTGATATGACCGACGACTCGGAAAAACAGGAATTTCCTGAGGCAATTTTACTCGACAAGGATGCTATTGATTTTTTCAGAGAAAGATTGCCACAAACAAAAGATTCAATCGAATTATCACCTACCCAATTAGAGGAATTAATTGAGATTATCTCAATTGAATACGCTGTACAGCGGGCGATCGGCGATAATATTCACCGCCAAGAAGAACTATTAAATGCTACTTTAGAGGCTGACCTCGCCCGGTTAGAGAGTGAGCGAGTCGAAGCGCTGCGAAAATATAATTCTGAACAGACCGAATCATTGGTCAAGATCAATGCTCTCATGGCCTCGTACCTCCCCACGTCCGTGGAGTCGCGAATTCTAAGAAAGAAACTCGCCGCGCTCCACTTGGAAAAAGAAGAGCGGAAAAAAGCCATTAAAACTGAATGTATAAGGAAATCGGAGGCAGAGCGTGAAATACATACCTCTAAGATTAATTTGATCGGAATCGAAACCGCCACCACAAATGATACCCTGGATGAACTAAAGAGTCGATTGGGTCGTTTACTTGAAAAGGCGCAGCTTACCGAATTAACCGCCACCGATAGGGATAATATTATGACTTTAAATGCGGACTTTCCATCTTGTCTAACAAAGAGTGATATGCCTTCGATATTGGGATGTTTTGGTACTATTTTAGAACAGATCGAAATTATCATACGCGGAGCAACTTCGAAATCATCTTTATATTGCGAGCCAATGGATCGCGTTCCCGGCGGCAGCTATAAGGCTCTACGCAACGTCACCACTACATCTACGTTTGGATTAATGTGTGAGCAAGGAGCCACTATTACGTTGTGCCCCGATGGCCCGATGGGGGGTAGTTTCTGTCAAGGCGGTTATCGGTGGTATAATGGTAAAATAGCCGATGGTACATGTGGGTATATATGCGGTCGAAATATTGGGTCAACGGTTGCGTCTGAAGAGTTCATGATACTGCCTGGTTCGGACAAAGACTGGCTGTTAAATTCTAAACCAAATCAGGGAGGTCATATATACTGGGGGGTAAATGGGAAGAGTCATTGGGAAAAGCACCATACAGACACCGAGGGTAAACTACTGTATACGTATCCAGGGAGCGGGGATATTTTAGTTGCGGCACATGGACACTATTCGATACAGTATGATAAATATAGCGGCGTGTTGGCGGATGGGTCGGAGTCGTCGTTTATCTGGATTAAATCCACCGAAGGAGAGGGAGAGGGATTGTATCCCAAGGAGTTATTGGAGAAGGTCTCCAGCAGCAGTGGAGGAGGTACTGAATTAACGGAGGCGAGACAAGATACGTATTCTATTAATTCGCTTCTAGCTACATTTGAACAGGAGCGTTTACATCAAGGTATGCCCATAAATATCTTCCCGGATTCTCTTCTACAAGATTTGGCGTTGAAGCCTTCCGTTGGCTATACGATGACTAAGTCGTTACTTGCGAGTGGTACGAGTGTGATACAAGACCTATCTATGATTAAATTTAGAAAAATGGCCAGAACCATTAAATTTAAGAGTTTCATGATGAATTATATTCGGAATAAATTTGCGGACGAAAGTATTTGGACACTGATGGGCGAAACAAAGAGCGTTGACGCGGTGAATACAATATTAAAAACGGTGGAGGAGATGGGTGCATTCATTACTATGAATTTAGATGAATTAGATATAACAACCAGGCATTCAAATACAAAGGCGGACGGCGATACATGTGTGAAGAATATCGCGAGCCAAGCCCTGGGGAAAACAATTGAGTACAAAATATTGAAAGAAAATCGCAAATATGATACGATCGTTCGATATATGGATATTCTGGCCGGTGAACCCGGATTCCCCGAACTTATCACGCGATTGGAGGGCAGTCCAAGTTCAGAGTTACTGAATTTTATGATTGTTCAACGATTTCTTTTTATCGAGGAGGCCTATGATCTGGAGAGCCCAGACCCCGTTGACGATATTATACTGAACAGTCGGATGGCTAATATATTACAAAATATTAATAATATCACTATATAGTATCGTTGATTCAATGACGTACAATTTAATCTTAAAATATCTCTTAGTTGGAAATATGGGCTGCGGTAAATCCACGATTTCCGCCCATTACACAAATAATCATATGCCTATCAATGCGATACCCACAATTGGTGTGGAATTCTATTCAAAAAAAATCATAAAACAAGTCGGGGGAAAAACGTATTCAATCAAAATGCAAATATGGGATACGTCTGGGCAGGAGCGCTATAGGGGTATAATACGGACGTATTATCGAAATGTCCATTGTGCCTTTATCGTCTTTAATTTAAGTTCGCGGGCGGATTTTAATTCGATTCAGCTGTGGTATGATGAACTCGTGCCCCGAGTTAATAATAAATGCAAAATAGTGCTAATCGGCAATAAACGGGACACACTTTCAAAGACTATACGCCGCCCGGATCTACTCGAGACCATCGATAGGCTTGATGTTCCGTATTTCGAAATATGCGCAAAGAACTATAAAGAGCTCGATAGAGTGTTCGACGCTATACATAGCTCGTTTATCGATGATGCTGGGCGGAGAGAGGCGGCAAAAGCTGAAGACAAAAGCATAGTATGCTCACATTGTGCTATTTTATAAGTATAATGGATACTTTGCCGCTAATGCTTGAACGAGTGTCGCCGGAATATATTTAAAATCGATTAGCGTTCGATTTAAAGTATATTGTTCGCGAGATCCGCTGTTTTTTTCAAAGGTTTCGTGTAATAATTCAGGAGAATTGTATAATTTCATCATTGTTTTATGACCCATTCGGGGACATACTTTAGGAATATTATCACTCGTGTCACCCGTCATTGCTTTTGCGAAGCAATCCAAGTCCGCCGAACCGAGGGATTTGTCGTTGTAACATTTAATATTTGCCTTCCATAGTTTTATATTGGGTCGCCCGTCGATTATTTGCAATAAATCATGGTCACTTGAAATAATATGTATCGTGCTATCTGGGTGCTCTCGGACAATTTCAGTCGTAGTAAGATAAATAATGTCGTCCGCTTCTAATGTCGGCAGATGCATAAGGCGCGTAGAGGGCTCTTTTAAAAGAATCGGCAACATATTCGCATAACAATACTTAAACACTTTCCCACCCATGAATTGAGTTTTTTTATACGTATCACCTCGTGTTCCCTTATATGCTGGGTACAGCGCGACTCTCCATATCTCAGATCGTGGACAATCTTTCGCGATAATAGTATGCGTTATCTTAAATTTTTTTTTGTATTTTTTAATATTAGAAAAGAACATTTTGGTATATTTTTCCATGAACACAATATTCTCAACCCAATCATATCCCACCTCAAAGGTATCGTCTGAATGAGCCGATTTATACCATTGAATAGTGGCGTAATATCGGTAAAAATTATAGTACGACAAATCAATTATTAGTACCCGCTTCCTTGTATCCATGTCAATTACTTAATATGGCGACGTCCGCTGATAAATGGCTGGTCAAATTTTTACGAGTAGGAGAGTGTATAATACATAAATTATGTTGGTTCAACTATGTATTCTTACTTGACCGCAAAACAGTTGTAATCATAATAAATAGATCATTTATTATAATTATCGCTCATAGTATGGATGTCCAGTCGGCTGTTGATCACTCCTTCCGAATACACCCCTTCCCTCGTTTGTACACGCATCCAACTTGGTCTTTACATTTTGGCGCGTAGCGCATTCTATATTGTGAGCAATCACTTTCTTTTTGTGCGCTCCCTTTGTAATGTATAACGTCCACTAAAGGGTCTATACGTACTATTAGTTTAGCCTTTGGTTTAGCCTTTGGTTTTAGTTTAGCCTTTG
>TARA_B110000211_G_scaffold28542_1_pt1 | contig 29070 bp, 21 predicted proteins | sample TARA_B110000211 | Tara Oceans TARA_B110000211 (sample SAMEA4397516) | marine metagenome | biome: Polar Biome; feature: [DCM] deep chlorophyll maximum layer (ENVO:01000326); material: water (ENVO:00002006), including particulate matter (ENVO:01000060) such as... | depth 30 m
GCTCGATATTTAAATTTAAGCTGACACAGAATATTGAACGCCCCCAGCCAAGGCTAACATCCGGTTTCGTATCAAAGCGGTCTATCTTCCTCTAATTTCCCAACCACAGCTACCTGACCCACCAAACAATAAAGTTTCAACCTTTATTGTTTCCTTACCCTTTTGGCATGACCGATAAATAGGTCATGCAAGAGAAAAAAGTTCTAATCTCTATTGTTCTCCTACAACATTCTGTGTGTTACTTAACATCAGTTCTTTTTTAAAGTTTCTAAAAATACTTAAACAGGACGTTTTATGTAAACCAATTTCTTTAAGTGTCTTGTCCGAGATTATTTCTGTATTTATGAGCTCCTTGCAGATTATTCGGTCACGCTTAGATAAGTTATTTAAAGCCTTCTCTATAGAGTTTTCAAACATCACATCTGGCATGAATTCTGTGTGTCCATTATCTTCAATGTAAGTGCTAATAAATTCTTCCTTGGCTAGGCGATGTCGGCGACTTAATAGGCGGACATAATCTAATAAGCGCCAGTTTGTTTTCTTAATACAAAAATTAAAGAAGTGCTCAACATTACTTTTACCATCACCTTTTATCTCTACAATAAAACATTTCGCAGCATCAATAAAATGCATATAGGCCTCCTGTAATAGATCGTCTTCTCCGATATACCCTCCAAGATTATTGGTAGAGTAGCTTGCTTTAATAGCGGCTTTAATTCTATTGCTGTAAAAGAGAATGATCTTGTTGGCGCTGATGGAACAGCCATTTTGAAATTCTTTGATGACCTGTAGTTCGATACTGTTAAAGTGTTTTTTAAATTTTTTCATCTTATTACTACCGTGATTTTTCGATAGTAATATATTCATATGTTTTATGTGGGCGACAAGTTGTTTAAGCTAATCAATATTTGTTTGGCCTAAACAACTTGGTTTTTGACGTAGATTGGAATTCAGAGTTATGGGTTTAAAACGCCAACACAGCAGTCATTCCATTGAAATACCAGATATGAAGCAAAGCTTGATTGCATTGCATCCCTCCACATCCCCCAAGACCATGTTGTTTGTCCTATCGGGTGCGTGCATGTTTCATTAAGAGAATTCATTGTGACAGTATCAATATTATTAGAACCTGTTTCTCCACTCTTTATTGCACCCTCAGTTGAGGAAGTATCACTATTACAAGCGGAATCATCTTGGCATGTTACATCCATAGATTCACTTTCACTCATTGGCCAAAGCTGTTGGAATTTAAACTGAGATTTTTTCATAATAGGCATATTACGGTTACGACAAAGGGCATCACTTCCCATAGTTCTTTCTATTATGCCAATTCTTGATAGTAAATATAAAGCACGAGCAGCCACTAACGATTTTGAGGCAACTTTGTCATCTTTAGACCCTGTATTTTGTGTTAATGGATACATTGACCCCCAGCAGCCGGCTGAAAAAAACAATTCATCTTGAGGAATTCCTATGGAACTTGATGCGCAATCAAATATTCGTGCTGCTTGGGCAATAGGGTTTGCAAATGCTATTGATTCAGGTGAAATAGCAAACGCTAATTCATCGTCATACCAAACGGGAATAGTTTCCGAAATCCAAATTAAATCAAAGTTAGTATAACCATCGAGTGTACAACTAGGCACATCGAATAATTCAAGCATAGCTGCCAGTGGAAATGCAGCTAAGTGCCAACTAAAAGATGACGTTGTGTTGGCATCATCACCTTCTATGTCGGTTACATCCTCATTACCCATATTGAAACGTGAGACTAACCCCAAACTAGACCCCAGTTCTACGCCACCTAATTCGGGGAAGCAATACGGTTTTTTGACCACAGTGATTAGATATTTAGGTAACCAAATTCCGAGTGATGGACCAAAGTTAGGTATTTGCCCTTTCTCTAAATCCCCTCCACATGCGCATAATGGTTGCTTATTTCGATCAGCGGGTGCGTTTTTGGATTTACCTTTGACCCTAACGCCGGAAACATACAATGGGAACATACCAGACCAACAAACATCACTAATAAGTGAGGATCCTAATATTTTACTGTCAGGGCATAAAAAACTCTTCTGATCTAAGGTTGTTTCTTCTTCCACTTCAGCCCCATTGGACTCAAATGGAGGCAATATAAGGGTAATGAATATTACCAAGACTAAAAAAATGTTTTTATTCATCGTTCTTCCTCATATATCTCAGATTGGTCAACCATGTCCACTGTTACTTCAAGTACCATCCCTTTTTGTGACACTTTTGATGGTATGTGAGTAATTCCAAATCTACGCTTTAACAGGGGGTCTACTTCATAGAGTTGATCGAAGTTTGCTACTAACATTTTGAGTGTTGATTCGGCTTTAGGCATTTTAGTAGTTATTAATGTCATCCGTTTGTTTTTCTTACGCCATTTTTTTGCGATTTCGACCTGAGCTTTGTCTGTAGCATCAATAAAAACATAATCTTTAGTTAAAGCCATATATTGAAGAGGATTCACTTTAGTGCCAGGCGCCACTATTACTTTTCCTTTATGCATGATCGCTTTTTTAATTACCGTTGTAGGGTCGACATAATAAGTGCGAGTCTCTTTTGAAACGATTAAATCGACATCAAACCTATCTTTCATAAAGTTACCAGAAGTCGTTTTGATATCTTTATCAAAATCATATGCTTTGATTTTTTGTTCAATGTAAGACAGCATGTTTTGTTCTTTAATAGGGTAGGTTCTGCCAACAGGTGCTGCATTACTGTATTGATTTTCACTTTCATCAATTGCTTGTGTAATGGTTACGTCACCAAGGATACCCTTCCATTGACCTTCTTTAGTTTTGAGGGCGAAGTAAGGTACATCTTCTACGTCGAGTGCTTTAAATACAGTTGGATCTATAGCTACGCTTGGAGCTGTTTCTATGCTCTCAAAGTTTTGGAAAAGTTCACTCATAAATTCTTTTAAGTGTGGGGCATTCCACCCTTGAAATAGGAATACAAGGTTTTTGTTGGGGTACTGATAAACTGACTCTAAAAATAGCCTTTCTAATGATGTTTTAGGCATACTCAAAGAAACTAATATGTAGCCATCGATATCTCCGTATCTCTTACTTTGGTTGCCCTTTTGAAGTTTTGGCGTGATCACACTTGAAGAATTTTCTATTTCAGCAAAAACAGGGTTTGTGCTATTGCTGTCATCATTTTTAGTTGCTTTAGTGATTAATTCATCTGGTGTCGATTGAATAATTTTAATGGCTTGTTTTTGTTCTTCGTTTGTAGGAGGTTTATTGATTGTAGTTACCCAAGACTCCATTTCCTTTGTTTGGAATTCCTCTACATTTTGCAATCCTTTTTCTAATACCTCGGTATTTATTTTTTTTTCGTTTACAAAGTCTACTGATTTTTTTTCTTGAGCACTCAAGGAAATACTGTACACCGACGCAAAGCAAAATATTATCACTTTATAAAATTGCATAGCCATAGCCTATAATGTCTGAGGATGAAATTGGACCTATGATCCTACTATCTAATGCTGTTTTACTGGTACCGACGACAAAGAATTCATCCTTCTTAAGTGTAAATTTAGTTTCTGTAAAAGGCTGAAAGGTTTCGTCACGCATTAATGTACCGAACACTATATTGTTTATCGCAAGTTTGTTATTTGTCATGTCGATGACATCGCCAGGTAAACCCACAACAGCTTTGAGTAATTTGATGTCTTTTTGGTAGTATTTTGCATATTTATCTGTTTTAACAGCTACCAAACTACCCCGCGAAATATCATCCACTTGGAAGGTGTGTTGTTTTATTAAACTCAGTTCGTAGGGTAGGCACCTTAGATACGGTTGTTGTTCATAAGCAAAATACCAACCAGAAGCATTAAAAGTGTGAAATGCTCCAAATATTACGATAAAGCTAATAACTGATTTAACAACTATATGTTTACTAGCTTTAGTTATCTGCATTTTGTGCAGCCGATTTTTTAGCTTTATTGATGCGAGCATTGAAAGTTGAATTTTCAACACCTTTTAATCCCATAGATTCAGCTATCTGGGCCGTTATCTCATAACCATCAGGTGTAAATAATGCTGATGTTTTTGGGAGTATTATGTCTTTACCTTTTGAAGCAAGAGCTATGTTTTCGAACATTTTCTTGGCTTCATTTTGCGCTATAAGTTCAATTGCTTGTTGGTTTAACTGAACATCTGAGGATGTGATCATTTCTTTCACATTTTCCATCGATGCTTCGGTAAGTTTCTTAATATCTACGACTCTAAATTGCCGAGAATTCTCGACTTCTTGCTTAGCAATATTATAAGCAAGGCCAGACGAGATCATTGACGCTATTAAAGTAGATATAATAGTGGCCGACCAATTTGTTTTCGAAATACTCATGTTTAAAACCTTGTTTAGTTTAGGTATAGGGAATAGCCCTTAACTTATGATGTAAACTTTTTGTTTTAAACGTGGTTTTTTTGAAAAAATCCCACCTAAATACTATATATAAGTGGGTTTATTATTTAAGCGGGTTCTATTTTTTGGCTATTTTCTTCTTCTATGATGCTATTAACAGCTTGCACAAGGGTGTTCCCTTCAGCCATTCTTTCGTTGACGTTGGATACTTCAAATGGATCTGTTGAATATATTAATTGCGAAAACCTGTCAATTGCAAACCTAGCAAATCCCTGGCCACGACCTGACGTGGTAATAAATAACTCAGAGTACTTACCTTTTTTAGTTGTTAGTTGCCTCATCATGTCAAAAGTATAAGCATTCAGGGACATAATCTTATCTGTTTCAAGTTTATCTACAGTTTCCTTTTTTTGCTTGAGGATAATAATATTTGCTGCGTTCTGAAGTATTGCCGGTTCAGTAATATCTGTTGGCGCCTGGCTTGCAATAAAAGAGGCCGCATTAAATTTGCGAAATAATCGGAATGCCCCGATAAGGTACTTTTGTATTCGTTCAGAACCAGAGTCTTTTTCAAGTAAGAATTTCCAGAACTCATCTACGAGTAATATCTTGATTCGCTTTCGGTCTCCATGATAAAAATCTTTATTTAATTTTGTAATTAACAGCATTAAAGCAATGGTTCTTAGTTCTGTTAAATCTTGTAAATCATCTAACTCTAATACTGACCAGTCACCCGACATGCTTAAGTTCGCTGGTCCATCAAAATACTTTCCAAAACTACCATGTCGTGTGTATGGAAACATTTGTTCGCCAATTTTTTTTATTTCTAAATCTCCGTTGGTATTGCCTAGTTTATTAATTTCACCAGCTTCTATATCAGAAGACCCTATAGCTATTAAATGTTCTGATAATTCTGTGATGGTTAACTCGTTGCCATATTTTTCAAAGGCTTCAATGGTATGCTTTTCAAGCATTCGCATTTGATAATCATTTAACCCATCTTTTGGCGCTGCCATTTGTTCAAGAATTGATAGTAATGGGGGTATTTCCGCAATAATATCTTTAATATCGGTAAACGGGTTTAATACAATTTTCCTTTCGGGCGTGAATTCGATAAATTCGCCTTTTACAATATCAGTAATTTTTTTGTAACTGCGCCCAGAGTCTATAATTCTGACGATACCGTTACGTTGCCAAACACCTAAGCATATATCTTGTGCCAATACCGATTTACCTGAACCAGATTCACCAAAAATACAACCGTTCATGTTTGTCTCTGAATCATACGGGTCATATAATATTACTTGCCCACGTCGAGAATAGAACATGTTATTTGCTCCGATGCCGTTTCCTTTCCAATCACCGGCAACAGGTAAGATATGTACAGCATGCTCAACAGTCATCGTATTGAATCGTTTTGAAAATTTCACAGCTTCTTTAGTCATACAAAAAGGGAGCTGTTGCTGAAACGCTGGCCCATGAAAATAACGGTCTTCACTTAATTTAAAACCTTGTACTTCATAATAGTTCTTGGCTTTTGAAGACATCTTTACGCTTTCATCTTTGGTTTCCCCAAAGACTAAAAGGTTTGTCCAACACATGACTGGTTTTTCGCCTTTTTGGATAGCTTCGGTTAACATAGAATAATTTTCATCTTTGATACCGATCATCGGTTGATATTTACTTACACCCCCCATATTTTGGAATTTCATTGATTTTGCTTGTTTTTCTATTGACTGTCTTTTCCCATGACTGTTCGGGAAATAAAGTGTTGTGGTTAATAGAAATGGACAAGCAATCTGGTTTTGACTTCCTTTGGGATCGCCAAGTAGCAGTCCCATGATAGGTAGTGCTGTCTGCTTTGGATATCGCTGAACAGAGAGAGACTTAACGAAGTGTTCGTTTACGGCTACGAGATCACGGTCAACTTTTATATCATCTTCATATGTAAATATCTGATCGTTTAACTCAGTATATTCATCATAATCAGTGCTTGGGTGTTTACCAGGGTTTAAGATAGACCGCGTAATTTGCAAATAATCATGGTGATTTTGTCTTTGAGGGTAAAGACCAATAGAGTCAAATGCTTGTTCCAGTGAAATACAATGAACATTCATTTTTTGATAATCTTCTTCCTTAGGTGATAAAGCAACAGGAAACTTTGCAGTGATAATTAAATATTTGTCTTTTAACTTGATCCCTGACTCTGTATCTATAGGTTCGATTGCCCCTTTTCTCATTAGATCGATTCTGGATTCAGTGAGCTGATTAACAAGTTCTGCTTTTTCAGGATTTGATTCATCAAAAATAACTTTTTTGCGAGATAAATAATAATACTGAATTAGTGGGTCTACTAATGTTGAGCTCACTATTTGAAACGAGATCATTGTTTCATCTGGAAAATCAGAATTTAATGCTGATTCTAGAAGTCTCGTTGTATCCTCAGCAATTCCAGACAATGGGTGGCATAACCACATCGCACCGATGGCACTATTTTTTTCATCATGCTTAATAAAAAAAAGCTTGGAATTTGTTTCAAATGTGCGTGTAGGAAATACATCATTAAGTTTGTTGCGCGTCATTAATAATCGTTGTCTTGCTAAATATTCCATAACAGCCTTCTTATTTTAAACAGTGATAGAAATGAAAAAAGCCAACATAAGCCGGCTTTTTTCAAATGCGCTAAACTAGCTACTAAAGGAAGCTAGACGCGGCACCTGATATACCTTGTAATATACCTGGGCCGTATGCCACAACTGCCGCCATTGCGATGCCAACGATTGCTGCAGCGATTGATTGCTGCATGATCCCCATACCTAAACCAACGATTAAACATGCTACGGCAAGTAAAGTACCTAATGGACCTTCAATCCATGAAAGGATTTGCGTTAACAAGTCATTCATTGCGACCAAATCAGTTTCAGTACCAGAGAAGCCAGCCGCACTATGTGCTAATGCAACACCTACCATTGCTGATGCAGGAAGGATAGTCGCAAGTAAGCCTGTAGCTTTATTATATTTCTTCATGTAAAATTCCTAGTGTATATAAATTGTAGTTTTACTACGGTTTAATTTGTTGTGACTGTCGGGGTCACAACGCTGAACGGAGGGGAGTTTTTAAACCTTTGGTCTTTGACCCCCCCCCCTAACGCCCACTTACGCGGAGTTATTTCTACGTAACTGGTTTGCGGCATATGTAACACTCCACTAGCATCTTCATAAACATTTACCCAAACTCTTAGTACTTTTGCCGGTTCGATAATTGGCTTTGGTTGGTAGAGGGGCTTTGTTAACGTGCCAGCTACTGGCGCTATATTTCGCAACGTATTCTTTGCAATCGAATCTGATTTTCTATTGTCCGCTTTGCTATCGTAAGGGTCATCACTTGATTCATCATATGAGTCATCAAATTCTTTTCCTGACGAACTGTTAAACTTTCTATAACTATTTACTTTTTCACTATCTTCTGCGAATTCATAAGCAGTTTGAGCTGCTAGACAAACACCCTTTTCTGGGTTGGGACAATCAAATTCCTCTTCACCTATTACAGTACAACCAGAATTAAGTAATGCTGCTGATACAGTGATAGCTAAAATAAGTCTTTTAAAAGTACGTTTTGTCATATGTTGCTCTTTTGTTATGTTCTACCTAGTTTTAGGAACTTATTTTCAAAACCGCGCATAATTAATTTCGATTGTTTGCGGTAAACAAAATATGCTACACCTCTTTAAATTCACGGCACTTTTGTTCAATCAATGCTTTTACTTGATCAGGGTTAGGGCAATGCTTAAAAATAATCTCTCCTTTAATAGAAGAAACTTCTAAATTACCAATATTTCTCAATAACGAAAAAGGTGTCCAGTGAATATCAACAGATACGATTTGTGGAAGTAATATTTTATTTGGCTTTTTTAATATGCTTTTTTTGTGTGATAAATAAGCATCAAAAATAAATAGCTTACCTTGGCTTTTTGCCTTAAAACTTAAGAATAGTGCCAAACCTCCAATTATATACAAACCCAGATTTAGAATGGTTGATAGATTATTCTGTAAAAACTCTGGTTGTTTTGCCAATACTGCCGGTTCAAACAATAAGGTGGCAAACTGTTCTGAAGGGATAATGGCAGGAATGCTAAATGCAATAGCTGCTACCAGCAAACCAGGCAGTAAAGTTTTCCTAGAAGACGTAATTGCCGACCTACCTTTAATCCATGGTTTCTTGGCGTTAGGTCTTGGATGTGATTGTGGTTGATTTTTTTTAGGACAATTAAGATCTATATTACTTGTTTCTTCAGCAGGTAACGAATTACCTGTTTTGAAAGTAGGGGTATCGATAATTTCATCAACAACGTCTGATGATGCTGCTCTGTCCTTAACGTTCGTTGATATTACTTCTGGTTTTACATGATTTTGACCAGATGGTCCCTGTTCTTTAATTGCAGTTTCCTGCAAAGGTTGTTGATTGAATTCTGAAGTATCTAAGCTTTTATCTTGCGGTACTGACTCAAATGATAAAGGTTTAGTCGCCCTGCTTTTAGGTTTGGCTCCCTTATCAGTCGTAAAAGCATCGTCGAAATTAGTAATCCTAGTTTTGCTGGCATTCATAACTGTTCACTTTTAATAGAGTAGAACCTATATTTGTGAGTTATTTAGTAAGTTGGTGATGCTTTATTCTCGGGGCAGGGTACAAACAAATAGTTTCTATGTAAGCCGACATGCTTAGTAGCAAATATCACTGTGTCTTTTTTATCGAATTTACTGGCACACTTTAAGGGGGTAAAGCTTTTGCTTTCTTTGTTACCTACGAAAATTTGGTTGTTTGAGTTTTTTTGCTGTTCAATTGTTTTTTGTACTTTGTCCAAATAAGATAAAAAACTTTTACTTTGAGTGTTTGTTATGTCCTCGCTAAATTTTACTTCATTATCCCAAACACCTTTTTTGTGCTTTTTAGCGATTTTAGAAGCGTCAAATATTGATTGAGGAGGTTGTTCTATTTTTACTGGTACGCCATACCCTTTTGCTGCGACGACAACATTAATGTATTTTTGATTCTCATCTCTAAGGATTGCTCGATACACCTTCGCACGACCAGTGCCAGATAACTCACTCACCCTTACCCATCTATTAAGTAGAATGTCATTTAGGTACTGATGAACTATTTTATTTTTATATTCATTTTTAATCGGGGTACGCAAATATGCTAATTTAATCAAACGCCTTTTGCCGTTTTTTAATACGGTCATTATATTGTTTCGATCGATTGCAATAACTTCTGAAAAATAAACGTGCGTAGAGTCAGCCCAAGTAACTGAAGACATGATAATTAAAATTAAAGGAAAGTATTTGAATACAAACATATTATTCCCCATTGTAAAATTCATTAAACTTTGAGCAATATATTTTCATTTTTGCTTTTGTATTTAACACCAAAAATGTTTTAACCGTGGCGATAATACACAATACGTATTGATAAGTTTTTGCATCAATGAAATCGCTAAATAAAAGAATAGACAGGGTTAACGCAATAAACAGTACTAAGGTATCGAATTTTTCATTCATATCGATGCCATTCATATAACTACAAACTGATTGTTTATCAAAAATCTTTTTCATTAAAGTTACCTTAAAGAGTGCTTTATTCTTTATGCTAACTTTTAAAGAGACTCGTGAAATTCTTTTTTTAATGATTCAGATATTTCAGCAAAACGCCGTCTCAAAACATCTTTAGAGTAACCCGTAGTTTGAACTAATTGCTCGTATGTTTTTTGGTGATTGGAAAATAGACCATTTCTCATTATATAAAAAGTCGCAAATTCTTGTGAAAATTTATCGCAAATGAAATCATAAATTTTTTGTTCAAACTGATTATGTGAAACGTGCTCGACAATATTAAATAAAGGCGAATATGTTGAAGATTCTGATATATTGTCTTCATTGGTAATAAAGCTATTAACACCTCCCTCATCACCACTTTCAAAACTCGTATCTAGAGACAAAGTGCATAACCCAAACAATTCATCCACTGTCTCACAAGTCGCTTTTGCTTTTGTACTCGCTCTATTAACAGCATCAGCAATCTGCTGGCTAGTAATATAAGCCCCGTTTTGCTCCAAGGCTTTCTTTGCCTCATAATAAAGGCGTGCATGTTTTGTGACTTTTGCACGCAAAGGAAGAATTTCACGTTTTTTAAGATGTATTGATTTGCACTGGTCAAAATATCTATTGATATATGTTGATAATTTAAAACTCCCATCGAAATGATAAAGCGCTTGCGAAATAACCATTTCAATCATGTCTTGCATTATGTCGTCACGTTCAGTATCAGATAAGCCATTTTTACGCGCAAAGGTATTAACAATATAATTTATATATTTTTGGCAACTCATAACTAATTTATTTTGTGATTCTATTAATTTTCTATCGAAAATTGTTAACTGTTTTATATCCTCTAGAACAATCGATATACTTGTACCGCACAAAATTTCAAGAGCTAATATTTCTTTAGCTAAATCATCAATTATCAATTTTGCCTGTTTTTTATCCAAGCCGGGCAACTGATTTTTACAAATTAAATCTATAACAACACTCTCATACCGTAAGCGAGATTTTTCTTTAATTAAACTTTTCCCCCTGAGATTTAATGTTTTAAATGCTGCCGTTATTTTCCGTATTTCAATGAAGAATAACCCACGAATCTTTGGGGTTAATTCCCATTGTTGAACATCCTGTGATAATTGTTCAAGAAGGTCTAAGTTGTCACGTTCCAAATGTATACGGTTAAGTAAGTCTCCTGTTTGGGAAAAATTTTCTTTTAATTCACGTTTTAAGGTTTGATTGATTTTCTGAGCATCGAACTGCGAAATATTTATTATGTTCGATGTTGCATGTCTTCCACTGGTACCAGAAATACTCTTTATTTCTCTAAGTGAATTATTTTGATTTTTTATGGCTACTGTCAGAGAGCCATTTTTATCGTCATGATTTGCTAATATTGCGCTATGGATTTTACTCACTAAAGCAGGGAATTTACCCGCTATTTTTTGCGTGATAAAATATGCATCGCCTAGTTTTTCGGCTTCAATTCTTTCCTCCTCTGCAGTTAATTCTAAAGCTGACTTTAGAATTAATCTTTTCTTTGGAGAGAAGAGTTCTGTTCCAATAGTAATGCTTTCGTTACTATTTTCTTGTGAATGACTTGTCATGCTATCCATATCGCAAACCTATTTTTATATAAACGAGGCATAAATTTTGCCGTTTCATTTTATATAACAACGATACCGATCTTAAAATTATGTTGCAAATATTGTTATTTTTTGTCTCATTACAAACATAACTTCCTTTATCAATTTTTGTTTTTAGCCACCGATGCAAGAAGATCAAATATTTGGGTTTTATCTAAGTGTTACACATGCAAAAATGAGTTAAAAAAAAATGAATCTGTATAGATTAAATCTTTCAATTTTATTCAAATGACCTTATCTGTTTTTTTCATAAAGTGACTGCGAAAAAACGACTGTGCAAACGTGACTGTATTAATGTGACTGTGCAAACATGACTGTATTAATGTGACTGTGCAAACATGACTTCGAAAAGTTACTAAACATCTTTTTTGGTCAAAGACTAATACTCATTACCACTTTATATTTTACAAAGAAGTAATTCCATTATTCAGATCTTCACTTGCCAATAATCACTGCTCTACATAAAAACATTTGAAAACACCAAAATATAATTGTAATAAATTCCTACATCATAAAATATTATAATTTATGTATTGAAATCTACTTTAATACAATACCTTAGCTTCTGGTTATCTAACTGTTCATTCTACATTGCTTGAGTTATAGCCTGTTAATTCTCTTACTATATTTGTAGGTTAGTGAATTTATTAGTTAATCTGCATATGATGCTGTAAACCATAGTCTTCTGATACTAACTAACACTTTTTTTTTACCATTATCTGTATTAATGGCCTTTTACTGGTTCATAAATTTTCATGCACTGGAATTTTTTACTTTTAATCAGGCCGACCCTAGCAGTAAAGGGCTACAGACATAACCACCACAAAACTTGACCTTTAGAGTTAACTAAAAACCATTTAACAGCTAATGTTCACAAATAAAGTCACTTTAAAACAGTCGGTTACATGCAAGCTTCATGGTATCTATTGGTTGTTGTCACCATATTTGAACTTGTTATCGAGTACTAAGATATTAAAGTCTCCTTAATTTTTATTATTATCAGTATCATCCAATATTGTTCATTATTTTACTTTCGCGCAGCTTTGTTAAATAGCTCACATATTCAGTCAATATTTTTTTCAGGATTAGCTTAATTATGTTACGCCATATGCAAGATAGTGTAACTTCAGATTTTCAAAACCATTATCAATTTTATGATTTTGTTAATGATGCTGTTACTAGATTGATGCTCCGTGAGTGCGCAGATTTTAACGAAAATATAGATAGCATTTACAAAACGCAGATTTTGAAAGTGTCTCAAAATAATTTGAAATGGTCGACCAAGTATCGCAAACCTAAAAAAACACCTATTGCGGTTCGTTTAAAATACACATCTGTAAAAGGTTTTTTTGAACTTAAATCGCCCGTTATAGATTTGATTTTAAAACTACCAACGCAAGGTAAATATAAGGAAGTTTCTTTATCTAAAATTGGCGGTAATGAAAGGGGCTATTCAATAGATTTTCTAACAGAAAATTCAATGTTCGTTATTAAGCCTGAGTATTGCGATGTCATGATTACTCACGTCGCTCGGATTAATGCCATAAATGAACTTTCACTTTTTGTAAGAAAAATAATAGTTGGTTTTAATCAAACGTCCGATTTGTTTATTGCAGGTGGTTTTGCATTTGAAAAAGCATCTGCGAAACAATCCCAACTAAAAAAGTTGTTTAAGTTAAATATTACAGGTGTATTTGAGTATTTAACTGGTGAAATTTTCATGCATCAAAAATACTACGCCGAAGAATTGTTTGAACTTATCAAAACTATTAAAAGTGATTTCGAGAGTGATACTAAAAATTTAATAGATTTAGAAAATAAAAAATTAAAACTAATTAGTGAAAAATCCCATAGTCATAAATATTATCCTGTATTAAATCCTATTAGAATTACGATACAAAAAGGACCAATGTTTATCATTCGTTTGCCGGCTGCTGATGGGCATTTAAATAATATGTTTACCTCAATCCGTATCAAGTCAAACCAAAATCTAACATCAGTCCTTAAAGATTTTGATAGCAAAGAATTGTATATAAAAGCGAAGCGTGATGTGTATGCTACTCACAATTTGGCTAAAGTTGATTTAGCCGGTGGTTTAAAAGGTCTCGTCCCAGAGATGGTTTTATATAATAGATTCAAGCCTGTTCCAGAATGTCTTTTTTCATGCGTCAAACAAATGATGACGCGTTTAGATTTAATTAACTCAATCAAGGTGGTTGTGTTTGAACAACAAGATGAGCTAGCCATTTTAGCGAAACGACTCGTCAATCAAAAATCATTTAAGTCTGTATTATGATGTTAAATTGCGAACAATCTACTGTTGTATATTCCCCTAAAAGCATATTGGTCAGGGCTACTCCTGGCACAGGTAAAACACGCGTTTTAATTGCTAAGGTAATGAAGTTAATTGATGAGGGTATAAGGCTTATCACTGTCATCACTTTTACTAAGGCCGCAGCCAACGAAATTCAGGAAAGACTTCTAAAAACTATAGGTGTTTTACCCAAAGGCTTAGTAGTAGGTACATTTCACTCGGTAATATCTAAACACATCAATCAGCACCTAAAGGTTGGTTTAATGTCCAATGAAGAGCAGGTTAGTTTACTTCACCAACAGTACAATAGGTACTTCGGTGAGCATGATGGATTCAATGACTTTTCTAAATATTTCGAGAAAAAAGTAAGCGGTTCTTTAACTCAAACAAATGAAGAATACGAATTAGTTCTCAATAATTACTACTCAGAAATGAATGATGTAACGGCAGGCATGATGGATTTGATTTCTTTAGGTCAGAGATTAATTCAAGAACAAAAAATTCCTTTACTACCGACTTCTTGGTTACTAGTAGATGAATTTCAAGATACGGATCTAGCCCAGGTTAAATTTATTTTGAGTCATGGATTAAGTGACGTCGACTTACTACTCGTTGGCGACCCTGATCAGTCAGTTTATGCGTTTCGTGATGCTTTAGGTCCAGAAGCTTTTAATGTCGTTGCCGATAACATGTCAATTATAGAGTCCTCTTTAAGTGTCAATTACAGATCAAAATCTGAGATATTGACAGCTGCACAACTTTTAATCGAGCACAACAAAGACAATGAACATTTATCCATGGTATCTCATCAAGGTAATGGTGGAACTACAGAGTGCTTTGTCGTATTAAACCCTATTGAAGAGGCTTTGTTAGTCGCTAAACTTATCAAGTTACGCAACAGTGATGATGTTGCGATTATAGCTCGCAGTAATTATCGACTATCTACCGTAGAAACAGTATTAAGAGAGCAAGGGATAAAATTCGCTCGCCGAAGTACCAGCTCACAGTTCAATGTTGCCGAATTACTTTATTTATCGTTACTGGGTGCTTTAACAAAAAAGAGTCAATCAAGTCTTACGTCTGTGATAGAACCAATATTAAAAAACTACACGTATGCTGATTTAGTTTCAAGACAATTGTTTATGTCAAACAGTCAATCAATAACGACAAAATGTGATCATTTATTGTTAGAACTTAAAAAAATATATGTTGATATCATTAAGGGTAATTACGTTAACGCTATCAACCAGGCTTTATCATTTTCGTTGAAACACTTTGCTAATATGAACTTAGACGGTCTCTACAAGATGGAGTATTTAGCTGAAAAATTACTTGGTATGAAAGGTACGTTACATCAGCGTTTGTTTAAATTGGAGATTAATAACGAAAAGGAATCTTGTAGTGTTCAGACAATGACTGGCCACTCATCAAAAGGTCTTGAGTTTGCTACAGCATATTTAATTGGTTTTTCTGAAGGGATATTCCCACCCAAGAGCAACAACACCCATTCATTAGATTTAGAAGAAGAAAGAAGAATCGCTTATGTGGAATATACTAGGGCCATCAATCGCCTCACAATATTAAGTCCGATACAGACCGCTAAAGGAAAAAAATATGGAGGTGTTTCAAGATTTGTCCATGAAGCAGGTATAGAGGTAACTGAAGTACTCTATGCTGACGAATTTATAATTACTAACAATAATAGTAAGGCACATTATGGGGAGGCCAAATATGTCTAAAGTGAGTGATGAGTCATCAATGAGCGAATATACGAACATATTCATTTCACGTATGTTGATTTACACAGGCGTTTGTTTTGCGTTTATCTACGGGTTAAGCCAATTCCATATAAATTTAGCTTCTGGATTTTATTTTTTCCCGTTCGTAATGGTATTGTTAATTTTAGAACATATCTGCAAAGCCTATAATATTTCATCAAAGCGATTTCTTATTATGCCGGTGCTACTTTTGCTTCTGGTGTATTATCTTGGTTATTCTGTGGTTTTTTTGACATTAACAGGCAACAGTTATGAATTTAGTGATCTTATATACTTTGTAATAGGGCATTTTATATATTTTATAGGTGCGGTGTACTTGTCTCGGCTGTATGCAAGATTAAGGGCCCGAAAAAGGAACAAAAAATAGTTGTTCCATAAGCCAATATTTAAAAGTTAGCATTTGTTTGTGTTAAACAAAGAATTGTTCGCATAGACAGTTAGGCTGTAAACTTCTATTAAAAGGGTAAAAAAATGAAAACTACAGAAGCTAGAAACGATTGGCACTGCCGATTATATAGACATTTTCAACAGGGTATCGTATTGCATCCATCTAAAGAGGCTGATCTAGGTATGCGCTTTGGTGATGTGATGTCATCTGGAGTTGATATCACTATAATGGGTTTAGAAGGTGTTGTTACTGTCAAAGATAAGACAACTAATTATCAAGTGAATGTTGACGCTGATACTTCGGATATACTTCCAAAGTTTACGGTGACACTGAAGGATGGCACGACGCTAGATTTATCTAAGGTTAAAGTAGCCGTCGATTTTGATTATCACAAAGCATTATTCCCTTCTAAACTAGAGAAATTTGGCAAGCCTGCTGAGATAAAAGATACAGGTGAACTATCTGGGGATATGCTTGAGCACTTTGAAAGCTTAGACTTAGAAGGTAAGTATAACTTCTGTACGAATAGAACAGCATATCTTAATAAATTGCTTGAAGCTCATAAGCTTGAGGAAAAAAAGTTAGTTTATCGTTTTGAGCAATCTGGTAAGAAACTCTATACCCAAAGGCATTTATTATTGATATCACGTGTCGATGCCGTTAAAGCAAATCTTTTTGATATGGATTCCTGGACCAAGGGTGTTCTTTTGACTATGGAAAAACAAAAGATGGTTGGTGAAGGCTTTACTATGAAGGCCAGTGCATAGTCTTGATTGATTTGTTAGTTAAAGCTTTGCTTAATTTTCATGCCAGTTATCAACGTAAATTTTTAATCTTTAATTTTATTCGGTGCCTTTAATGTGCTCACATTGTTAAATGCGGATTAAGGTTCTATATTTTATAGGTACAAGTTGCACTGGTATAAAACAACGATTAGATAATCGTTAACTTTATGGCATGTGTGACAAATATTTAAGATAAAGGATTATGATAATGGTTAAGGTTAAGGAATTACCCGTTGTACTTGTAAAAACATGGATAGAACTAGCTAGAAATAACAATGGTAATGCAAAAGTTCAAACTAGAGCGTTGTCTATGCTGCGAAAAAAAGTTGGCAGTCCAGAAAAGATAAAATACTTTATGCAAAACAACAATATAGTGTAAATTGCTATAGAGTGTATATGTCAATTACATGGCATGTACACTCTTTAATTAACATATTGTTTTATCTTGAATTACCTTCCTAATTACATGCCGAATATTGCTATAATCTACGCACGTATAATGAGGGGTAGGGTGGCATTTATGCATTATACATATTTAAGTGTTTACCAATAATAATATAATGATCACCTGTCAGTCTCTCGTTCGGGCAAGTACTCATAAAAGAATATAAGTTACTATTACTATTCATTTGCTCAAAAATGCCTACCTTTAGCTCGTCTATGAACACTTCTTTTGCATAATTCTTGGGATTGCTTTTGACTGTTAATATCATACTTTAATACTCTTATTGGTTTGTTAACGAGGCTTTATTATTATATTCACTTTTCTGTCTGGACTTACTGTAAAAATATAGCATCGCTATTACGTACAATGTGTCTTCCATACTGTGCAGTGAATAGAGTATTACATTTTCCTTATCCTTTAATGCTAAAACTGTTTCAATAACGACTAATATTAAACAAAATGCGATTAATCCTTTCATGGTAGTCACCTTTTAAAGTTAATGTTTGAGTTAAATTATGCAGCTTTGACAAGGCGATTTGGGTATTGAATCTCAGCTTGAACTTCAGCTAAGACTTCTTTGCAATGTAATGATAAAAAGTTACGGTAAATCGTGACTTTGTTTAGTCCTTGATGTGACTTTTTAAATACTGTCAGATAACGTTTTTGTAATAGTGATAACTTAGCGTCTGCCATCTCTACAAATTCATCGTTAAATTTTTGCATTTTTGCACTCATGACATCATCTGACACGAATTCATGTTTTGTAGTCAGCCATTGCGCCCATTTAAAGGCATATTGAGTTGCACTAGCAACAAGAGGGTCGGTTTCTTTGTTTACTTTCGTTAATGCAGATTTAGCGTGCTGTAATAGCGTGAAAGGGTCGTACTTAGCTTTGTTTGTCAATCTGAATGGCAAAACGGTCAATCTAGCAGGAAATTGAGACAGCTTAGACATATTCCAATTAAAGATCGCGACAGCTTTAGTTTCGTTCGCAACGCCAAAGGAAGGGCATTCAGTGCAGCGAACTTGGAAGAGTTCACTGTTAGTGGTTACCGTTTCTGCATTACCACCACAAGTGCAGTAATGTGCCAATGGGTTAAATAGATTATTAGGCTGTGCATGTGTGATTGCGCCATATGATGTATCTTGAGGTGTTTGGAAGTAGTTGTTGTTGCTCATGGTATTCTCCGTTTTTTAATTAAGATTGTTTACGGGAATAATATTAGAAAATTTTGACTGGGTGACAATGGCCTGAACGAAGTCGCTGATTAGATTTAAAGAGTGTTTGAGTATAATGTTTGAGTTAAACCATTTGTGTAATGGCTTAACTCAGGTATAAAACAAGGAGTGGTATGTAATTAGTATTCTGTGGTCTTTGCGCCTTTGAAACTTTTCGCTGAACTTTCGTTAACGGGATTATATAGCTGACCATTTGTGAGCGCCAACTCATATGCCCCTGTTGCATCAACCATGACCCAATTATCCAATCTACTGCTCAGTTGTCTAAAAAATTTACGACCAAAAGGTGTTTGATGAATTTTAAATGCTTTTTCTGGTCTTTCGTATGTAAGTTGTTTGAATGAATTTTGAACGACTTCTGGTACTTGGATCACTTTATATGAGAAATCTGTTTTATAAGAAAGAATTAGTATTTTCCATTCAGTAGCTACAAAACTACTGTCTTTGGAGAACACTTTTTTCTCAATTGCGTTGTTTTCTAAAGCTGTCAGTTCTGATAAATACAGAACCGCTGAAAGTTTCTCAGGGTGGTATTGCCCTATATATTTAGCCTGATTGGTGCTTATTAGCTCAAATACCGACAGTCTTTTGTCACAATTGGATTTGCAAACTACTTCATAGTCAAACTCTTTTGCTGTAGCTATTAAGGCGTTTAATGTTTTTTGTTTCGCTACATCATGTGCTTTATCCGGATCTGTAAAGCTACCCCCTAACCATTCATCAGAGAACACCATGTAATCGAATTCTCTTTTTTCTGAACGTCCAGTCAAGTAATCGTCTACAAGCGATAGTGCCAAGCCAGCAGTTTGACCGTTAGCAGAAAAAGCACCAGTCCCCGCTGCGCTAATTGCTAGGGCGTTAAACCCCTCGCTTTGCATTTTACTTGTCCATTCCGTAGATTTATAGTTAGAGTTTTGCAAAGTGTTTTCAAATTTCGTGCGTTCTGCAACGGGCATCAAATACCTAAAAGCGTATTTAAATTCAATAGAATCATTATTATCAAAGTAATCTGCATCGTAACTTTTTGTGGCACCTCTGTAGGAATCTGGTGCAGAACTGGCACAGCCGTAATTAAGTAAGCTAATAAGAGTGATCAGTAAGATGTTGAATGTGTGTTTCATGGTTTTCTCCTTGGTTTATAGGTACCTACTATAACGGTACCGTGTTGGGCGACAAAGTTAAATAGTTTAAATGTATTATTAGAACTTTTGCCTAATTTAGCGCTTTTTTGTTTGCACTAAACAAAGGTGTTACTCCCATAAAAGGTTAACTTACGGGAGTTTTTCATCAATGAAACCAAGCACCACTCAAAGAACTGGATATTTTCTGGTTGTTTTTCAAGTTATTAATTTTGTTTGGATGGCATTTTATCCAGGTTTATTGATGGCAGCTACTGAGTCCCCAACAACCACCTCGGTAGTAACTGGAACCCCTTATAAAATCATTAATGGCAAACTAGTTTTGTTGGATAATACAGACCAGAGGCAAAGAGCTTTAAATCAAGGTCAGTCCTTTGGTGCTAGTAGTATCAATAATTTTACACTCCCCACCATTAATGAAGAGGATGCACCCGTAGGTTACGATACAGTAACGGGAGAGTATGACGCAGATAATTCAGAACAATATACGGATGAAACACAAAACCATTTAAAAAATGAAGTCTATTTACAACAGATGTTTTCGGGTTATGACAAGCAAACTGTTGCCGATTATGTTGAAAGTTTATCGGGAGTTGTAAATGACCCAACATTAATCTCAGATAAAGTGGCTCAAATTAAGCAGTCCCATGTAGATACTGATGAAACGACCTATACGAACTGTAAAAATCTAGAGGGTGAGGATTACCGTAATTGTTTAATGTATTTAACATCATCATTTATTGAAGCAGGCGAAGAAAATGAGGGAAGGGATCATTTCGCTGGAGAGAATGACCCGATCATGCAGGCGTCTCAAGCATTAATCGATGGTGAACACCCATTTTTTGATGAATTACTATCAGGTGAGTGTAAAGAACTCACTAAAATCACTAATCCAGAAGAAACTTACAGCTTAACGGAGACGAGGGTTTGTGTTCGTCAAGGTGAGCCATTAGACATGCATTGTAAAGCCACACGTAATGTTGTAACTACTCCTGTTGCATCGAAAGTGTTGATTGAGTTAAAGAAACCTGAACCTAGCGTAGTAATTACTGCGCTTACCGGTATGGCCCTTGATTTTGAATCTTGTGACGGCGATGGCCAAACGTTTGATTCTACGGTAGGCACTAAAATCCTTGATACCAATTGTTTACTTATTGATTTTCACAGTGCTTTAGATACTAGTAATGGTTCATGTCCAGATGGTAGTGCTGGCGTGAACTTGCTTTTGGAAGCGGGTATTGAAGTAGAAACTTTTGAAGTCATTCAGACAGGTGTATACGGTTATGCCAGTACAAACTTTGGAATAAATGCTGTTTCAAAGGATTTCAATCATGGTATTACCCCAAAGAAGTCGAATGAATGTGAAATTTTTGAACCAGTATATGAGGCGGAAACTTTTACTGGAACCGAGATAGGCCAAGTTAAAAGTGAAAGTACACTTCACGTGAATTTTGCATCACAAACGATGTTGACAAAGCCTGGCGTAATGCAAGTTAAAGTAGTGTTTAAGAAAGAGCCTGAGCCCGAGGGAGCAGTTGTCTATGAAGATATTATCGCAAGTCGTTTTTTAGGTAATACCGAAGATTATCCAAAAAAAGAGAATACATGGCTATTTGGTGAAGAAAAAATACTTCACTACGATGTTTTTGAAGTGAACGATTTTCCTGTTGATGAATACTTACCAACTAATTTGCGGTTGGAAGTTCAAGGTTATACAAACTATTACCAATACAGCGAAAAGAAAGCTTTTTGTAATAAAGAGTTTTTTGAAGGTTCATCAGGCAGTGTAAATGTCCTAGGCAGTTTATACGGTGATGGATTAAAGGGTTATCAATGTCACTATGAGGTAGCTTGTTCCGCAGATGAAGCCAAAGGTAACTGGATAGAAGACGGTGGCCTATGCACTTTTATACGTGACTTAGAGGTAACCTGTCCGCAAGGCTTTTCCCCTTCTTCAGTTTACTCAAACAAGTGCGTCAAAACCAGTGGATCACCTGAAATGTGTTCTACAACGGCTTTAGCTGATTATGCATGTAATACGCAAATTCACGGTGGTACAAATATTTCTGGAGTCCGTGAAGGTGACTTGTGCCGATACAATACGACAGCTGTTGTTGGTCTTTGTGAAGCAGGTTGGCAACATGACTTAAACGATAGTACGCGATGCATTAAAACCACACAAATTTCAAATATGTGCCCTGATGGGAGTTATCCATCTGAAAGTAATCCATCACAGTGTTACACCACTGAGTCAGCGAGTTGTCCAGTTCAAATCCCATTTAACTTTGAATTCGATATATTTAGTTATGGTCGGGCAACTAACCTTTGGGACTATCAAGTAAAATTTAAATCAAACAGAGAATTCCCGTTCGTCGTGATGGGGGATATGCACCAAGTTATTACAGATGAATTCATCCCTGAAGATTCAACACCTGATTGCCAAATTGTTATTGATAATTATGTTGAAAATAAGTTTGTAAGTGAAGCACGTTGTTTAGACGATTTAGGTACTCGATTTGGGCAAGGCGGGATTGAGTTTAACAATCATTCAACCAAAGGTTTGGTCGATACATTAAAGCCCTGGGGTACTGATGTTGGGGAACCTCTGTTACCAAGTTGCTGGAACGCAGAGTTAATATTAAAAACCAAGGATGAAGAACAAATTGGCATTAAGCCAGAAAACTGTATTGGACTGAATGAGTATGATTACAATAATTGTATTAATGGTGAATATTGCACCTATGATGATCTTAATGGACAGGAAGTATGTTACCCATTAGGAAGTGCTGATAATGGCAGTTTGTTAGGTAACAGCTGTAAAGCGTTAGAGGATAATCCTGCTTGTACAGAAGTGGTCAGTGAGTTGCGTTGCGAGGAGTATGGAACCGATTCTGATGGAACTGAAGTTTGCCTTTATCAATCGGCAGTATTTGAGTGTAAAGCCGAAGATTCGGAGTATGCATTACCGGGGAAAGAAGAAGGCGAAATTGTCTGTGGTGGATCTGTCGACTGTATAGGGGGTACTTGCTCAAGTATAACAGAAGAGAAAAATGAGGATTTTGGCGAAGCAGCTGTAATGGCGCAAGTAGCAGAGGAAATCAAAAAGAGCGCAGACTGTGCGGCTGATCCAACGAATTGTAAAGTATTCTCAGGCAAATCTAATACTTGTTCTCAACCACAGATGTGGGGATCTCAGGATTGTTGTGATCCGGACGGATTAGGTATGGGCGGTATGGATGTTATTGCAACGCTCAAAGCCATGAAATACATCTATGACTTAGGTGAAAATGAAATTTTCATGGGTTATGTCGGTCAGGCATGGTCAGGTGTTTCTGGTGTAATGACGGAAATAGGGGCAGGCGAAATAGCCGAGATGGCAGAAACTGGCGTAGAAATGGTCACGTCTGTGATGACTTCAGCGGCAGATGCCGGAGATACCGCTTACAACGCTATTGCGGAGCCCATTTCAAATGCTTTCAATAGCGCCCTTAAAGAGTTTGGTTTTAGTTCTGAAACAGTACCTGATATCGTAGCGTCAACAACGGCCTCTGCTTCTGCAGCCGCACAACAAAGCATTTTTTCTGGTCTATCACAATACATTGCGAATGGGGTGTATGCCTTTATTGATTTCTTTTTACCTAATGTCGCAGAACAACTATTCACATCAGTAATTGTTGAGGAGACAGGGGAAAGAGTAGTTACAGGTTTAGCCAATGAAGGGGCAAGTGAGGCATTAGGGGCTATTTTGGCATGGGTCGGCGTTATAATGCTCATATATTCAATTTACAATCTAGTGATAGGATTTGCCTTTGGTTGTAAACAAAATGATTATGAGACAACGCAGAAAATCAAGCTGCTATCGACACATTATTCTCACAGCTTTTGCGATAAAAAATCTATTTTAGGGTGTATGGCATACAAGCAGGTGCATTGTCTGTATGAAAGCCCCTTTACACGCATAATTTCTGAGCAAATCCGGATGCAGGAGGCTAAAAAGTTAGGCGTCGATTACGATGAAATATGGAAAGACTTAACGTTTGCAAACCAGGCTAATTGTAAGGGGTTTACCATTGCCGAATTAGGTGAGGTAGATTGGGATGAAGTAGATTTATCTGAATATTTTGAAATTATGATGGCGGGTTATTTTGAAAACGACCCGGCTAATTTACCAGAATCGTTTGTGCCTACCAATAAAGGGGCTGGTGGACGCAATGGCCCTGAGCAGGGTAAGTCAAATGTTCAAAGTAATATAGATAGTATTAATATTATTGCTGCGGATGTAGATATGGCACGCAGATCGCTTAAAAACGAATCGATGATAATGACTAACCCTATGTATATGCCATGGTACAAACAACCCAAAATTTCCCCTGATTCAACTGGTTTTCATTGTCGTCAAACGTGTAGTGCAGATTTTGTATACAGCAGTGAAGTTTCACTTTGTGTAAAAAACACGAACACTGAAGTTGCTGGGCAGGTAAGTTGTAAGACAGGTTTTAATTATGATGCCATTGAAAAAATGTGCATAAAGAAAGTTTTATCTCCTGTTTTGCCTGGTTGCCAAGACGGTTATACGTTAAGTGAAGTAGATAATTTGTGTCATAGACCCGATGTTGTCACTGTTGATGCATCGATGAGTTGTCCAGAAGGGAGTAATTATCAGGCCGCGAGCAATAAATGTGAACAGTATGACACTATACCCGGCCAATTTAGCTGTGCGTCTCATGGCGCTGAGTTTGTGTTAATCAATACATGTCCTTTAGGTAGTTCTTTCAATGATGGGACAGGCAAATGTTCTGGCGAAGGCATCGAAGAATCGCCAATACGTAAATGTATTGATAGTGCTACGTCTCAAGTTTCGCCACTGTTAAGTTGCCCGGTTACAGAAAGTGTCGCACCTGATTTAACTGGTAATTGTCTGTCTGAATATACTTACAATGCGTCCATTGATATGTGTGAAAAATCCCGTTATACGCTTGAGGATAATATTTGTACCTTAGTTGTAAATAAGTTTTATGAAAAATCCTGCCCTGATGGGGAATTATATGACGATGTAACGGACAAATGTATCCTAACGTCAATTGCTAGTTATCCTGCGACAATTACGTGTCCAGATGGTTTTGTGATGCAAGGTGAGAGTTGCTTTAAAACTGATACTGTTAACGCTACACCAACATGTGATGTCGCTAATGGCTTTGCTAAAGTAGGTGATCATTGTGAAAAAGCAGATGTTTCCGTAAGCCCTGTAACTGCTTATTGCCCTGAGGGTTTCAGATTAAGTGACGATCGGACTATTTGTGTTAAAGCAGTATTAACTCAGCCACTCCCGCCTATTTGCCCTGATGACTTTACGCTTACTGGAAGTGTATGTACTAAAACAACGGTTGAGCAAATTCCGGCAAGTCAAGTATGTGTTCAGGGTTTCACTTACAATATTACGACAGACTTGTGCGAACGATTGTCGCAGTACACACCTATTTTAACTTGTGATGAAGTAGGGGGTTATAAACTAAATGAGGTTACTGGTCAGTGTGAGAAAACTACCACCGATAGAATTGATGCAATACAGACATGTACATCTCCTTCAGTATTAGGCACTGGGGAATATGAAAATTACTGTCATAGAGTCGTTATAAGTGATGCTGAATATAGTTGTAAGACAGGCTTTACTTATGATGAAGTAAACATGGTTTGTACGATTCAGGAAACAATTGTCACTGTTGCTGAAGCTAACTGTCCTGCAGGTTATGTCAATGCTGCTGGAGAATGTATCAAAGTAACGCAAGTACCGGCTAACAAAAGTTGTCCCGAAAATTCAGTTTTTAATGCTGTAAAAAATGTTTGTGAAGAACTTACAACCTTTGTGGCAGATTTGGTGCCCTATTGTGAGTCTCCTCGTGTATATGAAAATGGACAGTGTGTTGAAAAGTTTTTTACTTTTGTAGAAGGGGTATGTCCTGATCCGTCATTTAGCTATAACTCGCAGACAAAAACTTGTGCAAAGTTAGTTACACAGACCGTTCCCCCTATTGAATTGTGTGGCTCTGGTGATGAAAAACAAGAAGCGGGTAATTGTACAAGTGGATATTCCATTCCAGCTGTCGCAGATTGTGGCGTAGGATATTTTTATGATGTGCTTGATGATATATGTATACAAGAGCAGGGTGAAATTATCCCCGGCACGCCGCAATGTTTAGATGATGGTTTTGTATATGATGGTAATTTAAAGCTTTGTGTTAAAGAAATTACCGTCAATGGAGGAGATTGCCCTACTGGTTTTACGTGGAATGTTGCGTTGACTATCTGTTTAAAACAAGAATCTCGTCTTCCAACTTTTGCTTGTCCTGCGCTTTATGCTTTTGATGGAATTAATTGCAGTAGAGCTGAACATGAAGCATTGGCTTGCCCTGCTGATACTGTTTATGATGCAGTATTAAAAATGTGTATAAAAGACGAAGGTGTAGCTGCCACACTTGCGTGTAAAACTGGCTATACCTTTGATGGGTCTATTTGTGTAAGTGATGTTACTCAGCCACCAATATGCAGCAATTCATTAGTTTACAATATCACTACCAAGGTTTGTGAAACAACCGGGACGAAAGATGTTATTACCACTTGTCCTGTTGGTTTTAATGATAATAGCGGTAATTGCGTCAAAATAACGCAGACAGACGTTCAATGTAATGCGGGCTTTAGCGTTGATTTGGCATCAAATACATGTAAGAAGTTAGTCAGTGAAGCGCCTCAAACGTATTGTTTCAAGGGGAGTGATACGGGGACAAACTGTCAAATAGATGAAAGTGTAATGCCTATTTGTGACGTTGACTTTACTTACAATAGTTTAACTAAATCATGCTTAAAACAATCAGAGATAACGGGGTCTTTGTACTGCCCTGAAGTATTAGGCTACCAATCATTAGTCACGCCAGAGCAACGGTGTGCTTACTTTGAAACGAAGTTACTGGATGAAAATGGGGATTGTCCTAATGGTTTTGCTTTAGATAATGGGCAATGTCTCAAGTTTAGTGAGTACAAGCCACCTTACTACTCATGTCCTGAAGGATTTATACAACAATCAGTAGATGACAGAAGTGCAGATGAGTCATCGATTTGTTTGATGGTTGAAGCAGCTTCACCGCTTTGTGACTTAGGTTTTAACTATGACAATGGTTATTGTGTTAAATCATACTTTACTGATTATGATTTAGCGTGTGCCTCGGGTTTAGTGCTTGAAGGTGGTATGTGTGTTGCCAACGATACGCATGCTGTCATTTGTCCTGCTGGCGCATTATATTCTTCAGAAATTGGTAAATGTTTAGCAATAACTCAAGTGAGTTATATCCTGTCATGTCCAGAGTTTTATAATGTTAGTGGTTTAAATTGCGTTAGTGCTTACACCCAAATCCCAGAATGTAACGGTGGATTTGGTTTTAATACTACGTCGGGCCTGTGTGAGGAAAATACAACAGCGCCTCAATGTATTGCAGGTTATGTTTATGACTCATCGTTAGACACTTGTAAGAAAAACGAACAATTAAATGCGAATGGATATTGTGATGTTGATAAGTTTGATACGGGAACAGGTTGCGTAGCTTATTCAGCGGCAACATGTTTAACGTCAGGATACACATTAAATACCGACTCTGATAATTGTGAGAAACTAGAAGTAAAAGCAGAAGAAGACTTGTGTGCTAGTGATGAGATAGATACAGGCACTGGTTGTATGAAAGTGGAAGCGGCGTTATGCCCTGCAAATCACGCCTTAAATCCAGTAACGGATCGTTGTGAATATACCGTAGTAGTGACGGCGGATTATACTTGTGCTGCAGGTGAGGTTGATACAGGTACGGGTTGTAAACAAGTGGAACCACCGGGCTGTCCGATTGGATATAGCTTTGTTGCGGTGAACGACCGTTGCGAGAAGTTTGAGTCAAAGAATGCGAATGCTTATTGTGAAGCACTGTGGTTAGATGTTGGTAACGGTTGTAAGAAATTTACTGCGCCAATTTGTACTGATTCAAATTACAGTCCTGCATCTAAGCAATGTGTTAAAAACCTTAGTTATGATATGACTTATCATTGTGGTGTTGGTGATGTTGATACCGGCACTGGTTGTAGAGCGGCTAAACAGCCTATCTGTAGTTTGGGTTTTACTTACTACAGTGATAGAGATCAGTGTGAACAATCACAATCCGTACCTGCAGAAGAAGCTTGCCCTATTAGTTCATTTGACAATGGATCTGGTTGTATTGCATATATGGACGCCACTTGTGCTCCAGGGGGGACTTTTAATTATGGGACCGGTAAATGTTTGTCAACGGCAACGACTCCGGCAACAGGCGTGTGTTCAATAGGGATGGACACTGGAAGTAGTTGCCAGGTCACAGAAACTAAGTTGCCGCCTTGTCCGACAACATATACATATAGTAATACAACGAATAAATGTGAAAAAACCTTAACTACACCAGCTGATGGTCAGTGTTCTTCGGGAACTGACACGGGCGTTGGTTGTGCTGTGCTTGAGCAAAAAGCGCCACCTTGTCCGGCAACTTACGCATACAATAGTAGTTCAAATCGCTGTGAAAAAACCTTAAGTACACCGGCAGATGGCCAGTGTTCCTCGGGAACTGACACGGGTGTTGGTTGTGCTGTGCTTGAGCAAAAAGCGCCACCTTGTCCGGCAACTTACGCATACAATAGTAGTTCAAATCGCTGTGAAAAGACGTTAACAACCCCTGCAGATGGAACCTGTTCGACGGGTAGTGATACTGGCACACAATGTTCTGAGCAGCAAATTAAAGCAGTGCCTTGTCCGGTTGGATACACTTACAATACCAGTACAAATCAATGCCAAAAGACAGAAAGTCAGGCAGCTACTTTGTACTGTAACAATGGCTATTATAATACGGGTTCTGGCTGTAAGTTAATTGGTGTTAAGAGTTGTGCGAAAGGTACTATGACCAATCAAGGTTGCCGGTTTATAAATCAAGGTGGTGAGATCGATTATGTTGACCCAAAATGTGATTCTGGTTTTACCTTGTATTCTGCAAATTTTAGTCAAACATGTTTAAAAAACATTCAAGAAGCTTATAAATTAAAATGTGATAGTGGTTGGTCATTAAGTGGAACGACATGTTCAAGAACATTAACTCTTGCGCCGAATTGTGGTATTGGTTGGACATTAAATACCGCTTTGGATAAGTGTACTCGAGCGATAACGAGTCCTTATGATGGTTATGAATGTGATTCTGGCTGGTCTTTGAGTGGGACTACCTGTAGTAAGTTGGTTTGGGTTGTCGTTGATTGTGGTGCCGGGTGGACGTTAAATACTTCCTCTGATAAA
>TARA_B110000211_G_scaffold234857_1_pt1 | contig 29044 bp, 23 predicted proteins | sample TARA_B110000211 | Tara Oceans TARA_B110000211 (sample SAMEA4397516) | marine metagenome | biome: Polar Biome; feature: [DCM] deep chlorophyll maximum layer (ENVO:01000326); material: water (ENVO:00002006), including particulate matter (ENVO:01000060) such as... | depth 30 m
AAACTTGTGCCCAACGCAATAATGGTCAGGCCGATAACTAAATCTGACATGCCTAGGTATTGGGCTATTTCTACTGCTGAACCCACTAAGAAGTGTGCACTTAACGGTAACAGTATTAGACCAACGACAATCCAGAAAACAGCGGAAGAGGTGGGCACATCGTTAGGGATTTCATCTGTTGTCTCACTTACTAACGGGTCTTCTTTATCTACTTTCATAGATAGCCAGCCCATTAGGCCTAAAACAATCACGAAGAGGCTAATAAGGATAATACCTTCCAGATGAGTAAGCTCGCCATCGAAAAGAAAAACCACGGCAATGATGGTAATTACAAGCAGGGCGGGGAGTTCACGCTTTAACGTAGAGGACGCAACAAGAAGCGGTTTGACTAGTGCAGTAATACCAAGCACAAGGGCAATATTGGTAATATTTGAGCCTAATGCATTCCCTACGGCGGTATTCATATTACCGTTAATAGATGCCGCAGCTGACACCACAATTTCAGGTGCAGACGACCCCATTGCGACAATGGTTAAGCCTATCATCATGGGCGCCATACCAATATTCTTGGCGAACGCTGATGCACCGTAAACAAAACGGTCTGCACTCCAGCTAAGTACAATCAGTCCAACTAAAAAAATGACTACGTTTAAAAGCACAACAACCAGCATAGTTAGGAATTTCACAAGATTGTCGCAAAAACAATGCCATTTGCCTATGGGAACTATCGCTTATTTTAGGAAAGGTGGTATTAAGTGCCCCTTTGATCGTGCTTACTGATTGAAAATTATTCGAATTTTGTAAATTCGAATAAATCGAACATAACTTGTAACGTTTTGCTTTTGTGCCGCGCTTGAAAAAGCGTACAATGTCACTAAATTACACTGCTCAGTAAACTTTATCGATTTAACGTACTCAAAGGCATAGAACTTGCCTTGGCTTTAGCTGTTATGTAAAGCCGTTATGGAAAACAGTATAGCGTTAAAGGCGACTTAAGTAGCTTAAACCTTACATCTATAGGAAGTGAGTGATGTGCATCATTACTTGCTTTGCTGGTATCACTTATTATTCAAGGGTCGATAAATAAAATCGCTATGGACCATTTAGTCGAGATAGACAACCTAACCTTTCGACGCGCAGACCGTGTTATTTATGACGGTATTACGCTGAGCATTCCGAAAGGAAAAATTACGGCCGTTATGGGCCCCAGCGGTATAGGGAAGACCACCTTACTGCGCCTTATTGGCGGGCAATTAACACCAGATGAAGGTGATATACAGTTTGATGGCGACTCTGTTGTCGCTATGAGCCGTAAAGAGCTTTATCAAGCACGTCGTCGAATGAGCATGCTTTTTCAAAGCGGTGCTTTGTTCACAGACATGACCGTTTTTGACAATGTGGCGTTTCCGCTGCGTGAACACACCAAGTTATCGGAAGATCTTATCGCCACAACTGTCGCATTAAAGCTACAGGCTGTAGGCCTAAGAGGCGCAGCGCAACTCATGCCAAGCGAACTTTCTGGCGGTATGGCACGTCGTGCAGCATTAGCCAGAGCTATTGCGTTAGACCCAGACCTTATTATGTACGATGAACCTTTTGCCGGCCAAGATCCGATTTCAATGGGTGTACTGGTTAAATTAATCAGAGGGCTTAATGACGCACTAAACTTAACCAGCGTAGTGGTAACCCACGACGTGACTGAAGTGCTCACTATTGCCGATTATATTTATATTTTGGCAGACAAACGGGTAATTGGGGAAGGAACCGCGCAGCAAATTAGAGAAAGCGACTCAGAGCTGGTTCAGCAGTTCCTAAAAGGTAAAGCCGATGGCCCTGTGCCGTTTCATTACCCTGCTCCGGATATAGAAAATACCTTTTTCGGAGGGGATAAATGAAGTTCTTCCAATCGATAGGCGCTAAAACCATTGGCAAGTTAACTGCCATTGGCCGTGCTACCTACATGTTAATGGGAGCGCTACTTGCCCTTCCTAGATTAAAAAACATTCCGCTTACCATTAAACAGGTTCATGTGGTGGGCGTTCAGTCTTTGTTAATTATTATCGTGTCAGGATTGTTTATTGGCATGGTAATGGCGTTGCAGGGCTATACTATTTTAGTTGATTACGGCGCTGAAGGTAGCTTAGGCCCTATGGTGGCGTTATCGCTGCTTCGTGAGCTTGGTCCTGTAGTTACCGCATTATTGTTTGCTGGTAGAGCTGGTTCTGCACTAACTGCGGAAATTGGCTTAATGAAGGCAACTGAACAAATTAGCAGTTTAGAGATGATGGCGGTTGACCCGCTAAGACGTATTGTCGCGCCGCGCTTTTGGGCGGGCATCATTTCAATGCCAATGCTAGCGCTGATATTCAGTGCGGTCGGTATTTTAGGCGGTCACCTAGTGGGCGTTGATTGGTTGGGTGTAGATGTTGGCAGTTATTGGTCAATTATGCAGTCTACGGTGGAATGGGGCGAAGATGTGGTAAACGGCATCATTAAAAGCCTTGTTTTTGCCTTGGTTGTCACCTGGATAGCCATATTTAAAGGTTACGATTCTATTCCTACATCGGAAGGGATCAGCAAAGCTACTACAGAAACTGTAGTGTATTCTTCATTAGCAGTATTAGGGCTGGACTTCGTGCTTACCGCCCTTATGTTTGGCATTGAGTAGGGTTGAGTCATGAATAAATATAAATCTGAAGTATTGGTTGGCATGTTCGTTGTATTAACCATTGGTGCAGTTATGTTGCTGGCACTAAAAGTGGCTAATCAATCGGTAGGCGGCGATGGTGATACCTACACCCTATACGCTAAATTCGACAACATCGGTGGTTTGAAAGCACGGTCATCTGTAAAGGTCGGGGGTGTGAACGTTGGTCGAGTTTCTTCCATCACACTTGATCAAGAAGACTTCACGCCCGTAGTAGAGTTATCGATTTTGAAAAGCTACGACGGCTTTCCAGAAACCAGCTCAGTTTCAATCCTGACTTCTGGCCTGCTGGGTGAGCAATACGTTGGCTTCCAGCCAGGTTTCTCGTTTGACGGGGTAGCAAATCTTAAAGACGGCGATTATTTGCAAGATACGAAGTCGGCATTGGTATTAGAAGATTTGATAGGGCAATTCTTATTTAGTCGCGGTAGTGACGAAGAATAAGAATACGAAGGTTAATTAGAATTAATAAAGACCTGATGAAACCAAAAAGGGAATTGTCAGGTCTGTTGTAATAAGAATTTAGTTTCAGGAGATAGGCATTGAAAAAGTTAATGGTAATAATGAGTGTGTTGATGTTCTCTTTAGTGGGAATGGCGCAAGCTCAAGAAATCAACGAGCAAAACCCGTATGAATTGGTTAAAGGCGTTGCTTCTAAAACCTTCGATAGAATTAAAGCGAACCAAGAAGCGGTTAAAGCTGATCCTGAAATGTTGCGCACCATTATGGAAGAAGAGCTAGTCCCTCATATCGACTATAAATTTGCTGCTTTCATGGTATTGGGCAAGCACTTTAAATCGGTTCCACAAGAAAAAATGGGTGAATACATTACCGTATTCAGACAATATCTTATTACGTCTTACGCGGTAGCTATGGGCTACTACGACAACCAAACGGTTCAGTTTGAGCCTGAGTCATCGTTTGATGATAAAAAATCAGTAACGGTTCGCGCCGTAGTACAAGATCCTAAGCGCCCAGAAATCAAAATTGCGTTTAAAGTACGTAGAGACTCAAAAACAAATGAGTGGAAAGCATACGACATGGTAGCTGAAGGTATCAGCATGCTAAATAGTAAGCGCAGCGAGTTTGAATCTATCCTTCGTCAAGACGGTATTGATGCAGTGATTGCGCTAATGAGAGATAAGATTGGTAAGCCTGTTGAGCTAAACCAAGATGAGCCTATCGATTTTGACGGAGAGAGTGCGTGAGCCTTTTTCAGGTTAACGATAACGCCCAAGTCAGCGTGCACGGTCATTTAGATCGTGACACTCTGTCTAAAAATTTTTTTGAAAGTTTAACCTCATCGCAAAGCGCTATATTGGCTAAAGCCGGCACGTGTTGTATAGATTTGGGCGATGTTGAGCGAGTAGACAGTGCTGGATTAGCTTGGATATTAAACGCAATTAGGGATGGAAAGCGTGAGGGGATTAATGTTAGCTTGCGTGAACTCCCAGAAAAATTACGTAAACTGGCTAAAATAAGCGACGTTGATGGCTTTTTACCAGTAGAATGATCCTAATTAGCTAGGTAAAGAACAAGCAGGTAAAGAAGTAAGTTATGGAATTGTCCGAAATTGAAAAAATTCTCACCGACGCCCTAGAGCTTCATGAAGTTCATGTAAAAGGCGAAGGTTCTCATTTCAACATTATCGCGGTAGGCGATATTTTTAATGAAATGAGCCGCGTTAAACGCCAGCAGGCTGTTTATGCACCTTTATCAGATAAGATTGCAGATGGGTCTATGCATGCCATTACCATCAAAACCTTTTCAGTAAAAGACTGGGAGCGTGAGCGCCAGTTTCACATTCCTCAGTAAGCAGGTCTTTTTTCGTGGATAAACTTGTTATAAAGAAAGGCCCTGCACTACAGGGAACCGTGCGTATTTCCGGTGCTAAGAATGCTGCGTTACCACTACTAATGACCAGTTTGCTTAGCGACCAGCCATGTCGTTATACCAACGTGCCTCGACTGCGTGATATTAATACCACAGTAGCACTACTACGAGAGCTAGGCGTTGAAGTAGCACAACCTGCTGCGAATGACGTGGTGTTAGACTCAAGTACGCTGCAAAGCATTACAGCTTCATATGAATTAGTGCGTACCATGCGTGCCTCTATTTTGGTGTTAGGCCCTTTGCTTGCAAAGCAAGGTAAAGCAAACGTATCACTTCCTGGCGGCTGCGCGATAGGTGCACGCCCTGTTAATCTTCATTTGACTGGCCTTGAAAAGATGGGCGCTAAAATTGAAGTAGACGAAGGGTATATTCGCGCTGAAGTCGATGGCCGTTTAAAAGGTGCTCGCATCTTCATGGACATGGTGAGCGTTGGTGCTACTGAAAACCTAATGATGGCAGCGGCGCTGGCAGATGGCACAACCGTGCTAGAAAATGCCGCACGTGAGCCTGAGATTGTCGATTTAGCTAACTGTCTTATTCAGATGGGCGCGGTTATTTCTGGCGCAGGTACTGATAAAATTACGATTGAAGGGGTAGAAACCCTAAATGGTTGTGATTATCGTGTACTGCCAGATCGTATTGAAACTGGTACTTTCTTAGTTGCTGCTGCGGTAACTGGCGGAAAAATTCGTTGTACTCACGCTGCACCGGAAACGTTAGAAGCTGTTATCGATAAGCTTGAACAAGCCGGTGCGGTTATCACTTTAGGTGAAGACTGGATTGAGCTAGACATGCAAGGCAAGCAACCTAAAGCGGTTCGCGTTAAAACCGCACCACACCCTGCATTTCCCACCGACATGCAAGCCCAGTTCGTTACATTAAACTGCGTTGCGGAAGGCACAGGTGTTATTACCGAAACGATATTTGAAAACCGTTTTATGCACGTGCCAGAGCTACAACGCATGGGCGCTGAAATTGCCCTTGAAGGTAACTCTGCGGTATCTAAAGGGAGTTCTGCGCTTAAGGGCGCACCTGTAATGGCAACCGATTTACGTGCATCTGCAAGCTTAGTGATTGCTGGGCTTATTGCCGATGGCGAAACCCATGTAAACCGTATCTATCACTTAGATCGCGGTTATGAAGCCATTGAAGAGAAGCTAGGTGCACTTGGCGCCAACATCGAGCGTGTAAAAGAATGAAGCGCTAATTAACGGCTCATAAAAAAAGCGCCTTATGATTATTTATCATAAGGCGCTTTTTTGTGCTTGATATAAAAGCTTTTGCTTGTAAGCGTAGGCTTGCGCTACAGCGCCTTATTCTTGGGCACGCAGCTCAGCAACTAAAGCGTTAATAGTAAGCGGGTTACCACCACGGCTAATTTCAAGCTCTAAAGTAGTACCAGGCGCAGTTTCTGCAATCATGTCTAACGTTTTAGATGCACTTTCTAACCGGATGCCGTCAATGGCTAATATAATGTCACCTGGTTGCAAGCCAGCTTCATCAGCAGCGCTACCGTTAGCCACCGCTGTAACTTCAATTCCAGGGCGATTTCGGTACTCACCACCAATAAATCCTAGTTGACCACGAATAACACGGCCGTTATTGATAATTTTGTCCATCACTCGCTTAGCGAGTTCGTATGGTACCGCGAAGTTAATACCATCTACATTCCGAACACGATTACGAGAATCACGTACCTGGAAATTTGCGTTGGTAATACCCAGCAATATACCGTTGCTATCAACCAGTGCACCGCCCGAATTACCTTGGTTCAGCACGGCATCGGTTTGAATGAAATCAACGTAGTTAGATAGACCGTTGCGTCCAGCGCGGCTCACAATACCTTGAGTAATCGTTTGACCTAAATCGAAGGGGTTACCGATAGCCATTACCACATCACCTACATGAATATCTGGCTCAGAAACTTGGGGAATAATGTGTAAGTTGTCTGCAGTAACTTTCAATACTGCTAAATCGGTAAGTGGATCGTTACCAACTATTTGTGCTTCCAGAATTCTTCCGTCTTGTACTGCAACATAAATACTATCAGCATTTTCTACCACATGGTGACAGGTAAGAATGTAGCCGTTTTCGGTCATGATTACGCCTGAACCTAAACTGGCGCGCTCTCTAGGCTGATTACGAAACAACCCAGTGTCGTTCTCGATACTGACACTATAAATATTCACTACAGCAGGGGCAGAGCGGCTTAAGGGGGCAAAATAGCTCTCACGGCTAGCACTCACAGAGGGCTCAGTGAAAAGTCCTTGTGTCAGGCCGCTACCTTGACGTAAATCCGGCAGTAAAAACAACAGAAGCAAGGCTACTATTGTTCCAAGGAATATTGATTTTATGATGAAATTAACTATCGAGCTGCCAGTCACAAGCCACACTTACGTTGTTTTTAATGCCAAAGCACTTCAGCCCACAAATTTGAGCCAAAATAGATGGCAAAATAAGGCTATGTGTTAATGGTATTTTTTATTTGATTAAGTTAAAGGATATCACCTTATCCGTCAATCTGTCGTCTTTAATCCGATTGGGTATAAGCATTTTACGACAAACCCACATTTTCACTAAATTACGCACAAAAAAACAGCGCCTATGGGCGCTGTTTTAATGCATAAGTTTGCTACAACTACTGACGAATCAATAAGTAAAGCGTAGAGTTACCGCGTTTAACATTAAGGGCAATCACCCCTTTTGCTTTATCTAACGCGTCTCTAAACTCAGCCACAGATGGCGTGCGTAGGCGGTTCACGCCCATCACAATATCATCAGGCTTCAAGCCAATACGTGCGGCGGGGCTGCCGTTAGCCAGTTCAGAAATCACCACGCCCGCATTACCTGCTTCATCAGTGCCATTCGTTAAGGTCGCCCCTTCCAATGCAGGGTGAATTTGTGCAGCCGTGACGGTTGATTGTGTAGCATCGCCAAGTACCACATCCATATTCATTTCCTTACCTTTACGCATAATGGTAAGTTCAACTTCTGCACCTGCTCCCATGCTAGAGATTTTAGCTCTCAACTCTTGGAAGCTATGCAAGTTTCTACCATTAATACCGGTAATGATATCACCCGCTTTGATACCTGCTTTGTCAGCAGCGGAGTCTGGGGTTACTTCGCTTACAAATGCTCCAATATTAACATCAGCATTCATGGCTTCTGCAAGACCAGCGTCTATGTCACTGCCTAGAATACCTAATAGACCACGTCGAACTTCACCGTACTCAGCAATTTGATCGACTAAGCTTTTCATCATGTTACTAGGAATAGCGAAGCCAATTCCCACATTACCGCCGTTAGGACCGAAAATAGCGGTATTAATACCAACAAGTTCGCCGCGCAAACTAACTAAAGCCCCACCAGAGTTTCCACGGTTAATCGCAGCGTCGGTTTGAATGAAATCTTCATAACCTCCAATGTTTAAACCCGAGCGGCCTAATGCACTCACAATACCCGAGGTAACCGTTTGTGAAAGACCAAAAGGATTACCGATAGCGACCACAAAATCACCCACTCGTAGTGCATCTGAATCGGCTAACGGCAATGCAGTGAGATCATCTGAGTCGATTTTTAATAAAGCGATATCACTTTGTTCATCAGAGCCTAGTTTTTTCGCTTTAAACTCACGGCCATCGGTAAGCTTGACAGTAATTTCATCGGCATTATCGACAACGTGGTTGTTCGTTACCACATAGCCTTTATCCGCATCAATAATAACACCAGAGCCAAGGCCCCTAAACGGTCGCTCTTGAACCTGTTCTTGCGGTGCGCCGAAAAAATACTGAAACATTTCTGGCACTTGCTGACGAGAAGTTTGCGTTCCCTCAACAGCAATACTCACCACCGCAGGGGTCGCTTCTTCTAGCATGGGCGCTAGAGAGGGCACCTCATCCTTTTTATCTGAAAAGAACGGCAATGCCGCATAAGAGTTCACGCTAAAGCCAAGAGAACTTACTAATACTGCAGACGCCACGATATACTGACGAAAAGACACTTTCATGCTCGCTTATACTCCTTCAGGTTATTGCGATATTGAATCATTTAACTAAAGACTCTGAAATAACTGAAAAAGTTCCTAAATTATGATTTGTCTGCGGTAGATTGCTCAGAACCGCCGACAAATAGCCCCGACCCTGAATTTGCGAAATCTTTTGGTTGGGTGTCGGAAACTTTATTCACTTTAGACTTTTCAGAACTTTTTAAATTGTTGCGAAGGTAAGACGTCGCTTGTTCACCATAGAAGGGGACTTTAGCGTCTTCATCGTCACTGCTTTGCGTGAGCAATGCTTCGTATTCTTCAATTTGTTGCTTCAGTGTTTCGCACTGACTTTCAATACCTTCAAGGCTTTGACGAGTTTGATGAATATGATGTTGAGCTTGCTGAGCTAATATCTCTTTCACTTGTTGCTCAGTTTGAGCCGCACTATTCCCGCCCGTTTTGGTTTGTACAAAACGACCTATAAAAAAGCCAATGATTAAACCCACCACTAGTAAAGCAAGAGACACTAACAGTTCCATTCTATTCTCCGAATTAACGTACTACTCACATTAAGTACACCTTGATACGTGCTACTTAATGCATTCGACCATTACTTGAATATAGCAAGAGCCGGTATGAAAAGCGCATAGAGATCGCATTAATTGTGTTTATACGAGCTATGCAAATTAACTAGGTGCGATTCTACCGTGATTTCCATTAAAATTAAGGTCATAATTGATAATTTCAAGCAGGTCGGTGCAGCCACGGCCACTATTGACATTTTGCGGGAGTGGAATAGGCGATGACGCCATGGGAAAAATATCAAGCAGATTTGACGTCGCCTGAGTTTCAGTACGATGCAGCACAAGAAAATGCAGTTAAAGAATTACAACGTTTGTTCGACGAGTTAACCCAGCCAGAGAGAAAGCATACCTGGCGGGTAAAACTTAAGTCGGCGTTTGGTAAAGGTCAAAAGAACGCAGGCATTCAAGGCATTTATTTTTATGGCGGCGTAGGCAGAGGGAAAACCTACTTGGTAGATACCTTTTACGACTGCCTGCCGTTCGAAAATAAAATGCGAGTACACTTTCACCGGTTTATGCACCGAATTCATGACGAGCTTAAGCAGCTTACAAACGCACAAGACCCATTAAAAACGATTGCTGCCAAGTTAGCGAAAGAAACCAAGGTGATTTGTTTCGATGAGTTTTTTGTATCGGACATTACCGATGCCATGATTTTAGGCACGCTAATGGAAGAACTTTTCGGTTATGGCATTGTGTTAGTGGCGACATCAAATATTGTACCGGATGACTTGTACAAAAATGGCCTTCAGCGAGCACGCTTTTTACCTGCGATCGATTTAATCAATCAGAATACGCGAGTAATAAACGTAGATAGTGGCGTGGACTATCGTCTTCGTACTCTTGAGCAAGCTGAAATTTATCATTATCCATTAGATGGTGAAGCGATTAAGAATTTGCATGGTTACTTTGCTCAGTTGGCGCCTGAAGCGGGTTCTGAAAACGAAACGATAGAAGTTAATAATAGGCAAATAGACACGCTTAGAGATGCCGATGGTGTGTTAATGATAGAGTTTAATGCACTTTGCGGTGGCCCACGAAGCCAAAGTGATTACATAGAACTAAGTCGTTGTTACCATTCAGTGTTACTGGCTAATGTGAAGGTGATGGGGCAACACAACGACGACGTTGCACGCCGCTTTATTGCCATGGTGGATGAATTTTACGAACGCCACGTAAAGCTGATTATTTCTGCCGAAGTTGCGATGGAAAATTTGTACGGCGAGGGGCTGCTAAACTTTGAATTTAGACGCTGTTTAAGTCGTTTGAGCGAAATGCAATCGCACGAATACTTAGCTACTGAGCACTTACCTTAACCAATAAAAACAGCGAGAGTGCCCGTGGCACTGTATTGTTGGGCATAAAATCGGTAGAATTTGCCCAATTTTTTCTGCTACTGATGGCAGAACTCCATTTGTAAAAAAGAGAATCTTAAGATGGGAAGAGCATTCGAAGTAAGAAAAGCCGCCATGGCCAAGACCGCTGGCGCGAAAACTAAAGTGTATTCTAAGTACGGTAAAGAAATTTACGTGTGCGCTAAAAACGGCGGCGCCGATCCAGATACTAACTTGTCGCTTCGTCGCTTAATGGAAAAAGCGAAAAAAGACCAAGTACCCGGTCACGTTATCGATAAAGCGATTGATAAAGCCGCTGGTGGCGCAGGTGAAGATTTCCAACCAATGCGTTATGAAGGCTTTGGTCCAGGCAACTGCATGGTAATTGTGGATTGTCTTTCTGATAACGCTAACCGTACCATTACAGAAGTACGCAACTGCTTCACTAAGACTAATGCAAAGCTTGGCGCTCAAGGTGCGGTATCGCACATGTTCGATCATCAAGCGGTATTCCAGTTTGATGGTGACGACGAAGACGCTATTTTGGAAGTCTTAATGGAAGCGGATGTTGATGTGACTGAAGTGGAAGGCGAAGACGGAAAAATTACCGTTTATGCACCGCATACTGAGTACTTCCAAGTTAAAACTGCGCTTACTGAAGCTTACCCAGATATTAGCTTTGATGCAGAAGAGATGAGTTGGATCCCGCAAACGGAATCAGAAATCAGCGAAGAAGACATGCCAATGTTTGAAAAATTCATGGACATGCTGAACGACTGTGACGACGTACAAGATGTTTACCATAACGGTATAACACCGAACTAGATGTTCAGAGTAAATAAGTTGTTTAAAGGCTTCAAATAAGATTTTTATAGTAAATAAGTTGTTTAAATCATAGTTGAAGCCCACTTTGAAGTGGGCTTTTTTAAAGGCTCATCCCTGCACCATTAAACTTCAACCATTTTTTTGCCTCACCATAGTCTGGCATCACTTTTTCTATTGTGCGCCAAAATTTGGGAGAGTGATTTTTGTCTTCTAAATGCGCAAGTTCATGAACTATAACGTAGTCCAACACACTTAAAGGTAACATGGCACACTTCCAATGAAGGTTTATTACTCCTTTCGAAGTGCATGACCCCCAGCGTTTTTGTAATTCCATAACTCGAATGCTGGCAGGTTTCAGTTTCATTTTTGGCTGGTAGAGCTTAAGCCTTTCATCTAAACGCTGCTGTAATTTCGTTTTGTAAAAGTTCTTAAAGTGATCAGGGGCATTAGCCACTTCTGAATCTAACAACTTAAATTGCCCATAATGGAAAGTGAGTGGCTCTAATTGGTCCTTCACTAGTTGCAAGCGGTAGTTTCTGCCAAAATATAAAAAACTTTCACCGTTAACATACTCTCGATGGATTCGAGTTCTGTTAAGGTCCTCCCAGTCTGCTAGGCTCTTATAAATCCAGCTTCTCTTAGACTCTATGATCTGTTCAATTTTCTCAACATCAAACGGTGATGGCGCTATTACTAAAACAGTACCATCACGTTCAATGTAGATACTTGTTGTCTTCCTGTCACTTTTCTTTAGTTGGTAGCTGATATCCTTATATGTGCTGACATTTAAAGTATCTGCCACTAATTACCATCCTGTTGTTTTCTGTTAGACAAAATATCTAGCTCTCTTCTTTTGGCTAGATTCAATAACTCTGTTGTTACTAGCTCAAATGATTCTTCTAGTGCCGGAACGGCACTCAATATAAATACTTCTTGGATTTTACCTTCAAGTTCATCAACCATATTAGGGCGATCCCAGAAGTTTAACCCTTCAATTTTATTAGCCATTATTTCTAGTATTTGTTCAACAATACTCTTAACAGCTTCCATCTCACTTGGCTGGCAAGACCCATCAAATGCCAACTCAATGATTAGATCAGTAAACGGATCTCCAGCAGATGAATCATCACCTCTACCTTCATCTATTTCTTCTCTTAATGTTTCCAAGTGAAGCAGCATCTGATCCCACTGTTCATTGTACTTCTTAAGAATATCATCAAGCTTTTCACTGAAGCGTTTGTACATTGCAGGATCATCAGCTTCATTCACTTTACAATGCTTACGAATAGCATGTTCCATTTCACTAGCCGCAGCTCGATCATCCTTATGCTCTTTTAAGGTGGTTATGAATTTGTCTGAGAATAACTCTACAGGTGGCACTTTAGGGTTAATACCTAGGCTAATTAGGTGTTCACTAACTAGCTTGCGAACTTTTTCACCAGCACCAGTAATATTGATAGAGTCATCTTTATACCGCTCCCTCGCTTTAGCTTGTAGATGACTAAATTGGTACATAGGTATTTTGTATGGATGTGCCAGTTTGTTTGGCAAAATAATATCCATACTTTGCATGAATTTCTTAAGGTAGACATTAAAGCTATCGCGAGTTTTAACATCCGCTAAAGTTTGAATAACGGACTCTGTAGCTTTGTACCTTTCAATATCTGAAATTAGCTTTTGTTGGACGAGACTTTCTATTTGTGAGATATCTTTATCTTCAAATAGTTGAATCAACTGCCTATATCGACTTTGAAGTACAGGCATTTCAGACTCGACCGATTTAAATGTATCTAAAATGTCTTTTTGATCTTTGCCTGAGTATAGCGATAGCGCTTCTTTTAGATTCTCAGTTAAGCCTATGTAATCGACAACATACCCAACTGTTTTACCGGGATATGTTCTGTTAACACGGGCTATTGTTTGCAGTAAGTTATGTTCTTTTAGTTTCTTATCGATGTACATAACCTGTTCAATAGGCGCATCAAAACCAGTAAGAAGCATGTCACAAACTATTAAGAATCCGATGCCTGTATCTGGCTTGTCGAAATCAAATTTCTTCTTAAAGTTTTCCACCGCATCACGTTTACGAGACTCGTTCCTAGCAGCTACGAATGAAGCCTTTTCATTCGTTCCATCAGAAGAAATGACAACCATAGCATCTAGATACTCAACCTGTCTGAGTAGCTCTTTATCCTGTTCTTCAGCAGGTTTTTGCTTTTCCTCTTCAGCCCAATCATTAAGAGTTTTTCTTATAAACGTTTGGTAGTGCAATGCCGCTTGTTTTGAAGAACAAACAACCTGAGCTTTATAGCCACTAGGCAACACTTTTTGTATATAGTGCTTAACAAGGTCATTAGATATTTCTTCAATACGATCTTCAGCTTCTAATATATCGCCAGTTGCACCATATTTTTTACGGATTGCAGCTATTTCTTCTTCCGTTCTGTCTTTAAACAAGTTTTCAAATTTTGTATCAAAACCATGTTTATCATAGATTGCAGAGTCGGCTGTTTTACCCTCATACAATATTTGCAGAGTAGCACCATCATCTACGGCATCTTGAAGCTTGTATTCATCGATATATGGTTCATCAGGGTTATTGCTAAAGCGCTTCCAAGTTGGATCGTTATGATGGTCAGCAATTAAAGGAGTACCAGTAAAAGCCAAGCGAGTTGCATTGGGGAATGCATCGAACATATTGTCCGACAAGCTGGCTTTATCTTGCCCTGTTTTCTGTGTACGGTGCGCTTCATCAATCATGATAAGCACTTTGTTTGATGGGTTAACCTCGCCAAAGCTTTCAAATAGCTTCACAACATTGTCTTTGTCAGCTTCAGAAGAATACTCAGAAGAAGGTTCTGCAACAGATTTTCCCAAAGCTTCATTTAAATAGTCTGGCGTATTGCCGTTATCTGCTTCTCTAAATTTATGCACCATCACCATATTCAGAGTTGAGCGATCATCACACAGCTCCGTTTTAACTTCATCACTACTTGAAATGCGATAAACCTTTTCGCCTGTTAAATCAGCCGTTTCACCAAGCTGTCTGTCTAGGTCTCTTCGGTCATTGACCATCAATACTTTGTAATCTTTCAAGTCTTCGGTACTACGCATTTTGCGTACTAAAAAGACCATTGTTAGAGACTTACCGCTACCTTGTGTATGCCAAACGACACCAGAGCGTTCATCACTTGTCTCACCAGTTCTAATTCGTAGAATAATCTTATTAACCGCACGATATTGCTGATAGCGAGCAACAACCTTTATACGTTGCTTTCCAGCATCCATGAATAATGTAAAGTTATTTGTAATGTCTATCAGGTTTCTTGGGTGCAACATACCTTGAACAAGGGTTTCTTGTTTACGATGCTTCCCTGTCGTAGGGTCTAGATAAGGAGTATCATCTGGGTAAATTGTTTTCCAATTAAAATAATACTCTTCTGTTGATGTAACTGTACCGAATTTAGCGTTGTCACCATATGTGCCAATCATTAATTGATTGGTATAAAAAAGTTTTTCTTCCCCTTCAATCAGTTGAGAACCTTCCGGCTCCCTTAGGTCAGCATATCGCCTTAATTGCTCTATTGATTGATTCATTGGGTCTGACGTAAAGCTATTTACATCTTTACATTCAATAACAACCAGAGGAAGGCCGTTAACAAACAAAACAACGTCAGGAACGATGCAACCTTTAACGCCAGCAGGGGTATCAATACGAAACTGATTTATTGCAACAAATCGGTTGGCCTTCCAATTATCAAAATCAATAATCTTAACTGTAGGGTTCTGCTCACCAGTTACGGTGTTCTCATCTACCTGCCATTTTTTGATTCGCTCCATAAACTCTTGATTGTTTTCAAGCAGGCTCTTAACACCAAAGTCAGTGAAGTCTTCATAAAGTCCATCTATTTGAGCATCAGTTAACCAACATTGGCCATCAATAATGTTAAGTGTACTAATAGCCTTGGCAAACTCTCTCTGGATAACACATTCTCTGAAATGTTTACGATAACTGATACGAGGATCATTAGGAATAACACTAGAGGAATGCTCAATAACTTGCCATCCCATAGCTGCCAGTTGATTTAGAAGAGGCTTTTCTACAAATAGATATTCAGACATTAAACCTCTCCCACTGGCTCTGGCACTAGCTCATAAAACACGAACTCTAAAAAGCTAGCAATCGTAGTCCTTTGATTTTCTATATCGTCATCCATCCAAACATGATGCTCAGGGTTAAGCTCTTCGCGCCAATCATGCAATTGCTTTGCAATATCCTGCGATACTATTTTTTCTTCGCTCAATGCATCAATCCGCTTACTCAACGATTCATTAGTAATTTGTTTTTTACGTATCTGTTTCGAAAACCTTAAACTTAGAACTTCTTCAAGATAAACACGTGGCTTACAACTTAATTTATCAATATTTCGTTCAACAAAATCGATTAACTCTTCAGTGTTTAAATGGTGAGCTGATTTTACAAAGGCACTTTTGTTCCCAACTTCAAGATATGAACCTTGAGCATTTTTCTTAATTTCGATTAAAGCAATATCACTCTTTGAAAACCCATGCACCTTTAGAAAGTTCGCTACCCCATCCTTGAAGTGGCTAAGCATTATTACTTGTTGGCACCTATCTGCCAATTTCACTAACTTACTATGCGTTTGCCCGACTCTGTTCTCATCAAATGAGGTTACTGGGTCATCAAAAACAATAATTGTTTTACCTAAGACTTCGTCTTCAAGTGAGTCCAGTGATGCTAAAAAAATTGATAAACCAAGAGAACGCCTATCAGATTCACTAAAAATTTTATCTAAATCGCTCTCGGCAATACCAGTCCCTTTAAACTTTACTTTAAAGCTATAAATGGGTTTGTTACCAAGAGGTTCAGGCTTATATTCAAGTTTAAAGTCTCTACTACCTAAATCATTAAAATGTTTATTAATTTTAGAGAAGTACAGATTTAAAAAGGCGCTTTGTTCATTCCGTAGCGATTCTTTTAGCTTTGGAATATCGTCCTCAAGATCGCAGATGCTTTTTGATAAAGAGATGTGTTCTTTACAGGCGTCATTCTTTTCGTATCGTTCAACTCTTAGCGCAATGTCTTTACCTTGCTGTGCAAGGCGTTCAAGATCTTTTTCAATTTGGTCAACTTCAAATCTAGCTTTGAATTCGTTAGCTCGTTTATTAAACGAAGAGTAAAAAGTGTTTAGACTGTTTATGTCGTTGTATAAATCATTTAGCTGTTGATCTAATTCAGCAGCATCAACCGTTTCGAACTCTGCTTTGGGGTTCGCCAATTTAGCATCAATCTTTGCAGTAAATGCTTCTATTATTTGATTTACTATTGAGGTTATTTGTTCGATCTTCCCTTGTATGGCTTCATGAGAGATTCTGATATTGTTTACCGTATCAGGAATTTCATGTTCATTGGAAAGCTCTGGGTAGTTATCAAGAATTAAATTAGCGCTAGCTATTGAAGAATCAAGTTTCTCCAGCCAATTCGCACCCAGCAAGTGCTGATGCCTCTCAATTGTTGTTTTCACAAAACTTTCATGCCTAGCAAACTGGTCATCAAAACATTGTCGATATAAATCCAGTAACTCATTTGCTTGTGGTGTAATTGCCTGTCCACAAAAATGACAGTTATCACCATCAAGTAAACTTAAGCCTTGTTTAATCCATTGTTCAGCACCTTCAGGCTTAACAAAGTGTTTTTCAATATGACGATTTAATTCTGCTTTGGCTGCCTCATGTGGGTTGTCTAGCCCGGTTTTTAGTACAGTGTTAATTGCCGTTACCGCTTCACTAAAATCTGTAGCTACTTTAAGCGGAAATAGATTCTTTCTTTCCCTAATCGCCTTACTTGCTTTCTTTTGTGAGTTAAGCAAAGCATATTCTTCACGTTTTTTATCTAGTTCTTCTTTGGTAGCGTCTATATCCGCAATTACAGGTTCAGCTATAAATGATTTTAAGTCATCAACTTTTGAAAACTCGCTTTGAACTAACTTTTTGAGATCTGACTTCTTCTCTTTTAGTTCTTTATTCTTCGCTGCGATGTTTTCAGCTTCAGCCACACCTTGCGACCCCAAGATAAAATCGCTAAAGCTCTCTTTGGTGTTGCGAGTTAGTGTGCGACCCAAGAAAACATTTTTGTGATAGAAAGCATCATCGTAAACAGCTAGCCTTAAATGCTCGGGTAATTTATTTTTCCAGTCATTGTTGTTAAAAATAGCTTTTATTTCTTTCTTGCCATCAGCACCTAAAAAGTTCAGTTCTACCTTTTGTGTTGTTCCATCTTCAGGAATGCTTTTTCGGGCGCTTAGGGTAGTTGACTCACCAGAATTAAGCGATGAAAAAATATCACCCAACGTGCTTTTTCCGTATGTATTTCTACCATACACGAGCGTAAGCTTTTCAAACTGGCTTTGGCGACCATTGCAGTCTTTATAGGTGCCAATATTTTTTATTGTGGAAATCCGTTTTAACAAAATATCTCCCTAACTCACTAATATGCAAAGCTTTGCACATCAACAAGTAAGTCTTTAACTTGTTTATTTATTCTTTTATTAAATTCAAACTCAACTTCGATTTTTTTTAGCTTGCTGACGTTGACTTTAAAATAGTCCGTCAGGACTTTTTGCTTTTGCGCTAACGTGTAGTCATCGAAATTAGGAATATAACTTGTTTCGTATTTTCTGTGGCTCAGCTCTTTGAATGCCCTGACGAACTTTTTAGGCTGAATAGAAACGTTAAAGCGTTTAATAAGCTTACTTACGTAATGATCAAGCGTATGTAATAGCTGCTCATCATTAATCTCCGAGAAGAAAAACAGCCAACCTTTGGCTTTATTATCGAAAACACAACCCGTGATACGAAGGTTAAGTCGCCAAAGTAAAAACGCTTCACTTTTCTGTTTTGAATGTTTGTAACTGGTAAAAATAGATACAAGTGAATGCTTCAACCTTTCGATAGAACCAAGCCTAGCGCTGATTGTTGAGTCGTAAAAGTGATAACCTAGATAGTCAAAAGAACGCCCTAATTGTTCGATAGTTGACTTATCAGGGCGCTTGATAGGGTCGTACATTTTTAACCCGATACGACCAAAACGTTTCCCTATTTCAGTTGCTATGGTCTGCGCGTCACTAAAATTGCAAAATACCATGACATCATCTACATATCGGTAATACTTAATGTTTGGCAACGACTCAAAGTAGTTATCAATGTTTAAGAGGTATATTGCGGCAAGAATGTTGGATACCGCTAAACCTTGGGGTACGCCTCTTGTCGAAAGCGAATCTGTTGTTTTCGACACTGCCACTGTTGGTGAAGTAATAGCAGAAAAAAGTACATTCTTAATATTGTCAGAACGTATTTTTTTACCTAAGCGACTTCTCAATTCTTTATGCTTTATCGAAGGATAAAAATTGCTGACATCAAGCTTAATAACGCCTGTAAAACCGCCTGACCCAACATCTGCCTTTACACGTTTGATCACTTTTTGCGGCAAATTAAATTCAACATCACCGTCATAGATTTCAGTTAAAAAATCACACATCGCTCGCATGGCTATGCGATCTCTAACCGTTGGAATTGAAATCTCTCTCGGTGCTTTATCCTTGCCTTTACTCACCAATTTCAGCTTGTACTTAGTGAATTTGTAGGTGCCTGCCAGCATTTTCCGAGACAGAATGGCTATTTGCTCATCAAGTTGAGCACGAAAGGCATATTGATCTAAATTATCGATGCCTGTCGCACCTGAATAAACCACATATTCAACGAATATTCGCTTTAAGTTTTCTTCTGAAAAATGATTATTAAATTGCTGCTGAATTGTCATGCTAACTTCTCAATAGCAATCAAAAGAATAATGGGCAATAAATATAAAAGCGTCAGCAATACATATCGTTTAGTTAACCACCATGTAATACTTAACCAGTGATACCACGTTGGGCTGCGATCTAAGCCTTCTGTAATTTTACCGTTGCTATCTTTTTTCTGCTTTAACTTTGTCTTTGGGTCTAATGGAACAATACAAGTGACGTACTCTAGGCATAGAGCAAGATAATAATCATAGTCTGTATGGTTTTCACATAACCCCATGATTTGTTCATACTCCGTTGATATTTGTTCAATATCGGCATTCTCCTCTTTAGCTTTATGAAGGAAGGTATTCAAGGTTTCATAACTTTCCTTGATTAAACTAGCCCGTTCTTTGAAAGATAGCCCTGCAATAAACCCAGACATACTTAATACCAGAACTGAATACACGATCCAGCTAATACCAGCTAAGTCCTCTTGACCTGCTGACGGAGTAAATTTTAAGTAATATATTGAAACGGCAACGCCAAAAAATGAGTACCACAGTAGTAACAACTGAGATTGAAATGCGTTAGACAGCAAACGCTTTTCCGCTTGTATTCTCGCTTTTCTTGTCCACCAAACATTGTCAGAAAATGCCATTTTACTGCTTCCTTTTTATTTAGGCGTTCTAGGGTGTCAGTGGGTTACATAGAGTTAACACCCCTGACGGGGCAAGCTATAAGCCTCCGAAGAAGCCACAACTAAGAGACAAGCTCTTCAATATTAGTTGCACTCACAAGTGAGTGGTCAACCTAGTCAAGCCGGAGCAATCAAGGCCAACACACCCTAGAACAAAACTGGTTATACTTTTACTTTCCCTGTTAGCAAATCTTGCATCAGGCCCTTTTTTTCTAGTTCTAATTTATTTAGATATTTTTTTTCGGTGTCTATTTTTTCGTTAATAGCAGACATGCGCCCCACTATTAGCTCTTGTTCTCTAATCGAAGGAATAAACACTTTTAATTTTTTAACAATATGTTGGGATATATTGCTTTGCGACTCAGCAAGCCCTGTTTTTGTAGCGTTAATTTGCTTTTGTATTAACTCAGAAGACAACAGTAGCGCCAAAAATGGTTTACCAATGCGTTCTTTAGGAATTATTCGATACAATTTATCACTTAGAAGTAATTTGTTGCGCGTATTACTTACATGTACAACAACACCAACTCGATTGCCCGGACCTGCTCTGGTCATCAGGACATCCCCAGCTTTTATTTCGTACTCTTTCTTCGGTGTCAGTTCTGATGGTAGTGCTTTATTAGCAGAAAAATCAAAACCCTCCCAAACAACAGAAGTAGTTTTGAGAACGCCCCACCACCCCTCCGTTGCACCTTCAGAATCGCAGTCTGGACTCCAGCCTTGTTCAATATTTACAAGCTGCTCTCGAAGAGGCGCTTCTTCCCATATTTTAGGAACCCAGCCTAGTTCTGATTCGTGATAAAGGTCTGGTGCATCTTCACAGCTTGGACGCAATTGTCCGTAGTTTTTGTTGGTTTCTGGTGTGCCAGATAAATCAATACCACGAGAGAACAAATCCGCCATCATGCCTTGTTTAACGGCAGTATATTTATCGATAATGTTTTGGGTTTGCTCAACAAGGTTATCAACAGTGCTTAATATATTAGCTATTTTTTGTTGTTGATTAGGATTTGGTAAAACTATTTCGGTCTTATCTATTAGTTCTTTACTAAGGTTTGGCTGTCCAGAGCCTTGAGCCAAATATAAGATCTTATTTTTATTGTGGTTTAAAACATAATACAAAAAAGCAGAGTCTAAATCTTCACCACATACAATAGCCAAAACAGCTTGATTTGTAGCAGCCGCAATTTGCAATTTTGAAACTTGCCCAGCAGTTGCGCCATACATTGCAATCAACACTGAATCATTAGGAGCTAATTTGCAGTTTGAGTTTTTCAAGCCTAGTTCAGTCAAAAACTCAGAAGTTTCAGTAATGTAATCTTGATTAACTTCTGTAGATTTAACCCAAGGAATATTGCCTCCATAGTAGTCTTCAACAGCTCTACTAGGTGTTCCTCCTGCGAAAGTTGAAGCTAGTTGCCCCAACGAACTTGATCGCCAACTATTCATAACCCAACTCCACTAAAAAGCTATGCAGTAAAGTTGACTGCTGATCACGTTCAGCAAGAATAACTTTAACTGTAATTGCATACTTGTTGTGGAGATTCTCAACAGCTTTAATTAACTGTGATACAATTTGACGAAGGTAGTGAGCATAACTATCAGTCATCTGCTGCTTATAGCGTGCTTCAATAAGTGCCTTAGCTTCTTCTGGTGTGATTTTTTCACGCGCAGCATCAACAAGGTCTTCTTTTTTCTTTTCTGCTTCTTTAATGCCAGCTTTTAGCTCTTTTAGTTCTTTTTCAAGTTCGGTGTGTTGCTCTAACTTTGCGTCAATCTCGGCGTTAGCTGAGGTGAATTTTTCAATGCTCGCTTCAAGTTGCAATGCTCGTGAAAGGTCTTCCTTTTTAGCAAATTTCAGCTCCTTCTTTAAGTCACGAAGCTGACCGTTGTTTTCTTTTTTGGCATCTTTAAGTGCTTTCACCTGAACTTTTGGTAACACGCCTGATTCAGATTCTTCCTCTGCTTCGTCATCTTCAGTTGACTCATTTGTCGCAGCAAACAATGCTTCCAATTCTGTAATTCTGGCAGCATCTTTTTTCAGGTGTGCTAATACCTCTGGGAACTGGGATTCAAGAATTTCTTCATCTGGAATTAGCTCAGCATTCCAACCTGAGTTGGCAATAGATTTAAGGTCCGCTTCATGTTGTTTAAAATTATTCGCCATTGCACCACGTACTTGATAAATGGAAAGCAAGTTTTCAGGTAACAAGGCACTGACAATGCTGTCTAGGGCATCGCGTCTTAACGCAAAAACACCTTTAGAGCCTAATTTTTCATCACCGAGTTTATGAAATTGCGGAACAAAGTGCGTACTCCACCAGTTATCTAACTGTGCATAAAAAGCTTCATGCTTAGCAATTAGTTGAGGGTGGTTTTCTATAGTTTTTTTAATGTCGGCTTTGTTTTCAATAGCCTGCGCAAAAGAGTAGTAATTGCCATCTTTTTGTTTAGGGTGGCCTGAAGTAAACAGTGCTTCTTTTAATTTGGCATAATTTTGCCAGTGAGATTCAAGGCTGTTAACTTCATCAGCAGGTATACCACCGTTTAAATGTGCTTTTACATCATGAGGCTCTGGTGCTGGGCTGTTATCAACATAACGTCTAATGTTTAAATTGAACTCTTCTTGCTCAAGTTCACTAATAGGTACTGCTCGTGCATATTTTTCAACTAGGTTATCAGTATCTGATGTGAGTGACTCATATACATGGGTGATCTTTTCAATATCTTCTGGACGAAGTCTATTTTGGTTTTTGCCTTCTTTGAATTCGCGATCTGCGTTGATAAATACGACATGTTTACGCTTGGCAGCATTCGCTTTATTAAACACTAATACACATGCCGGAATCGGTGTCCCATAGAATAAACCTTGTGGTAAACCAATAACCGCTTCTAAGATCCCTTCTTCAATAAAATTTTGACGACACGTTTTTTCTTCACCGCCACGGAACAATACGCCATGTGGCATTACTACTGCCATCTTGCCATCTTGCTTAAGTGAGGCAAGCATGTGTTGAACAAACATGAAATCAGCTTTTTTACCGCCCTCAGGAAGCCATGTGTGGAAGCGACTTTGGTGTGTCATACCATCGCGACTGTAATTTTGCGAAAACGGTGGATTGGCGATCACCCTTGAATAAGTGCGGATTTCGCCATTAGCGTCAATATGCTGGGGTTTGGCAAGGGTGTCTTCATTTTGAATGTTCGCACCGCCAACACCGTGCAAAATCATATTCATTTTACAAATAGACCATGTTGTACCGCTGTCTTCTTGACCGAATAAATCTATCTTGTTTACATCACCACCCGTTTCTTCAACGTATTTCTTACTTTGGATGAGCATACCGCCACTGCCAACTGTGGGATCGTATATTTCCATTCCCTCACCGGGTTGAAGTAATTCAACTAACAAGCGAACTACCTCAGAAGGCGTATAGAATTCACCACCTTTTTTACCAGCGCTATCGGCAAAAAACTTAATTAAGTATTCGTAGGCTGCACCAAGTAAATCAGGAAACTCAAAACACTCATTAGTTAAAGTAAAATCTTTTTGGTCAAAGTGCTGAATGAAATCAATCAGTACCTTATCTTCCATCGGCTTTTTGCCAACTTTTTTGTTGAAGTTGATATGCTTTAGTACATCTTCAAGACCCTTTTTGATATTGGCATCTTCAAGTGCAGCAAGCGCTTTATTTAGCTCAGTTCCCACGTTTTTCTTAACGTGCTTAATAGTTGACCAAGATGCAGCTTCTGGCACAAAGTAATCAAACTGTGAAGGCAACGAAATAAGCTTTTCAATTGCTGCTTCAGATTTACCTTCTTTTTCTAAACGCGCGCGGATAGCGGCTTTATCTGCTTCAAATTGATCAGACATGCGCTTTAAGAACAACATACCAAAAATGTATTCTTTATATTCCGAGGCATCCATTTTACCGCGTAATATGTCACACGCTTTAAAAAGTAGATTTTCTAATTTGCTTAACGTTAGTTTTTGTTTCATGTAATCGTTATTCTCTATATTTGAGTGATGAAGTTTCTGCCTCAATACTCATTAAAATCAGTGGTTAAAAGCTTTCAGCTCATACTTCAAAAAATTCTTCGTCGATTTTCTTCAGGTGCAATACCTGTTCGTCTCTACTGCCGATGTTATAGCGCAGCATAAGTTTTGCTAGTTCTTTTCCGTTAATGAGAACTATGCGAGTCCCTAAGTCTTTGGCTGTTTGTGTGGCCGAAGCTGTGAATGCTGAGGTAGTAATGAAAATACCTTTTTGTGCTTTCTTCAAATTAAGTGCACCAAAGAAATCTCGGATATCACCAGAGCCAACATTATTGCCTTCGGCATAACGTTTGGCTTGTATATAAATTTGGTCAACGCCAAGGGGATCTTGGTCAATGATACCGTCTATTCCGTTATCACCTGATTTACCTAACGCATGTGCCGCACCTTCGCCAGTACCGCCATAGCCCATAGCTAGAAGCAGCTCTATAAGTAAGTCTTCAAAGAAAGCTGGGGTGACTTCTCGTGTACGAGACAGTAATTCAGACGTAAGGGCATCGTTTATTGTCTTGTAGGCCTCGCGTAAAGCTTCATCAGGCGTTATTTCACTGGTAGTTACTACTTTGTTAGGTTCTTCTGTATTTAGCGTCTGAGGGGCGCTGATGTCGTTTTTTTGCTCTTTAAACGCGATGAACTCATCAAATTGTTTGAGGTAATCGCTATTTATGGTCGCATTTGTGTCTTGTAATGCTTCGATACCGCGCTCAGTGATGACAAAGTGTGCTCGCTTGGTGGCTTTTAATAGGCCTGCTTTGGTGAGGTAGGTTCGTGCCCAACCAACTCGGTTATCTAGAACGCTTTGCTTTCCTGATGGGATTGTTTGGTTACGTTCTTCGTCGGACAATGAAAAGTTATCAGCCAATTGATTGATGACGTCTCTCAGTCTTACTTCAGTTCCGTTAGCTGCTAAAGCTATCTCTAAAAAAGGCCGCATGAATTGCTGATAATTAGGGATCATTCCATGTTCTCTCTTACTTCCATTGTCTTAATTCTGAAAAGTCAGGGGATCTATCTGGCTCTGTAAAAGACAGCGATAATCATTTTTCAGTAGGCTAACAGTGAGGATATTGTAAAAGGACACTGCGAACAAGAATGCTTAGTGCTTTGGTAGCAATTAGTTACCTTAAGAAGCCCTTACTTAACGCGGAAGTTTTGTAATTACTCTAGTGGCGAAGTTTTTTTTGAGTTTTTCATTATTTTTTTAACCTTATTTTCGGCGAAATGACGTTGCTTTACGAAGTGCTCAAACGCTAGTTTGCTTTGGTTGTTAAATGGCTTCAGGAACAACTCAAATTCAAGCAATTTTTCTTCTGTAATCTTCATTTCTGTCCTTACCAAGCTACTGATTCATATGTGGTTGTGCAATCCAGTCTGTTGACGAACGAGATTTTTGTGATATTTAAGTGGTTGGCAGCATTTTCCTGTTGAAAGCTATTTTTTATAAAGTTTAGTTTGCTTTAAATTGCGTAAAAATTGACTTTTGAATTATTTTTGTTATTATAAGTTTATGAATTTATTGGTAAAATCAATAGCTATGAGCTAAAACTCTGCTACCCTTTGTAGTTGATGTCAAGCACCACAAGAAGTGGGTTTGATGAATACAGAGAATAGCTATGAAACGTAAACCTGATACAAAACCAAAATTAACCCAGCCCGTGTTCACGGAGCTGACTCAAAAGCATATAGCTGAATATAAAGCGCGAGTGAAATTTGCTGGCGGTTATTTACCATTGAGATCTGCCCGGCAATTTTCCTCAACTGGCAAAGCGACAAGCGAACAACTTGAGTCGTCCTCTCAACCTCACGAATACTTTAGCGAACTAGAGCGTAAATTTGGGCTAATACTGGGTTTTATGTCTAACGTTTCAAACGTCAAAACTCAATTTCCTTTGCTGAACGTAAAAAAAACACTGGAAGTAGCTGCCAGCCTCAATTTAATGCACCCCCGATACGAGCCAAAACCAAATGTTGCTGACCGCAACAAGGGATTCCAAGCAGCAATTATGACGACGGATTTTGTCTTTGATTTAGTCGACAGCAGTACTGGGGAAGTAAAGACGGTGGCGTGCTCTTTGAAGTATGAAAAGGACCTTGTCCCATATGACGGTAATGACAGGGTTGTCGAGAGAACAAAGGACAAGCTTAGAATTGAAAAGTATTACTGGGAGAAATTGAAAGGTGTTGAATATCAGATTATATCGAGTGCCTTTTGGATGTTCGATAAGCACCTTGTTAAAAATCTCACATGCGCACGAGTGCATCGTAATCTTGAAATTCCCCCAGTGCTGAAGGTTTCAATATTAGCTCACTTTATAAAAGCGCTTAATTATGGCAAGCAACGAAAGCTCAGATTAGTTGATGTGATAGCCAATCTATCAATGGAAACTAGTTTGCCGGAAGGCCGTTTATTTGCGGCTTTTTGGTATTTTGTGTGGACTAAAAAGTTACAAGTTAACCTTTTCAAGCCTTTAGCGGATGGAGGATATGTGTTTGAAGGGGAGGACTTTTCATGGCAGCTATAAAAGATAAAAATAAAGTAAGTGTCTCTACTTTTGATATTTCTCGTATCGCCGACATTCCAGTGAATTGTTTACTAACGAATGGTGATAAGCGCTATACAGTAGTGAAAATATTCACAGGCTTAAACGAGCTGGCGTTATCACTACATAAAACCAAACCTAATCAACCATTTATTATTCGATTCGGGAGCGCGATACAGGGTTGCGCGTGGGAAAATTTTAACTTCGAACTTAATAATTTTAATAAAAGAAAGGTTGTTGAAAAAGCAAGTGACAACGCATGGGAAAGGGCACAGGCTAGGTATAATGCAATACTGCCCATAGTCGGCTCACTTGAACAGAATATTGAATCTAAGTTAGAGCTTTATATTCGTGGTGTACCGCTCACAAAAGACCTTGAGGCTTGCGCTGAGAGGTCGGGTTGTACGGTGCAATCAATCTATAACTGGTTGAATCTATATCTCGCGTTTGGCTCACATCTTACTGCCCTACTACCTAGTCATTATAATTCAGGTGTAGGCAGACCGCTCCCCGCAAGTTTCATGGTAGCGGCGAATAAAAGCTTAGGTAATGAATCTATTTCTCCGTATTTCATAAGGAGAGTATTTAATCAGGAAGATCAAGATAGGCTAGATAAGTTCATAAAGAGTGATTTACGAGGTCAACCTGACTATAAAATGACATCCTTACATTCAGTATTTATTAACAATTACTGTAAAGACACTGCACCAGCAGTTTTGCAATATGTTGCACAAAAGTACGTTAACTTATCGAAGTATGTCTCATACGATCAATTTTCTTATCATTTCATAAAAACAGTAGACCCTATGTATTTCAAAGAATGCAGTAAAGGGGTCAAGAAGGCACATAACGATGATGCTCCGCGTATTGGTGTTGCGCAAGACCTCACTATCGGGCCAACTTATTTGTATGAAATAGATTCAACTACATTGAATGTATACGTTGTTACGCGAGTTCCTGATAAAGGCACCGGAGTATTAAAAACAAAACGTCTTGGCCGTCCATACTTATATTTTGTGGTAGATGTATATTCAGGGAAGATCGTTGGATTCAGCGTTACTTTTAAGCGTAATGCAATGGCTGCAAAGTCAGCTTTGTTCAATGCATTTACTGACAAAGTGACATTTTGTGCTCGTTATGGAATTGATATTGATAAAAGTGAGTGGGCTTGTGAGCATATTTGTCTATATCTGTTTTCTGATAGGGGGGCTGATTATACAAGATCTATTTTTTCTGACGCACTCGCAGCTGATTTAGGTATGGAGGGTATATCTTACGCCCCAGCCTATTTGAGCCGCTCTAGGGGAACCGTTGAAGTTAGTTTTGATTCAACAGATGGCATCGTAATCCAGCGAGTGGATGGGAGTGTAGACCCTAAACGCGCGAAAGACTCTGTGCACCCTTCTACAACCTCTGAAATCAATATTGAGGATCTTAACCGTCTGATTATAGAGGCAATACTTGTTTCTAATCGCAACAAAATTAATTGTACTCGGTTACATAGTTCTGATGTCTTTAAAGGTATAAACGCTACTCCTAATGCGATTTGGGCACAGCACATTGATACCAATATGGGTGGCGGCATCACCAAACCTGTTGAGGAGGTGAAATATGCATTGTTAAATCAAGGACAAGCGAAAGTATTTAAAGATTATATCGAGTTGGATACTAATACGGTGAAGGTTCGCTTTAGAACTAAGGACGCAGTATTTGCCAAACGACAAGCGAAGCTGAGGAGCAAAAAAGCATCTTTCATTATTAAAATGCGTTACAACCCAGATGACTTTAGATTTGCTTGGTACGCTGATCCTGATCAAGATTTTACAATCATTGAGTTTAATCTTGCCTCAGAACATAAACGCTTTGATGAGTTGACCGAAATAGAGATTTATCAACTTGATAGAGTGGAAGCTGCACAGCAAAGCTTGAACGGCCAAAATCGCGACTTTGAACATGTTCATATAACCGAGAAGATTGAAGAGGTAAATACTAAAAATCGGGCCAAGGGCTCAAAATCGAAAGGCAAAAAATCTATGGCTAAAGGCATAGACGAAAACTCTAAGATTGAAGCTAAAGTAGAGACTATTCTTGAAACGAATTATACCCGAACTTTGTTTGGCTTTGACTGCAACGAGTTAGGCGCTCGCACTTCTTCAGAAGGAGGTTCTGATGAGTAAGTCAAAGCAGCCTATTTCAACGAGTACATTTATGGATACTTTAGTAAAAGGGAACCCTTTAGTTACAGCTATAGAAGAGCGTGCTTTATCAGAAGACGAACTAAAACACAAAATCACTGTTCGGTGTGATAACAACGTAGGTTTTGATAAGTGGGGCTGTAGTCAAATGGAGGTGGGATTAGATACAGATTTTTTCATTTCACCCCCACATGCCTACACATTATATAGCCGAATTCGACAACTTATGATGATGGGGTACGTCAAACGTCATCCCGCATCGTATGACTACGACAAGTATATACATTTAGCCGACTTGAGAAAGACTCCTGCGCCAAAAAAACTCAAAGGATCAGGAAAGTCGATATTTATACGTGGGAGATCTGGAGAAGGCAAAACAACGCTACTCGATAGCCTCTTAGATACTTTCGAAACTGTAATCG
>TARA_B110000211_G_scaffold64119_1_pt1 | contig 28966 bp, 25 predicted proteins | sample TARA_B110000211 | Tara Oceans TARA_B110000211 (sample SAMEA4397516) | marine metagenome | biome: Polar Biome; feature: [DCM] deep chlorophyll maximum layer (ENVO:01000326); material: water (ENVO:00002006), including particulate matter (ENVO:01000060) such as... | depth 30 m
ATTCCCAAAGCTCTATCAGGAATAACATTATTTAGACTCCTTCTCTGCGATCGCAGCGATTAAGCCAGCACTTTGCTCATCTAGTTTCTGTAGGACAGATTTACTCTTACCAGCAACAATACTGTGGATTAAGATTAGTGGTAATGCACAAATCAAACCTAATGCTGTTGTTACAAGTGCTAGAGAGATGTTACCCGCCATAATTTTCGGGTCACCAGTACCAAATAATGTAATCGTTTGGAAGGTCATGATCATACCGATAACCGTACCTAATAGACCCATAAGAGGAGCTATAGCTGCAAACATTTTGATTAAGTTAATACCACGGTCAACTTTCGGTGTTTCACGTAGAATAGCTTCGTCAAGTTTCAACTCTAGTGTTTCAGCGTCAACAGACTTGTTGTCGAAGTAAACTTTCAATAAACGACCAAGTGGGTTGTTTTCATTTGGTTGATCAAGATTCTTAGTTTGAGCATTAATTTTAGCGCTCATGCTACCAAGAACAATCATACGCTCTAGAGCAATAAGAAGACCAATAATAAGAAGTACTGTGATGGCATAACCAACTTCTTTACCTTCGTGGTAGAACTCCATCAATGTTTTCTTACGTGTTTCTAACGTTAAAATAGCACCACGAGAAGGATCCACATAAAGAGGCGCATAGCCAGAAGTCTCACCAAAGAAAGAAGCGGCAGCACCAGCGATGTAACCAGCAGGTTGCTTAGCTAATGGTTGTACTTGACCTACTTCATCATTGTAGTTTAAGTAACCATCTTCAGATACTAAGTTAAATGTACCGATACGAGTAACTGTTTGAGTTGACTTTGAACCGTCTAAGTTAGTTACTTCTGTAGTAAACTTAGATACTTCACCTGATTGCGTCATTTCAGTTTGTAATGCAAACCATAACTCTTCAAGTTGCTCAAGTTCAGGGATAGCTTTAGAGTTAGCAATAACATCTAATACTTCACCACGACCTGGGTATTCAGCTGAAACAATTGACGTAGCAATTGAACCGTAAGCGTTAGCAGCAGCTGCGCGACTTACACCGAACATTTCACCTAACGTACCTTTAGCATTATCTAACTCAACAGCTTTTTGTGCTAACGTAATTTCATTAGCTGCATACTCTTTAGTTAAACGTTTGTTACGTGCTTGTTGGTTTGCTAATTCTTTTTTCGCTTTGTTCAATAAGGCTTGCTTATCAGAACGAGCAGAAGTGAACTCAGCTTCACGTTTGCTATCAATTTTAGCTTCTGAAATACGGTCAGCTTTAACTTTTTTTAACAAGTCATCTAATTGATTAGCTGATGCTGAAGTTGCTACTGCCATTGAAGCAGCAAGTAAGACAAAATTAATTACTTTTTTCATTATTTTGCTCCTGCTGCAAATACTGGAAGTTTAGCTAGATCAAGCGGTAATTGTTTACGTGCCATACGAACGGCATCTGTAACAGGTTTTAAATATTCATCACCGAGAGCTTCCCAAGAGCGCTTCTCATTGTTCCAAACCCAAGCATTTTTCATGTCAAGAGATTGTGCAACAAATGAAATACGACCCATATGAACAAAATCAGCAGTGATCATACGATCACCTAAGTCAAGCTCACCTTGATACACACCGAAAATAGTGCCGTAACTAGCTTCAATTTCATATGCTTCAAGTACTAAGCGAAATTGCTCAGATACAGAAACATCTGAATCACCCATTACATCACGTAAACCAGCGATACGCTCTTTACGTGCATCAATGTTCATAGGAACATCAAGGTCAACAAACTCCTCTAACGTATCAATCATTTTATACATCAGTGGCACTACGCCTTGCTTAGTTTTATCGATACCAGCAATTTGATCTTCTAATGATTTAATATTAGCTTTTTGATCATCAACCATAAGTTGAACATGATCGTTGTAGCCGCTAAGAACGTCAGCTTCATCAACAGTATTACGATACTCAGCTAAAAGCTCTTGAGTTTGCTCGTAAATGTTATTGATTTTGCTTTGTGATTTGCTCGAATTTTTAAAAATTTGAGCTTCCGCTTTTTGTAGTTCTGTCAATGCATCTGCAGAAGCGAAGTTGCTTGCTGAAAATGCTAATGCGCCAATTATCGTCGATGCGATAAGGCTTTTCTTGCTTAATTTGGACATATTTCCCAACCAATTGCTATTGAATTTTGATAACAAGCTTATTGTTAACGCAAATTTAATAATCTGCCATTTTAAGTTTTAATTTCTCTAGAATAAAACCATGCAATATTCCCAGACCACAGCCAAGCTGTCAACTAAGACCATTAAAAAGACGCGTTATTTCCCTCAGAAGAGAGAAATAAACTTTTACAACGAGAATTACAGATAATATTTGCATAAATAATTAAAAAACATTATCGCTAATCTTCGTAAGTACAAACATTCCTCTTAATAGTAACAATATATGCTAACTATGTTTTACTAACTCTTTCGTAGTAAGTCAATTTTTTTTATAAAAATATAGCTTAAACGAAGAGTTAACCATACACTTTGTTGTATTTTTATACAAAGTCATTTTATGTTAACTCAAGTATAAATTCACAGTAAAATTTAATTTTTATTCAATTTCTGTTTTTTTATTGATATTTCATACCTAATAGAACCTAATAAATACGCAATGTTATTTTGGTATATTATGAATAACTTTGTGTCTAGCGCTTCTCAATATTGTTCTAATAATTACTTTTGTAACTATAACTATACAAATTCGTTATATGTCATCAAATAAGAAAATTGAATATATATGCGTTGCGCATTCCAACGATAGAGATTATCGCTAGCGTTATTGCTTGACGTTAAAGTAAAAAAACTAGCTGCTGTATTCATCATTTAGATAAGAAAGCACAATGTAAAAATCTCAGACTAAATACATCGAACTCACAAGAGAGCTATCGCATAAAACAGTTAACCAAAATGGCTATGGATTGCTTTATTTTAAGCTTGTTTAGTTTTTATCTCTGTATGCTAAAAGCAACCTATATAGTTTATTTTTATGCCCTATTCTGCAAGTATCGCTCGGGCAACAACAAATTGATGACAGAGTCTTTAAAATCGACTTTTTCAATGTACTTAAAAGATTTTATATTGGATAAAATTGCTTAATATTGAAGCCTGTAACTTTGCATGATTAAGATTTATTTGATCTGCCAAAATTAATCTTATATAAGTTTATCATGCTATTGGCATAGCAAAACAAATGTGTAATTTACCCCATAGACTCAATTTAAATTATTTTACTAGTCTATTTAGCATTAGCTTCAGTTCAGTTCAGTTCAGTTCAGTTCAGTTCAGTTCAGTTCAGTTAATAGCAATATCTGGTTAAGCCTGATAATAACAACAGTTTTCCTCCCAAAGTTAATGAGATAACTTTAACTAGTTTCTGTTAAAAGCAACAAGACAGAGAGCCTATTCTTTATTTATTTTATCGCACACATGATAGGACAAGTTCTTACAATGGATAAAAATTGAATATGGCAACTGAACAGTGCCAGGCTTACCAATGAGTTAACCTTATATACTTACATCCAAAATCCAACACAATCTACCTTGAGATATATCAAAAGGCTGACAATTGACAGAATGGCCTTGCATGTTAATCAATTTAATAATTTCTTCAGAACGTTCCTCACACCATGCTGCTTCCAGTTGATCAGCTAAGCGAAGTTTAAAGTAGTAAAAACTTTGCTGAATTTGCTTAACCTTTGCTTCATTAGTTTCTTGCCAGTTCATCATAAAAGGCACTAAATCTTTAGCTAACAAGTTAAACCAATCAAGCTCTACTTCATTCGCACAGTTTTGTTGTAGTGATTTGAATAACGTTAATAAACTGTTATTTTTCTGTTTGAATTCAGCTTTTTGTTGCTGGTCGAAATTACTTTTATCGGTGATTGATTGACATAACCGCGCAAAGTCTAGTAGTTGCTCAAATAAGCCATCATCTGCCATAATACGTTCAATCACGCTAAGACCATAACGACAATCTGCACTAATAAAAGAGTCTTTATGATGCACTAATGCAACAAAACGCCCTTTGGCTTGCAACACTCTAAATATCTGCTCTAGTGCTTCTGTTGTTTGTGCATACTCAAAACCAAACTGGCTCATCACTAAGTTAAATTGTTTATCTTCAAACTTTAACGCCTCTGAAGGCATTTCAGCAATAAATTTGATCTTGTTAAGTGTCGGGTAAATGGGATCTTCCGCATTGTATAAGGCGATAGGGTTAATCGTAGCTGCATCTGATGCAAATACAGTAAAACTGGGGTTTGATTGTTGCGCCAACACCGCTAAGCCACCATTTCCGGTAGCAAGGTCTAGTACAGTACTGTTTGACGGCAGGGTTGAAAATAACCGGTTCCAAAAGTCAGCTATATCACCAGTATAACCTTGGCTATGCTCTCCTTCGGCAAAGCTATTAAGTGATTTGGTTTTTGACCAATAACTGTTCCAATGTTGCATTTAATAAATCTCGGCATAAAAAAAAGGCGGGGTTTAAAACCCGCCTTCTATTAAAAGTTACTTAATCTTAGAAAGATTGAGCTACACGAACATAAGCGATACGGCCGTATGCATCGTATAAGTTGAAGTTGTAGTTACGACCACCAAAACCACTTAACTGAGGCTCTTTCTCAAATATGTTTTGCGCACCGATAGATACTTTAGTACCTGTATCGAATGTGTAAGTTGCTTGCATATCGTGAGTGATCCAAGTAGCAATGTTACCTGTACGTTCAACACTACCATCAGCAATTTGCGTTACATCTTCATACTGAGAACCAATCATGTTCATGTTCCATGTTAGATCTAAGTTTTCCCATGTGTAGCTGTTAGTTAAAGTAGCACGTTGTTGAGGTTCACCAGTGTCTTTAATTGTGTTACGACCACCATCAATTTTGCTATCAAACTGATGACTAAATTGTAGTGTTGATCTTAAAGTACCTGCATCACCAAAATCAAAAGTCGTGTTAACGTTTAAGTCAAGACCACTAATTTCCCATTTACCTTCGTTAGCGTAACCTTGAGTAATTAAATCAATACCGCCGTTAGACTTACGAGTAACACCTAAACCAGCTGGGATTGGGTCACCTGTTTGCTCACGTGTCAAGATAGTGCTTGCACCGAAGAAACGGATCATGTCAGAAATTTCAATTTCGTAGTAATCAGCAGAGAAGTTTAACCAATCTGTAGGTTGGTAAGCCATACCTAAAGAGATCTGTTGAGATGACTCAGAACCCATTTCTGCGTTAGCTAGAGTAATTGCTGATACTTGTACATCACAACCAGCAGCTAAACCTAAATCGATACATGATGGATCATCAGAAACACTTGGGTTACCTGGAGCAGGCTTAGCTGTCAAGATATCTAGTGTTGGAGCACGGAAACCTTCACCGTAAGATGCACGTAAGATCAAACCTTCCATTACATCATACTTAACAGAAACTTTAGGAGAGAAGTCACTACCGTAATCAGAGTAGTTATCGTAACGACCTGCCACTGTGAATTCTAAACCGTCCATTACTGGGAATAACGCTTCAAAGAAAGCACTCTTCAAGTTACGACCGCCGCCTGCACTGTTACCTGCAGAACCACCAACTTGACCAGCTTCTGATAAAGAATCGTACGTATCTGTGTATTCTTCTTTACGGTATTCAGCACCAACAACAGCTTGTAAAGTACCGCCGTCCATTTCTAATACGTCAAACGCAGCAGAACCGAATACTTCTTGTTGTTCGAAAGTACCGATACGAGCTGTAGTTACGTTTAAACCACTTAATACTTTAGCATAGTCACTACGCTCAGCATCTGTAGTAAAACGAGATCCAAACGGGTCGTTTACCATGTAAGCACCGCTATCGATAGCAGTACGAGCATTAGTACCCATTAAGTAACCACGACCGATTTCATAAGTTTTAGTTTTGTTTTTACGAACACCAAAATCTACACTTACTTCACCGATTACGCCTTCAACACCAATCATGAAATCAGTTGACCAGTTATCAACTTCACTATCACGGTTACCTAAAGCAGCGAAACGGTGACGGAATTGGATTTCTTGTGCGCCTTGACCACCAGCAGATGGTTCATAAAACGGGCTATCTGGGTTAGTAGGGTTGTTCGGGCTATCAGCAGACATAAATGCGCCAGCACCAGCATCATTTAGTGTAGGAGCATAACGACCAAAAGATTTAGTTTTTGAAATCAATGTATGAGAGAAGATTCTCCAATCATCATTGATGTCATAATCAGCTTTTAAGAATGCTGATGTGTTAGCTGTTGAAGCTTCGTTAGCATTCGTTGCGTTATAGTTATACGCACAAAAGTCATTGCCTGTAGCGAAGAAGTTTTCTAAAGCATCACATTCAGCATCAGAAATAATTGAGTTGTAACCACCTGGAAGACCTTCAACCTCACCATCGTCATTGATGAATGTACCATCATAACCAGTAGGCTTAGCCCAGTTTACACCAAAGCTTGAACCACCTGGTTGTACCCAGCTATAAGCATTTTCAAAAATAATGTCACGGCTGTTCCAAGAAACACCACCAATTACACTAGATTTGTCAGTAGAAGAACCAAATACCGCTGAACCTTCTTCACGATCACCGCCGTCAGAAGGTAAGCTAACGGTACCAGCACCTAAACGAAGCTCAACACCATTGAAATCTTTACGTGTGATGATGTTGATTACACCAGCAATTGCATCAGAACCATAAACAGCAGAAGCACCATCAGAAAGAATTTCGATACGCTCAACAGCAGCCATTGGGATCGAGTTCAAATCTTGTGAGTTACCAGTAGAAGGTGATTTAGGTAAACGACGACCATCAACCAAAATCAAAGAACGCTCTGAACCTAAACCACGTAAGTTAACTTGTGAGATACCTTGAGCAGAACTACCTGATTGTGGACGGAAAGAACCTGCAGCGTTAAAAGAAGTGTTACGTAACAAATCAGAAACTGAAGTTTGACCAGAAAAATCGATTGCAGCACGGTCAATTACTGTTACAGGAATTGCGCCTTCTAAATCAGTACGTTTAATACGTGAACCAGTTACTTCGATTCGCTCTACTGATTCTGCACCATCTTCAGCTGAAAATGCTTGTGTAGAAATTGTTGCTGCTGCACCTGCGCCAAACATCATCGCGATGCGCACTGCTTTAGCTACTTTGCTATTGCTATACATATATACTCCCTGGATCACTTTCGTGATACTAGTGTTTAAATTCAAGGCTATATTGCCTTGTTGTAAATTCATTTTGGTCATAGACCTGAACTGTCGGCTAAGATATTAAACTTAATCTTGTTAATTGGTCAACACAAACAGTTACGTTTTAATTACATTATTCATAGTTAATGCTTAAACGCAACATAAAAACAGCACAATAACAGTTAAAAACAATAAGATAAGAAAACAGCAAAGACTGCAAAAAGTCTGATAAAAAAAGCTAAAAACATGCGTTAAAACTCAATCAAAAACCCCAAAAACAAACAACTAAAACAATAACTTAAATAAAAAACCTCAATTTAGAGCTGGTGCCTTTTTTATAGAGAGAACTAAACCTTAATGCACAAACCATCATAGCGCACAAAAAAACACGAAAATAATTAACAATAAAAACATAGACTTAAAATAAACAATTTGGCGTAAACAAAATGAAACAGTTTTCATTATTTTTGAATAGTTATTTTGTAACCCAGACCACAAGCGGCTACTATTCGTACAGTTTCGAGCAGTTGATTTCTATAAATAAACAAATAATTAATGATTATTTAACAAAAAAGATGTAACTAAGCTATCAAATTGGCAGCTATTTCTTGTACCCAACAATAAAATATATAGCCCTGTGACAACGCTAACTTTGACCTATTTATAAGCAAAAAATCTGTGTGATTCGTTTTATCAGCCCTTATTAATTCATCAAAAGTCTTAATCTAGACATAAGGCATTAAGACTTAAAATAAGCCATTATTAAGACATTTTTTATCAAAAAAGCATTTTGAACCTTTAAAACCCTAGCTAAGAGCTGCTCACTAAAGTGTCCTAGATTTTGAATATTATTTATACTTTATGTAATTAGCATTTCAACAAGCCAAAATTTATGAGTTCTTATTACCTGAGCTCAGATGATTAAGTTATTTGATACTGCAAAAAAAACTATCCACCTTTGAATTTATTATATCTAACTGTCAAAATATAAATAGATTTGTCATTTTAAAACAATACATTAGGCATCTACCTATAATATTTGTATTACCAAAGTTTATAACTTTTAGGCTTACCTTTAACGAATTGATAAAAATCAATAAGGTATATCAATAAATGTCGATAAAATTCGCTATTCTCTATGATACAATTGCCATCTAATTTTAAAGGCAAAATTCTATGGTTATTGATCCCGTATTAGACCTCAGCTTATGGATAACATTATGCAGTGTCGGATTTATCGCTGGTCTAATTGACGCCATTGCCGGCGGCGGTGGCATGCTAACAGTTCCAACGCTATTAACGTCAGGTTTACCGCCTCATGTTGCTTTAGGGACGAATAAACTTGCAGCATCTTTTGGCTCATTAACCGCATCCTTTACTTTCTATAGAAAAAAGCTTTTTGACCCAAAATATTGGAAGCTTGCTATTATGGCTACCGCTGTCGGCGCTATATCAGGCACAGTTATTGTAAATTTTCTCTCGGTCGAGTTTTTAGATAAGTATATCCCTGTACTGGTGGTTTTAACCGCAATGTACACGTTATTTTCACGTTCAAAAATTAATAAAGCGCATGGGTTACCATTTCAAACAACGGCGATTAAGTTCAAACAAATAACGCAAGGCTTAATTCTTGGTTTTTATGATGGTATTGCGGGTCCTGGCACAGGTGCATTTTGGGTAAGCTCTTCTAATATGCTGTATAAAATAGACATTTTATTAAGTTCTGGTTTAGCTCGTTCAACTAATTTTGTTAGTAACTTCTTCAGCCTTTTAACTTTTATCTATCTAGGTCACGTTAACTTTGTTTTAGGTATTTCTATGGGAATATTTATTATGTTAGGTGCCTGGGTCGGTGCACATTGGGCAATAAAGTTTGGCGGAAAATTTATTCGCCCGGTGTTTATTACTGTGGTCATTATTATGTCACTCAACTTAGGTTATCAAGCTTGGCTAAGCTAACAGAGATTATTTATGCATAGTGCAATTAATAAAATTCAAGCGATTATTGAACAGCTAAATCAACAAGCAATAAAAGTTGATCAACAGAATAAGCACTCTAAATCCCACAAAATCATTCAAGAAAATGATATTTTCTCTGAAGCGTTATTTCTCACCCACAGTGACTTATTTCAGCCTTATGTTGCAGAGGTTAAAAATAAAACGAATGAATTATCACGTTTATTGTCTGCAAATAAGAATACATTAGCCCATAGTCGACTGCAGTTAATAGAGCAACAAATATCAGCCTTACGAAACGCCTTAAATGCAAATAACGAGTTACATAAAGAACCTACACAACGACTAGAAGCAATAAAAGCCAGACGCTACAAAAAAGCCGCGCAAGCTGTAATGCAATCAAGCCACAATTTGCATAAGCAGCTTAATGAAACCTTTGAGTTTGAACGACGATTGCTCGAGATGATTCAAATTCGAGAACTTGAAAGACAACATGCTAGCACCAAAAAAAGTCAGCAATTATCAGCTGAGGTTCTGGTACTGCATCAGCGACTTGGTCGTTGTCGTCAAGCCATTTCTAAGCTTGAACGTGAAATTGCACAATCTGAAAAGTTCTAATAGCTCCACTTCCCAGCAGATCATTATTTATAAAAAGCCTTAACAAGCAAAAAAGGTTGGTGTTTTCATTGCACTAGCATTACGCTTAACGACATAGCTATTATATAAGGATTGCATAAATGAAAATTTCTGATGATATACATAACTACTATGAGAAATTGGTTTCTCAGCATTTTGCTGCATTAAAATTGGAAGATAAATATGATGCTGAGTTTATCGCTGATTTAGTTTGTGTGGTATTAAATCAGTTACCTACACGCTACATACGTCATGAAGTTGACATGGCTTTTTACTTGCCCGCATCAGAACGTTTTGAAATGGAGAACAATGTTAAGGTCGCTGTAGCAAAAGCGCTAGAATTCATGAAAGAACATAGTTAAAAGCTCAGTTTAACTATGTTAATTGTGAGGCTATACCTTTCAATATGAATGGACTACTTCAAGCTTGTATTTTTAATATAAGCTTGAAAATGAACTGTTCTAAAAGTAAACAATCGAGTTATAGTTACTTATAACTTTTTGAGACTCAATAACTCAATTAACTTGGTGTAGCCATTTGAATATTCCAGAACTTCCCAATTATCATGCCTTAGCGGTGTTATTAATCACCGTGCTAGCGCTATACTTATTTCGTCGAGAAGACACTCCCTTAGAAACCTCTTCTTTAGCTGTTATCGCCGTTCTTTGCTTAATGTTTGCTTTATTCCCATTCTATATTGATGGTGAACATTTTGAACCAAGCTCACTATTTTTTGGCTTTGGCCATGAAGCTTTAGTTACGGTTTGCTCTTTAATGATTATTGGTCACGGTATTGTCCGTACAGGAGCGCTAGAGCCAATAGGCAGATATTTAGCTAAATTGTGGAAAATTAGCCCAACTCTTTCTTTGTTAATCACCTTACTCTTGGCTGGGGCGTTAAGTGCATTTATCAATAACACCCCTGTCGTTGTATTATTACTGCCTATTTTGATCAGCGTATCATTACGCACTAAAACAGATTCATCTCCAATGTTATTACCAATGGGACTCGCGACGTTAGTCGGCGGAATGGCAACAACAATTGGCACCTCGACAAACTTATTGGTTGTCAGTATTGCAAAAAATATGGGGGCAGCAGAGTTTGGTTTGTTTGACTTTGCTCAGCCAGCACTTATTGCAGCGGTTGTTGCGGTACTCTACTTATGGCTTATTGCACCAAAACTATTACCTAGCAGAACATCTTCAATGCCTGATACTTCACCACGTTTATTCAGTGCATACCTCAATATTAATGAAGAGAGTACAATTAATGATAAAACGATCACTGAAGTCATTGCTTTAACCGATGGTCAATTAAAAATTGAGGGCATCCAACGAGGGCCTGACTATCGCAGTATCATGCCGTTACCTGATACGGTACTTGTCGTGGGCGATAGATTAAAGGTCCATGATTACCCAGATAAACTAAAAGAGTATGAAAGCGTATTAGGCGCCACATTGTTTTCTGGTTTGCACAAAGTAAGCGACGAACACCCGTTGAAAGCTGAAAAGCAAACGCTCGCCGAGATTGTTATTATTGCTGGCTCTGGTATTGAAGGCAGAACATTACAACAGGCAAACTTCATCAATAAACATGCTATCTCTGTTGTGGCATTGCACCGAGCAGGCAAGGCAATGGAAATAGGTCGAAGTGGTATAGGGCAAACTCGTTTACAGATCGGCGATGTATTACTTGTACAAGGTGAGTCTGAGCAAATAGATTTACTAAAATTAAAACCTGGACTATTGATTATTGATGGCGCCGAAGCCCTTCCACAAACTAAAAAAGCCCCACTAGCTTTGGGCACATTACTTGCGGTAGTTGTAACATCCGCACTTGGTATTGTCCCCATTGAAATAAGTTCAGTTTGTGGGGTCTTGGTTTTGTTACTGACTAAGTGTTTAGACTGGCAAGAAGCGTCTTCAGCATTAAGCACTCAAGTAATTTTAATTGTTGCGGCATCTTTAGCCTTAGGCTCTGCAATGATGATGACCGGTGGTGCCGAATATATCGCACAGGTATTTGTTGCCTTATCTTATGGCTTGCCACCAGGAGGCGTGTTATCTGCTTTAATGTTGTTACTTGCTGTCTTAACTAATATTGTCTCTAACAACGCCGCGGCGGTGATTGGTACACCCATAGCAATTTCAGTTGCAAGTCAGCTAAACCTTTCACCTGAGCCATTTATTTTAGCAGTATTGTTTGGCGCTAATTTAAGTTATGCCACGCCAATGGCATATAAAACTAACTTACTGGTGATGAATGCTGGCGGTTACAAGTTTTCTGATTTTATGCGTATTGGGATCCCACTTATTTTACTAATGTGGGTAACACTATCTTTATTGTTAATTTGGCTGTATTTATAAAAAATAAAAATTTTCATTACCTATATAATAAAGCTGTTTAACTACAGATATTTAGCTCAGTTGCCTTAACTTATACGTCAATCTGTAAAAATTATAAAATACCGACTTAAAACTCTAATGCTCAGTAAACCTATGCCTTTCATTTCGTATAGAATACGTTTAGAAAATGATAATGGACTTTGCTATTGGCAATAGCCAACCAGTGGCTGTAATCAACTAATACCATTTACATTAATAATGTGACCAATTTTGTAGTGAGGATAAATGGATAAAATCAAGGCATTTATTTCTCTATATACTTGTTCTATATATAAAATAAATAACGCAGCTTTTATTCATTTAGACCGTGAAAAATGTTCAGCTTATTAGTGTAATTGGTATAATACAGTATTTTGTCAACTTGTCTCATGCCTGTAGCGTTATAGCGTCAATAATACGCTGTATCACTAGTTTAATTAACAACAAAGTCTGTGTTGGTAACGATGATTATAAGCATGATACGGCAGAAAAGTACTAGCTTAAGAAAACATTAAAAAAGCCAAATAAAAATAGTGATGTGTTCGTTGAAGTTACTAAAGAGGCAGTTAGAATAACGAATATATTGGGTGGCAACCCTAATAGCCACACTCCGGCACATGAGTCGTCTGCTGCGGTTGCTTCCTTCCGGACCTGGCCGAGTTCACAGAGTATCATTGCGAAGGGACCAAAAGGGTCACCATAGAAGCGCTTAAGAATCTCTTTAGCGCGGCGCGAATTATCGCTAATCAATAGCCCAGTTGCAAGCGCTAGTTGTTAAAATTAGACTGCTTGGGGATTTTTTGCACAAACATTAGAAAACACTTGCTTAAATTCGATCAATTCTTGGTTGATCTCCCCTGTTATCTTGACCCCAAGATGAAATCTGACTTCTTTTTTAGCAAAATCAAAACTAACCGGCACAACAGGCACTTGAGCTTGCTTGGCGATATGCAAAAAACCCGTTTTCCATTCAACTGTTTTACTGCGTGTACCCTCTGGCGCTAAACCTAAAACAAATTTATCACTTTGGTTAAAGGTTTCCACTATTTGACCAACAACGCCATGACTATGGCTACGATCAACAGCAATACCCCCAATTGATTCTAATAATGATTTTACCGGCCAACGAAAAATACTCGCCTTGCCAAAAAATGATACCTTGAGGTTTAATGAAAACATCGCAGCAATCCCAATAAAAAAATCCCAATTTGAAGTATGTGGAGCAACGGCGAGTATAAATTTATCTTGCTGTGGAAGCTCGCCACAAATTTTCCAGCCTCTGAGCAGTAGTACTTTTCTTGCTACTCGCCCCAAGACGCCATAATTACGTCTTGGAACATTAGCCGGTACAACGGGCATTTTTAATGTTTTTTTCAAAATTAACGGGCTCTAGCTAACTTTTCATTAATTTCTAACAATACAGACTTGATAACAAGTAAATTCTCTTTCCCTAATCTAAGTAAAAGTTTCTCTGCATCATCTAAAGACTCTAAAGATTCATCTTTATATTTATACATAACGCTAGGTCGCTCCAATTCAGGTTGAGCTTTAGGGATCTCCATATCCAAAACCTTTGTTATTGCCCCATGTAGAACTTCCGTGAAGTCATCATCTGGATAGCCTAGCTCGCTGTATGCCTGATCAATCAATGGCTTTAATTCAATGTACCATTGAATTAGCATCTCACTGTCCATAGAGCGTAATAAGTCAACATACAGGGTGAAACGACGCGTGCTACTTTCATCCCATTGCCATTTAGCGCCATTATCACTTTCAGCCTCAATCGCAGTAAATTTAACATTAGGTGTTACTAATGGCGTGTGCTCATAAGCTAAGGTACCTTGGCTAAAGTTATCTGTAAAAACCACAAAACGACGAATAATATCATCAGTTACCATTAATTTAAGCAACTCTTTTCGCCACGTTAAGTCTGGTAATTTAGTTGTAAACCAGCTATCACTTTCATCTAAAGTGGGTAATATAACTTCTGGCTCTGGCTCAACAGCATCTTCAATAACTGGCTCTTCAGGAACTTCTGGCTCAGTAACTTCCGGCTCAGTGACCTCTGGTACAATTTCCGGCACCGACTCAGTTAGCGTGGTTGAAATTGCCGGAACATCTACTTTGTCATCCTCAGCAATAACATAATAATAGACGACTAAAGCTAAAATAGCGGCAATTATTATCGCAATAATCGCCCAAGGTGTTTGTTTTTGTTCAGCATTTTGAGTTGACATAATAACCTTTATTTCTTTGTAATTAATGACCTAATAAATGATAATTATTGAGCACATTTATCTTTATATAAATCTTACATTAATGTTGTGCATCGGCTTGATTTTCAGGTAATGCAGCAATAAATGCGGGGTGTTGATTACAGTTATCAGCCACGCGGCGGATATTTGGAAATTCACTCATATCAAGATTAAATCGATAGGCGTTATAGACTTGTGGCACTAAACAAATATCAGCCATGGTAATATTATCACCAAAACAATATTTGCCTGAATTAACTTTTAGTTGCTGCTCTACAGCTTCAAATCCTATTTTCATCCAATGATGGCTCCAAGCCAATTTATCACTATCTTGTGCTGATAAATGTTTAGCTAGGTATTGTTGTACTCGCAAATTATTCACTGGGTGGATTTCGCAGGCAATATCCAGCGCTAATGCTTTTATTTTTGCTTTAGCGACAACATCCTCAGGGTACAGAGGCGATGATGGATATTTATCATCGAGGTACTCAATAATAGCAAGCGATTGATGTAATACCACGTCATCATCAACAAAGGTTGGTACTAAGTGTGTTGGGTTCAATTGCGTATAACTATCATCGTGCTGCTCACCGCCATTTTTAACCAAATGTACTGCAATAGAGTCAAACTCTAAACTCTTTAAGTGCAGCACAATTCTAACTCTATAGGCAGCAGATGAACGCCAATAACCATATAATTTCATTTTTAATACTCAAATCATGTTACTGAGAAGCTAATATCAGCATATTAGCCTGCTCTAGGTTAAATTTTAACGGTTTTCTTATTAATATCGTAATCACGTAATTTGTTGGCAATCGCCGTGTGGCTAAGACCTAACTTTTTGGCTAATTGTCGGGTACTTGGGTAGGCCGGATACAATTTTCGTAATAAGTCAGCTTCAAAGTTTTTCACTGCAGCGTCTAAGGTACCTTCAAAATCTTGCTCTAAATAACCATGCTCTCGCGTATATGCCGGTAATTGTAGATGCGAAGTCATAATGATATTACCTTCAATTAACGATACCGCTCTTATCAAGACATTTTCAAGTTGCCTAACATTACCCGGCCAAGGGTAGTGTTCAATAAACTCAAGACATTCTTTATCAAAAGAAATATGTGTTTTACCAATACGTTGACCAAATTTAGCAACAAAAAGTTCCGCTAATGGAACAATATCTGCTCGTCGCTCACGTAATGATGGAATATTGAGACCTAAGACATTTAGTCGATAGTACAAGTCTTCCCGAAACTCGCCAAGTGAGACCATGCTGAGTAAATCACGGTTGGTTGACCCAATAATACGAACATTAACTTTTATTTCTTTTTCGTCATCAATACGCCTAAAAGTACCATCTTGAATAACACGCAACACTTTTGTCTGCAGTTTGGCTGACATTTCACCTACTTCATCAAAAAATATAGTGCCACCGTCAGCTGATTCAAAAATGCCGCGCTTGCTGTTTACATCGCCAGCCTTACCTGAGCCAAAAAGCTCTGTTTCTGCAGCATCATCAGGCAATGCCGCACAACTTAGTGTCATAAAAGGCTTATCAGCACGATCACTAGCAGCATGACAAGCTCGAGCTAATAGCTCTTTACCGGTACCCGTTTCACCAACAATCAACATAGATGAATCCAGCAAAGCCATACGTTTGGCTTCACGTATTAATTTACGCATTGCGCCACTGTTGGCTTGAATACCAGCGAAATTATTTTCGCTTGCCTTCTTAAACGCACTAATTTGTTGCCCCAATCTAGCTTCAGATTTCAGAATTAATACTGCACCAGCAAGTACTTGTGCTTCATCACCGTCAGCAACATGGATAGGAATAATATCAGCAACAAAATCATCTTCTTGAAACTTAATTCGACGAGTTTGAGCTAATACTTCTTCACCATCGAGCCAACGCGTAAAATTAAAGCCTTTTAGCCATTGCCCAACATGCTCGCCAATAATATGCTCCAACGAAGCACACATAATTTGCGCTGCTGCATTATTAACCATGCGTATTTGGCCTTTGCTATCAACGGAAATAAAGGGATCAGGAAAGGTTTTAACTAAGGTTTCAAATTCATTTCGCTCACGCTCAGACGGCATGTAAGGCGTAGTTTTAACATCTAAAACACCGTCAATTAAACGTAACTGCGGCATAAAATCTTGTAACTCAGAAAAAGCTAAGTCGGGTATATTAATAAAGATTTTCCCGGGTTGTTTTAATTCAATACCGCGCAGATCAATGCCACGGTCAACAAATATTGCTAACACACTTTGTGCAATGCCAACTCGGTCATGACACCCAATTTCTAAACGCATTTATTAACCTCAAGCAAACAACAAAATCTAGTAAGGCTATTGTAAACTATTTTTTACAACAAAAAAAAGCCCCCTGTAACAGGAGGCTAGTCATTATTGTTGTAAGCAAACGTTACAGAAGTTGATCTGTTTTTGCTGCACAAATAAAATCATTTTTATGTAGCCCTTTAATAGCATGGGTCCACCAAGTAACTTTAACTTTTCCCCACTCCAGTAAAATAGCAGGATGGTGAAACTCTTCTTCTGCTAATTCTGAAACTTTATTTGCAAAAGCCCAAGCTAATTTATAATTTTTAAATTTATATGCACGCTCTAGCATCATAACGCCATTATTTACTGCCGGTACCCAGTCCGGTATTTGCGCTAAAAGACTTGCTAACTCGTCGTCACTCACTTTAGGTGCGTCAACTTGGCATGCTTCACATTGTTGATTGGATAATTCACCGCTCATAAAAAATTCCTTTAACTCGCTTTTGAGGTTGTTTTTAATTCAAATTTAGCTGGATGTAAGCCCATTACTTTTGCTTGCTCTACTAATGCCATAATATCTTCTACTTCTAATTTTCGTATATCATCAAGATCACTAACCTTAGTAAGCATAAAATATATTGGCTGCATAATATCAATACGATATTGAGTTCGTAGAACGTCTAAAACATCGAGTGGCTTTCTTTCGACATTTTTATCATTGAGCGCATATTCAGTTTCGCTTGGTGAAGACAATATACCACCGCCATATACACGTAAGCCTTTGGGCGTATTTAATAAACCAAACTCAACAGTAAACCAGTATAAGCGTGCTAAAAACACGCGATCTTCTTTCGATGCATTTAAGCCCATCATGCCATAGGCTTGGGTGTAGTTAGCGAAAGATTCATTAGTCAATAATGGACAGTGACCATATATTTCATGAAATATATCTGGCTCCTGCAGATAATCAAACTCTTCTTGCGAACGGATAAATGTCGCAACGGGGAACTTCCGCTCTGATAACAAACGGAAAAACTCACCAAAACCAATAAGTGCAGGTACAGGCTCACAGCTCCAACCGGTTGTCGCTCGTAATACGGTACTAACTTCTTCTAATTGTGGAATACGGTCTTGCGGAAGATTTAACTTACTCAAACCTTCAATGAATTCATCACACGCTGTGTCATGTACTGTTGACAATTGTCGAGTTATTAACGCTTGCCAAATTTTGTTTTCAGCTGCTGACCAAACGATATTGCCCTGTTCATCTGCAACTTTTGAAACATACTTAGTCGCCTTCGCCATTGTGTTAACCTTACTTAGTGAATATCAAATTTTTTATTCATGTTATTTTGATATTTAGAACAACTGTTGTGTTCCAATAGTAAGGCAACAACACTAGAAAAAGCACTACTTTCAAAGTGGCTATTTTTCAACCAGAATAAAAGAGTGTAAAATTTGTGTTACATCTAACTGTAAAATTTAAAACTTAATCTTTATTTTCAAAGGCATACTATGCTTTCTTTACGAGTTGTTGTACTTGATGAACTATTTTTTGACGTATATGGCCAAGTTTAGGCGCATCATCAGCAAAAGGGATGGGTCGACACAAGTGCATAGCCTTTAGCCCTAACCTAGCCGTTAGCATGCCAGCACCAAGCCCTTGTGCCATGCGTGCAGATAATTTACCTAATAGCTCAGCACCAAGTAGATCAGCACCTAAATCTGCAACCAATTCACTTGCGCCAGCGTAGGCCATATTGACAATAACTTGCTTAATTAACTTTATCCGACTCCAATAACTCAGCTTTAAGCCATATAAAGCGGCTATTTTATTAACTAAACGTAAATTTCGCCACAGCATCAGCAACATATCAAGAATAGCAATCGGGCTTAGCGCAACTAAAACAACTGACTCAGAGGAGAACTTGGCAATTTCTTTGAGTGCTTTTTGATCTACCTGCGACAAAACCTTACGTGAATATAATTGCATGATTTCAACGTCATTGTATTCTTCAAGTTTTAAGTTTTGCCAAGCTCCTTGGTCAACTTCGGCTAAATCGCTAGGTAAACGTTGAGAGATTTTTTCACAAAGACTCACGGCATCTATATCACCCGCCTCATTGAAAATATTTTGTGCATGTTGTTTAAGGTGTTGTTGAGATTTAAATTGTCTCAACCCTGACCATTCACGCCAAATGCTACGCCCACAAACAACTGATAAGCCCGCTAATAAAATAGCATATAAACTCGCAATGATTGGCGACTGACTAAAGCCAGCCATAAAAAATTGTGTTGTTTCAACAGCCACTAAAGTAATAAAAACTACACCGAGTGTACGCCAAAGCCAACTTGGTTTTCTAGCTTCTGGCACTAAATCATCATCAACTTTCTCTATTTTTTCATCGCTTACCCAGTCTTGCTCATTAACAATTATTTGTGGTGTGTTTTCTTTTATTTTCTCATCGGTAGTATCAACATCATCAAACAATATTTGTTGTTGGTACTTCTCTTTATTCTCAATCATTTTAATTTATCTCCCAACAAAAACTGTAACATTTGATCCATTCTAAGGTGTGGTAAGCACTCTTCTTTATTAGCTGAACTTATTGGTGAAAAAGCGATATAGTTAAATGCCTGTTTTTGCCAATAATCAAGCGCTGGAATACTCGCAGGAACAGTACCTGGAAATAAAGTAATCATTTGATCGTTCGTTAATTGCCGGCCTTTAATCACCGGAATGCTACGTCCTTGGTACTGGCTTTTACCCACTTGCGTTGCCTTCACGGAAGCGATAGCAATGGTTTTCATCTTGATTGCATCGAAGCTTAATTGCTGCTTGGTTTGAAAAACCAGCTTATTTAACAGTGAAACCAAGTTACTATGTTGTTCAGGTGTAACATGGTCAGCCTTAGTTGCCGCAAACAGTAGTCGATCAATTTTTGGTGAAAACAACCGTGAAAATATACTCGATTGTCCATATTGAAAACTTTCCATGATCATCACCATGGCGTTTTGTAAGTCAGCAAAACTTTCTGGACCATTGTTTAGTGGTGTTAAACAGTCAGCGAGAACTATTTGTCGATCGAAGTTAATAAAGTGCTCTTTATAGAAACGACGAACAACGCGTTCTTTGTATTCAATAAAACGTGCTCGTAGCATACCAATGTAGCAATCATCTTTAGCATTTTGATAATCATTACTGTCAATATCATCAAAACCACTATAAGGAAAAAACTGCAAAATTGGCGCGTCTTCTAACTCCCCCGGCAAAATAAAACGCCCAGGTTGAATAACAGATAAGCCCAGTTGATGGCGGAAAAGTAATAGCAGTTCTGTATACTCTTGCGATAATTGTGCTAATACGCTTTCGTCGACACTGGCAAAAGGGTCAAAGTCGGTTAATTTGTCAAGAAATCCTTGTGCATGCGCACTTCTTGGGGCTTGATTAAGTAACGCCGTAGTTTGTTTTGACCATTCTTCAAAGGTCAATGACAACATAGGTAAATCAAGCAACCACTCGCCAGGGTAATCTGTAATATCAATATATAACGTAGCTGACCCCGTCGCATACTTTAGTAAAGAATCTTTTGGCTGATAACGTACGGCTAAACGTAACTCACTAATACCATTGGTTGGTTTTGGCCATTGTGGTGGTGACTGACACAAAGCTGAAAAGGCCCTATCATATTCAAATCGTGGAATATGAAGATGCTTTTGTGGTACTCGTTTTGCCGCAATATAACGTCCTTCATGAACCACATTAAAAAAGCTCAATTGTGAATTATTACCTTCATTTAATAATTGATTCACCAGAGAAGTTATGAAAGCAGTTTTACCACTACGACTTAAACCCGTTACAGCAAGTGTTACGTGTTGGTCGATAGAGCGATTAACAATATCACTGGCTTTTTGTTTTAATTTTTTTAGTTTTGCTTGATTAATAAATGCCATAGTTGAATGCTATTTTGAATTCTACATGCGTTGAAGATGAACATTGATTGTTACGTGCAGTACAACAAGAAAAAGTCGACTTAACAATACGCTTAATAGCTTTGATACTAGCGTTTTTTAAGTTTTGATAACAGTAATTTATCTGACTTATTAATAAAATTTTGCCAATAAAAAAGCGGCTTGGCCGCTTTTATTTATAACTTATTTATTTCTCGTGAAACCGTGAATTCGGGCGATGTTACATAACGTTCAATAACTTGTAATTCTAGCTCTAAGGTTTTGAATTTACGTCTAATGTCATGAAAAGCTTGCTTGGGCGGCTCTCCTGCTTGCCAAACCCTTGACTTCACTTTAATCGATTCATTCGTAATATCTTCATCAAAATCCTGTTGCTTCGCGGTACGTTGCTGCGCTGTTTGCGCATGACCATTATTCGCTTTTGCTCCATTACGGTTAACATTCGCAGTATTGCCAGACTTTTTATCTAATATAAACCATGCTGCAATATAGATAACAATAAACCATCCCATGCCTAACAATACACCTGAAACTACCAATATACGCACCAGCCAAGTTTCCCAGCCAAAGTAATCTGCAATACCTGCGCACACTCCGGCTATTTTTCCTTGGCTCGTATTTCGATATAACTCACCTCGGCCTTTACTGGTCATAGTTTATTTCTCCACTCCGGCGTTTCAGCATCTAAAATAGCTTCTAAAGTTTTGATCCTGTCAGCCATTTTATCAGCGAGCTCTGACAGTTCTGACAACTGAATATACTCTTCTTCACTAAAGCCCTGGCTAATTTGTCGTTTACTACGATAGTGTAAAATCAACCAAATAGGTGCCACTACTATCATGAATATAATAACTGGAGCGATAATAATCTCTTCCACAATACTTCCCCTTACTTGCACCTAATTCAAGGCATGCGTTGTTAACGTCTAATTATTTCTTTTTAGTTTCTGAATTCATTTTAGCTTTTAGTGCCGCAAGTTCATCATCAACTTTTTCATCAGAGGCTAAATCAGCAATTTCATCAGCTAACGACTTACTACCCATATCATAAGATTCTACTTGTGCTTCAATATCATCAATTTTTCGTTCATAGCGATCAAAGCGACTTAACGCATCATTAACACGATCACTGTCGATGTTCTTCTTCACTTTCAATCGAGAGCTAGCGGTTTTCTCACGCATAATAATCGCTTTCTGACGTGATTTTGCATCTGCTAACTTGTCTTGTAATTGCGATATTTCGTCTTGAAGTTTTGCTATATGGCCATCTACGTGCTCTAATTCATCACGCAGTGACTCTGCACTTTCATGACACTTTTTCTTTTCCATTAAAGCTGCACGCGCTAAATCTTCACGGCCTTTGCTTAATGCTAGTTCAGCTTTATCTTGCCATTGTGTTGCATCCGATTCAAATCGGCTGGCTTGGCGTGCTAATTCTTTTTTATCTGCTAATGTTTTTGCTGATGAAGAACGAACTTCAACTAGCGTGTCTTCCATTTCTTGTATGATCAAGCGCACCATTTTTGCAGGATCTTCTGCTTTGTCTAATAAGTTGTTAATATTAGAATTAATGATATCTGTGAACCTTGAAAAAACACCCATAATTACTTCCTCGTTCAAAAAATTACGTTAATTGTCTTAGCTTTTACTATTCATGTTTTGCGCCAAGTTTTTAAAACATGGTAACAGCATGAATAATAAGCTTTTATTTATATTAAAAAAAAGACTTCTATCTCAGCTATTAATGAAATACACTATTTGTTAGTGAAAAAAACCAATTATTAGGTCAGTAAATGGCACGTTTCAAACAACAGGATAACCTCATTGGTCAATCTAATAACTTTTTAGAAGTTTTAGAGCAAATTTCTCAAATTGCCCCCTTAAGCAAACCTGTACTCATTATTGGTGAGCGCGGAACAGGTAAAGAGCTTGTTGCTGCACGGTTACATTATTTATCAAAGCGTTGGGATCAAAATTATTTAAAGCTTAATTGTGCCGCATTAAACGAAAATTTATTAGAAAGTGAGTTATTTGGTTACGACAGTGGCGCATTTACTGGTGCAAGTAAACGACATGAAGGTCGCTTTGAGCGTGCAGATAATGGCACATTATTTTTAGACGAAATTGCTAATACTTCAGGTTTAATCCAAGAAAAGTTATTACGTGTTGTTGAGTACGGTGAATTTGAACGAGTTGGTGGTTCAAGAACCATTAAAACCAACGCACGCCTCGTTGCAGCAACTAATGAGGATTTACCTTCAATGGCAGCCGCAGGAGAGTTTAGAGCAGATTTACTTGATAGATTAGCCTTTGATGTAATAACACTACCACCATTACGAGAGCGCCTAGACGACATTTTAGTGTTAGCCGAACATTTTGCCATTAACATGGCACGTGAGCTCGAGTTTGAACTTTTTAGCGGCTTTACCGAAAAAGCCAAGCGTGCCCTGCTTGAGTATCATTGGCCTGGCAACATTCGTGAATTAAAAAATGTTGTAGAACGTAGTGTTTATCGCTGTAATAACCCTCATTTGCCAGTTCATGAACTGGTTATTGATCCATTTGAATCTCCATACCGTCCATCTAAACGCATTAAAACTCAAGACAGGATCATCACTACACCAGCAGTTGAAACTGTTGAGAAAAGCCTTGAACCAACGCAAAAGGTAGAGCAGCAAAGTAAACCTCAGGTCAACACTTTACAATTTCCATTGTCATTGAAGACTTTATCGCAAGACTACGAGGTCGATTTGATCAAGTCGGCACTCGCTAATTGCCAATATAATCAAAAGAAAACAGCCGATGCCTTAGAATTAACCTATCATCAATTAAGAGGTTACTTAAAAAAATATAATTTACTGGATTCAAGTAGTGCAGATGAAGAATAAATGTTTACTATGACTTATTGTAAATTTACCTATTACAACTGTTTAGCACTGTTTATCATAGTGCTAACAGGTTGTGACTCAAGCGAAACACTTTCGTTAAGCAAAAAAAGTATTATTTACTGCAGTGAAGGCGCTCCTGAAAGCTTTAATCCTCAAACCGTTACTTCTGGCACCACCATAGATGCAACAGCCAATCAGTTGTATAACCGTTTAATAGAGTTTAATCCTACTGATAATTCAGTTGTTCCTGCTATCGCAAAATCCTGGCATGTTACTCGCGATGGTAAAATGGTAACTTTCTATTTACGCAAAGACATTGAATTTCATCAAACAGCTTACTTTACGCCCACACGCAATCTTAACGCTGATGATGTTTTATTCAGTTTTAACCGTATGCTTGATGAAAATCACTTATATTACCCGGTTTCTGGTGGTAAATACCCTTTTTTCCAAAATGCTCAGCTCGTTGATTTAATTGATAATATCGAAAAAATTAATGAGTACACTATTCGTTTCCAGCTATCGCATTCGGATAGTTCATTTCTCGCTAATATTGGCGGTAATTCAGCGGTTATTTTATCCAAAGAATATGCCGATGAATTAGTGGAACTAAACACGATGCAAGAAATTGATATACTGCCAATTGGTACGGGGCCATTCAAATTTAAGCAATATAGCTCTGGAGCATTTATTCGTTATGAACCTCACGCTAACTATTGGCGTGGAAAGTCTGATCTTAAACAGTTGGTTTTTGATATCACACCTCGAGACACCGGCCGTTTAACAAAACTCCTAGCCGGCGAATGCGATATAATTGCCTATCCAATTGCTCATGAAAAAATTAAACAACACCCTAACCTTACTTTAGAGTCTGTGACATCTTTTAATGTTGGCTATTTTGGTTTTAATACCAGTAAACCTCCCTTTAATGATCCACTAGTAAGAAAAGCAATATCTTACGCAATAAATAAACAAGCAATTCTAGAAACCGTTTATACTGGGCAAGCAGAAATTGCCGATGGTTTGATCCCAAATTCTTCTTGGGCCTATGATTCAACAATCACAAGTCAGGAGTACTCGATAACAAAAGCTCAAGCATTATTAGCAGAAGCAGGTTATAGCAATGGATTTTCGATGAACTTATGGGCGATGCCTGTGCAACGAGCTTATAACCCGGATGCTGTCACTATGGCAAAGTTGATCCAAGCTGATTTACAAAAAATAGGGGTTGATGTTGAAATTGTTTTTGACTACGAGTGGTCGACCTTTTTACGAAAGATTTCCGAAGGTGAACACCAGAGTGTATTATTAGGTTGGTCTGCTGATCACCCTGATCCCGATAACTTTTTTTCAACATTGCTCAGCTGCGCATCAGCCGTTACGGGTAGTAATAGAACCTTTTGGTGTAATGAAGAATTTGATCAGCTTATCCAAAGTGCGTTACAGACCAACAACATTAATAGTAGGAAAGCCTATTATTCAAAGGCGTTAAAATTGATCAATGAAGAAGTACCTTTAATTCCTATTGCCCACTCTAAAAGGTACCAAGCAAGAGCTAACAATATAAACGGCACCCTATTACGCTCAATAGGCGGAATCGACTTTAATGGGGTTACTAAAAACTAATATGTTAATTTTTACACTACGACGCTTTAGTTTGTTCTTTTTTACTATGTGGTTATTGACCATATTATCCTTTAGTTTAAGTTTTCTGTTTCCTGGCGAACAACTCATTAACCTTACAGGACAAATAAACGCCTCACCTGAGCAACTGGCGGTTTTAGCGAATGAATATCAACAGCAAGCAAACTTACTAACACAATACTTCAGCTATGTGAGCCATTTGTTTCATGGCGATATGGGCTATTCAATGACTAGCCACCTGCCGATAATGACAGAAATAATCAACCGATTACCCGCAACAGTCGAGTTAACTTGTGTAGCACTACTTGTTGCTATGTTCTTCGGTATTCCTATTGGCTTCTGTGCCGCTATTTATCACAGAAAAGCACCAGACAACTTTATCTTAGCCATTGCTATGATTGGTTACTCAATCCCTGTTTTTTGGCTCGGTATTTTAGCCATCTTAGTATTTTCGGTTCAATTAGGTTGGTTGCCCTCTGCTGGACAAATAAGTCTATTGTTTGAAATTAAGCATGTGACCGGTTTACAGCTAGTCGATATTTTACTCAGCGATAGCGAGTATAAGTGGCAAGCTTTCCAAGATGCTACTCGCCACCTCATATTGCCCGTTATTGTTGTTGCCCTAGCTCCTGCAACCATCTTTATGCGCTTAGCTAGAACAGCTATGTTGGAGGTGCTAGACACCCACTACATTAAAGCAGCAAAAGCTAAGGGCTTAACCTTTAGCCAAATTATTTATCGACATGCCATGCGTAATGCGGTTATTAAAGTTATCCGCGATGTCGGCCTGCAGTTTGCTCACCTTATTACTATTGCGATGGTAACCGAAGTGATCTTTAGTTGGCCGGGGATTGGTCGTTGGCTAATCGAAAGTATTTATCAACGCGACTATACTGCTATTCAAGGTGGCCTTATCGTGCTCTCAACCTTTATATTTATTGTGCATATTATTATTGATTTTGTCTATGCTGCGCTTAACCCATTAGCTCGGGAGCCTAATCATGGCACGTGATAAAATTTATTTAGAAGAAGAGTTTCCTACCCCGTTAATGCAGTTGTGGCATAACTTTAAACAACCGCCAGTGGTTTTGATTGGCTTTGGCTGTTTTTTATTTTTAATTGCCTTGGCTTTATTAGCCAGTGTTATTACACCATATTCTTCAGTGGAAAATCACTTAGATCACTTATTATTGCCTCCAGCATGGAGCGATGAAGGCAATGTCAGTTTTTTACTTGGCACAGACAACCTAGGTAGAGATATGTTATCGCGTTTAATGCACGGTACGTCATTAACCTTTGGTTTGAGTATTATTGTTGTTATGGCGTCTCTCGTAATAGGCGTTATTATCGGCTCTCTTTCCGCGCTCACTAGCGGTATTAAATCAAGTATCCTCAATCACTTTCTCGATGTGATTTTATCTATACCATCGTTATTACTAGCTATTATCATTGTTGCCATATTAGGCCCGGGTTTAGAGAACACCTTATGGGCAATTATTATGGTGCTCATACCACAGTTTGTACACATTACTCGTAATGCCGTAAAAGAAGAGTTTGCTAAAGACTACGTATTAGCATCACGTCTAGATGGCGCGAGCTCGATACGAATATTATGGTATTCCATTTTTCCTAATATTATCGAAAAGTTAATTAGCCAAGCAACACTTGCCCAATCAGCAGCTATTCTCGAAATTGCAGCATTAGGTTTTTTAGGCTTAGGGGCTCCTATTCCTATGCCTGAATGGGGTGCTATGTTAGCTAATGGTATTGACTTATTTTATATTGCCCCTTGGACTGTTTATCTACCAGGTTTAGCCATTTTATTTTCAGTTATTGCTACAAACTTGGTCGGCGAAGGCATGCGTCATGCGCTGAAAGTGCGCAAGGAAAATTAATGAATTTAATTGATATTCGAAATCTTTCCATTGAGCTACAGACCTCAACACAGCCTATCCTTGCTGTTGATCGAGTCAACTTAACCATGAAAGAAGGTGAAGTGAGAGGTTTAGTTGGGGAATCAGGCTCAGGAAAGTCACTGTTAGCACAAGCCATTGTTGGCGTGCTTGATGAAAAGTGGAAAGTAGATGCCGACCGTTTTCATTGGCGCGGCAATGATTTAATGCGACTTTCACCTGAAGAAAGAAAGGCGATTATCTCTAAAGATGTGGCGATGATTTTTCAAGAGCCTATGGCCTGCTTAGATCCAACTACCACGATAGGAGAACAGTTAGAGGAAGCTGTAGATGTTGAGCAATTAACTGGCTTTTTCTGGCAAAAGCGTCAACAACGTAAACTTGCTGCGATTAATTTATTACATAAAGTGGGCATCAAGCAGCACGAAATGTGTGTCAAAAGCTTCCCTCACCAATTAACCGACGCCTTGTGTCAGCGAGTTATGATAGCCATGGCACTGGCCCGTCGCCCGATGTTACTGATTGCTGATGAGCCTACCGCAGCAATGGAAAGTACCAATCAAGGGCAAATATTTCGTCTTTTAGCGAGCTTAAATCAGCTGAAAAATATGTCGATATTATTGATCAGTCATGATTTAGAAAATGTAACTCATTGGACCAACGCGATCACTGTGATGTACAGTGGTCAATTTGTTGAGGCTGGCACCACCGAACAAATATTTAATCAACCTTATCACCCCTATACTAGAGCTTTAGTTGACAGTAGCCCGAAAGCCAATAGAATGATCCCTAACAAATCTAGGTTGATGACCTTACCTGGCAGTATTCCAATTTTACAGCATTTACCTATCGGTTGCCGCTTAGGCCCTCGGTGCCCACGTGCACAACAAAAATGTGTACATGCGCCGAAAATAAAAAACTTTCATGGTCATCAAGTGAGTTGCCATTTCCCGTTAAAGGATAGTTACTCGTGAGTAATGTGCTATTACAAGTTATTAATTTAAGTAAAAATTATAAAGATAAAAACTACTGGTTTAACCGTAAATGTGTTGCTGCTTTAGAGCCATTATCTTTTGATATTATGGCACATAAAACCTTGGCTATTGTTGGAGAAACTGGTTCAGGTAAATCGACTTTAGCTAAATTATTGGTTGGTGCTGAATTACCTACAACGGGCCATATTCGCTTAAATGGCCAAACTTTAGCACCCGGTAACTTCAAGCAACGTTGTCAGCATATTCGTATGATATTTCAAGACTCAGGTACAACCTTAAATCCAAGTTTGACCATTGAGCAATTATTAGATGAGCCACTCAGGCTCAACACCGACCTTGGTGAAACCGAGCGTCATCAATTGATCCGAGATACTCTAAAAAAAGTGGGTTTGTTGGCTGAACACATGAGTTTTTATCCCCATATGTTTTCTGGTGGGCAAAAGCAGCGTATCTCATTAGCACGAGCAATTATCTTAAAACCACAAGTGATTATTCTTGATGAAGCGTTAGCTTCACTTGACCCCTCACTACGCTCTCAAATCATCAATTTGCTATTAGATTTGCAGCAGCAGATGGGATTAGCATTTATATTGATTTCTCATAACTTAGGCATTGTCAGGCACTTTAGCGATGACATGATGGTTTTATGCAAAGGTAAAGTTTTAGAGTTTGGTAAAACCACTGATATATTACAAAAACCTCAGCACAAATATACTAAAAAGCTGATCATGAGCCAGCGTTTCCAACTTCTACACCGCTAACTGAACAATGAAATTTTGATAATAAAAAACCAGCCTTTTGGCT